>JACCEB010554456.1_pt1 | contig 44691 bp, 44 predicted proteins | sample 7454761 | NCBI WGS metagenome assembly JACCEB01 (sample SAMN15323454, study PRJNA562643) | freshwater metagenome | isolation source: river surface water | place: USA:Blue River Watershed | collected 2017-08-18
AGGTCGAAACCGGATTTTATAACAGTGTGTGGAGACAATTATTATCCAGATAAACTCGAAGACAAAGAAAAAGTCAAAGACAAAGACAAAACAAAAGATGGAGAGAAAAAAGACAAAGAAAAGAAGAAAGACAAAGATGGTGATGGAAAGAAGAAAAAAGTCAAATTGGTTAGCACAGAAGAACTAAAATCCGGATTTAACTGTCTCCCCAAAAATATACCAATATACATGTCTTACGGGAATCATGACCTTGAAACTGGATTGGTGGTTGATGGACTCGAAGAAAATACTTGCAAATTAACAACCATTGAAATGATGACAGCAACCGAAAGAAAAAATATTAATTTATCGCTTTTTCAACATATTTGGTTTGGCAACAAAAATCTTATTATCATGTTGGAAACGTCACTGTATGATAATGTAGAACCAGACAAAATAACTTTATTGGAAAAATGTTATGGGGTGGTTGATTCAAACATTCATTCTTTGGATGAAATGCACGAACTTCAAATGAACTATGTTCGTTCTTTGATTCCGGATATATCTCGTGCATACAATATTATTGTAATCGGACATCATCCGTTGGCCTACCTGAAATATAAAAAGAATACCGTTATTAGAGAAACCCTACAAGGTGGTATGTTTGATATTTTGAAGGAAATCAAAATAAATAGCCAACCTGGCGCCAGTTTTTATTATTTGTGCGCGGATTATCATCAATATACTGAAGGAACTGTTGTAGTAAATTCGTCTGCGTCTGCGTCTGCGTCTGCACATTTTAATATGACAATACATCAATATATTGTTGGAACCGGTGGCGCTACAATTGATTCGGCGGTGATGGAAGAATACAGAGAACACAAAGAAACCGATTATAACGTGCCGGGTGATGCAGATGAATATAATGTTTCATACATCATGACAGAAGATAACATTAATAACACGGTTCTTGATAATGGATATTTGGTTGTAAAACGCACTTCGGATAATAAAATACAATGTAAGTTTGTCAATGCAATGAATATGAAATCCGGGTCTAAATCTCGCAGAAAACAACAAAAATGAAATATTTTTATTTATTCTTTTTTATTATAATAAAAAACAATTAAAAAACAAAAAATAAATACTAATTAAATATAGTGATGTTTGACAAAGACCATCCCTCCCAGGTTGGTCGGGCATTTGTTGAATACAAAGGGCAAAAAATCAATTTAAGTAATGCTTATAGTGATTTAAAAAATAATAAATATCCAATTGATATTCTAGAAATTTATGTGAAATACATTGGCTATCGACTTATTTTGGTAACACAAATATTAACAGCCGAATTCTGTGCGAAATATATTATGGACCCAGAAACATTAACTGACGAAGAGAAATATGATATGGATGTGGATTATATTTTGCGCAATCAACCACATTTAACGGAAGAAGAACTCGTTGCAGCATGCGAAGCCATTGGCATTTATGAATACTCATAATCATGAAGTCTGAAATATAGGGGGTGGGGATTAAAAAAAGATATATTATATATATGTCTTTTTCACGGAGACGGAAGAAATCTGCGTCTGGTTCTGAGATACTAACTACATATAGTTCGGAAGATTATAATAGTAATGACGGAATGCTTACAACTGTATGGGGTCCTGGAATGTGGCATTTCCTTCACACAACGAGTTTTAATTATCCCGTGACTCCAACGGAAAAACAAAAACGCGACTATCGCAATTTTGTCTTGAGTTTGCGAGATGTGTTGCCGTGTGGAAAATGCCGCAAAAATTTGAGAAAAAATCTACAAAAACTGCCAATCACAATGAGACATATGAAGTCGCGTGATTCTTTTTCCAGATATATGTATGACCTTCACGAACATGTCAATAAAATGCTGAACAAAAATTCGGGACTCACTTTTGAACAAGTTCGGGAGAGATATGAACATTTTCGAGCCAGATGTGTCAAAGACCATGCCAAATCCGGACGCAAAAACCCGGTGGTCTTTGCCAAGACTGTGAGACGGAGGCGCAAAGAAAAAGGTTGCACTGAACCACTATATGGTGAAAAATCAAAATGCGTGCTAAAAATCGTTCCTCAAACCGAGAAATGCGAAACTTTGCAAATTGATAACAAGTGTGTGAAAAAACGTATTATTATTCCTTCACAATAGAGATGAACGAGTGTCATAATTAACAGTATAATTCATTTATCACTATGTATTATATTGTATGGATAACAAAGATAATATTGATAATATACATTCAAAAATAGACACTTTTTGGGCACATGACCCAAATATTTTGTTTCGACCCGAATATTTAACCGAAATATTTCCTTCCAATGATATGTCTCTCTCCCGAAAAATGAACGCAATAACTCGAATGGTTATCTATATTACTATATTAATTCTCGGATACAGTCGCAACATACGAACATTAATTGTTAGTGCCATGACTATAGCAGCCATTTTCATTGTTTATAGACAGAAATCGGGAGAGACAACCATGGAGAAATTCGGCGGCAATAAAGTCGTGAGCGATTCTTTAGCCAAAGAAGGTATTGCCGTGCCTGATGATGTATTCGACCAACCTTCTCCCGAAAATCCATTTAGCAATGTGTTAATCACAGATTACACTGATAATGTGAATAAAAAACCGGCTCCTCCAACCTACAATAAATCTGTCAGCGAATCGATTTTATCGCAAGCCAAACAGCTTGTTCGCGAAAGCAATCCGGGAAATCCCGAGATTGCGGACAAATTATTTAATGACATGGGGGAACAATATGCGTTTGAACGCTCATTGCAGCCGTTTTATAGTATGCCGAATACCACTATACCTAATGACCAGCGTGGATTTGCAGAATTCTGTTATGGAAGCATGATTTCGTGTAAAGAAGGTAATCAGTTTGCTTGCGCACGCAATTTGGCACGACACACAAATTAATTTTTATTTTACACCTTTGCGCATGTAAAATGCGCAAAGGGGCGCCCCTTCTCTCACTCATTTACGCACACAAAGTGGGCGTTTTGAATGAGAAAAGGTGTATAATCACATTAACCCATGTGATATGACTATTTTGCAAAGCAGAAAAAAACAGTGTAAAAATACCGTCGCATAAGATATAATGTCGTTATTCAACACTGGTCGTATTGGACTCGATTCTAAAGTCCAATCTCAACGTGACTTACTGAACATAAAACATCAAGATTATTATACCGCCAACTATTTCACCGACCCCGCTTCCGGCAGACATTTAGATTTTGCATCAGCTTTTCCGACAATGTCTATTGCCGGCTCAAATTTAGGAGGTTCTGTTGTGGATGAGTCATCCAAACTCGCCTTTTCAGGTGTCGAACAAACTCGCAGTTTAGAGAAATTGCAAAATCAAACTCGACCTTTCATCACTATTCCATTTTTAGGTCGCGGTTCGTGTGACCCCAAATTAGAGACGCAACTTTTGCAGGGCGAACGCAGTAATGAGAAAAAGAGTGTCGGAACTATTATGTCTAAATCTTTCATGGATTATCGCAGCAACCCAGCTGACGAGCAAGCATTGCCCGAAAATAGAATCGAAGATTTGGCAATGGATGGATGGGTTCGCGGAGGCGAAATAACGAGAAAAATAGCCGGAGACGACCATTACTCACAAAAATCGAGACCCACTGGCTTCATGTAAATAGCATGGCATGGCCTAGTATCCGACCTCATTTTTAATGTAATCTGCCGTCATAGCAACCATGCGTTTTCTTTGTTTTTGTTTTTTATTCTTTACCTGGTGTTCTTCGGTGACAGTCATAATTTCGTGTTTTTCTGTCATTAGAATATTCTTTATAAAATCATAAACATGTTTTAATATTTTCTCTGTGCAATTACCAACAATTAAACAACTTCCCGTTCGAAATATCATGAATGATACCTCCGTATATTTTTTATTTAATGTTAATGCATTTCCATGAAGAGTTTTCAGCTCACTCATTTTAAGAGAACTATCTTCTTCCATAATAATGCCTTTTTGTAATTCAGGGTCAAATCCCAAATCGTGATTGAAATAAAATTTACATTTTATTCCAGGATATATACACGGGTCAAATGACGTTTCAATCTCGTATTTTTCGCGCAATATAGCGAATAATTTATCGCGATTCACAAAGAACCCGCAATTAAAATTAGAATTAATCAACACATTATCTTCCACATTCGATTCCAAAAATTCAATCGGTTCGTCGAAATGCGGCTGCAACACGGATAACAACATTTCGCGCGTTTTAGATAACATGCCATCATTTAATATGCCCGGTATTTCTAATTTCCCAGTTGAGAATATTTTCACGTGAATTTCACGAAATACTGCATTCTCTCCCTTTGCGGCAAAATTATATCGCAAAATTATGGCAAAACAATTATCAAAAGCTTTTCGAACTCGGCCTCTGCAATTCATTATATCTTTTTTACACACACCCACCGTAATCTTCCGCTGGTCTTTGAATTTTATTCGACGAGCAGACGGATTGTTTATCTGTTTCACAGCCGACTCGGAATAATATGGAATCGTTTTCAACTTTTTCACCAACTCCTCATATTCTTCCATCGTGTTTGATTCAATCTTTATTTGTTTATTCACCACTCCTTCCATTGGGCGCCAGTATTCAATCACAGGAACACTCCAAAATAGTGCATTCAAATCAATTCCAGACTTATTAAGGAATAGAACCTTTGTTTTTGTACTTATATACAATTCTCCACATTCTGTATCCTCCAAATCATCATCCAACACCACCGATTCTTTGTATTCAGAATTCACATTCTTTTGTTTTGATGATTCCGATTTCACATTAAACCAACAATCATCCATTTTCTGAGAACTCAAAAATGCAGCCCACTCATCATCAACAGAAGCCATATTATAATTTTTATTTATTTTGATTATACGATTATATTTAAGGTCTTTATATTAATAATATACATAATCCTTATATCATTTTTTACATTTCATTTTTTTGGGAATTATGGAGAGTATATCAATGGCGGAAAAGTATATGTTATTGATATAGAACCCGTTCAATTTAATCCCCCATAAAAATGTTGTCAAGAAACCTAAAAAAAAATCCGTGTGAAATTAATCCGGCAGTTGTCAATGAAATAACCGCCCCCCAAACAAGTCCGACGAATTATTATTTGAAAAACAATACGTCATTATTTGACCCATCTTCGATGTCACAAACGCCTCCGGGAGTTTTTACGAACACACTAAAGGAACGCATGCGCATGTATTATTTAGGATAATTACGCACACATACTGAGACACGATAACAGTGACTCAATCGGAGTTTCATCGGATGCGTGTATTACAGTTTCAGCGGAAGATAAAAAAGACGGCGTTAATTCGTCTGGCACATTACGAATTATATAATTTATATATTTATTTAGCAAGCTTCTTGCATCAATATTATATTTAATGCATATTTTTTGTATTTCCTCCAATGTTTTCGTTCCTTCATTATTGCGAACGAGTTCATTTATTTCTTTCCAAGTCTGATGATTTACAGTCATATTCTGCATATGTATATGTTGATGATTTAATTGCATGAAATTAATTATGCTTCGTATATCTGATTTATGTATATCTTGAATAGCATCCACATCATCATCATTTAGCAACAATCCCTCTTTATCAGCAATATTCATTATGAATGAGCGTATCTCTTTCTTAGGCAATTGATTAAACCGAACACATATAAACTCATTCTTTAATGAATCATCTATTTTACTAATATAATTACATATTAAACAAAATCGAACCGTATTGCGACACGTTTGAATTAGCGTTTTCAATGCTTGTTGTGCATTTTTAGTCATATAATCCACCTCATCCAATATAACAAATTTATATCCGGATTCAAATAAATTTTTCGACCTCACAAATTGATGTATTTGTATGCGAATTATATCAATGCCGCGCTCATCCGACGCATTTAAATGCATTACATTCTCTTTGCGTTTGTTACTCAGAATAAACGTTTTTGTTTCCGCCACGGATTGATATTCATTGATGAGATTTATGATGGTGGTTGTTTTGCCCGTTCCTGGTGGTCCATAAAATAGCAAATGTGGAAAGGTTCGTTTAGAAAGCATATTATTAAATAACTCGCGATTCATTGGGTCCAAAACAATGCCATCAAAATGCGTTGGTCTGTATTTTTCAATCCACGGTATATTTTCTAAGGATGATGAAATTTCCGTCATTTCTTTCTATTTTTCAATGTTTATGTTATGTATTCATTTTCATCTTTATTTATATTTTTTGACACTATAAACATAAATATATCTATGGACTTATGTTTATCGGGGAATGTTTTATATTTATGTATAAATCAATTCATTCAGTGCAAAATTCGGGAGAAAAAGACACTATCATAAACAAACAACATGAAATCTCCAACAAAATAAAAAATCTACTTATTCCACACGATAAAAAATACGGCGTTTTTTATGACATACGAAACTATGTTTCGTATCAACAAGACTTGGCCGACCTCATACCAGAGATTCGAAAATATTGCACGTATGACGACATGGACATGGACGCAGGATGGTTATTTGACTTGAAAAATGTAATATATAAAAACACGAAAATAGAACATTATAAATTTGTGTATCAAAAAGAAATACTATATTTATGTATTCATAATGTGAAATGCCGCATATATTTCTCTTTTCAAGCAACAGCAACATCATAACTTGTGCCAAATATATACATATTCCGGGTTTCTGCGCACATTTCTGCATTCGCGATAAAATTCATATTTTTCATGGGCTTCACCTAATAAAGGAACACACGCTCTATCATATATTTCCTGATTCACATTGATACAGAAATGACCACCAGACATCAACCCCTCATACGATAACCATAAAATGGGCCAATAAAATTCCTCGTCCCACTCTTTTTTCGATGACCATGTCTTTACACCATTATATATTTCGAGGTTATAATACGGTGGCGACGTAAATACCATATCATATTTCATTGAAGAATAATCAATTGTTCGTGCATCTTGAAAATACAATTCTATTTCGGTTTTACTTCTCTCCCGCAGAAAATCCGCCATTGAAGACAATAATGGCCTCAAATTCTGATTCACATCAACACCTATATATTTTGGCATATCTAACGCACATGCGCCAACCATTCGACCGCCCCACCCCATTGTAATATCCATTATTGCCACTCGTGAATTATATTTACAGTAATGTTCCATTGCAAACAATGGTTTAAAAATGTGAATCGACCCGTAATAGAGACGATATACATTATACCACATTGCATGTATTTTATCCGGATTGCGGTCTTTTTTCTGATATTCCATGAATTTTTGTATATTTTCCCGCGATTCGTATTTCTCCCGATTCTTCCAGAAAAAATAAAAACTCATGTCCTTCCCCTTGTAACTAACTGTGTTTAGTCTTTCCATAAACGTGAATGCATCTACTACTTTATTGCCTACTTTGGTTCTTGGCGATTGCTCTCCAGCTTTCTTGCCAATAGCGCGCAATTTATTGAAATCAACTGCTATCTCATCTGCTGAATAGTCGCGAATTTGTTTTGCTAAATGCATTTTTTCTTCCAACGTCATTGACGATTCACAATGTATTGTTCCCGTATCCACGTTTTCTCCATCACCGCCACATTTCGTTATTATCCATTTATTTGCACATTCTTCCGTGCGATGCATTGATAATAAGTTGCTTTCATTAAATACACCAAAAAAATCAGACACTTTATTTACAATCATTCCGCTTAATATAAAAAATAAATATTATTTTATTTTTTACACACTATCGCATCACACACACACACACACACACACACACACATTATAAAATATTAGCAATTGCATCTATTTGTTCTTTTGTGAGTGTTTCCGGAAATTTCACATCAAATTCAATGACCAAATTTCCAGATACACCGTTTCGTATCATGCCCAACCCCGGAATTATTTTCTTATATCCGGGAGAGACGATTGTTTGACTATTTAAATTTGTGAGCGCGATTTTTTTGCCATTCACATGTTCCAATTCAAACGTGAAACCACACAACGCATCCTTCAGTGATAATGTGCGTTTATGCCATAAATCCAACCCGCGACGTTCTAATTCTGGGTGCGATACAACAACAAACACCAATTTCACATCGCCTTTCTGTCCATCAGCTTCATTTCCAATGCCTTGAATGACAATCGCTTCGTTTGATTCCGTTCCTGGCTGAATATTAATACTGAGTGTATCCGTTATATGTGTCTTTTTCTCGGGTTCTCCGGGAGAAACCGATTTCTCTATTTTCCATTTGTTGATTTCAACCGAAATAGTACAACCCGAATATATCTGTTGCAAGGTAAGCTCCACGGTTTTAATTATTGGAGGCGGAAGCTGCATTTGTTTAAAAATATGCGCACGCGGGTCGAAAAAATGCACGCCAGGACCAAACGGCATACCTGGATGTCCTTGGCCTTGACCAAACCCAAACATCATACCAAATATGTTTTGGAGGTCTGTTTCGTCAATTTCCACAACGTTCGCCGGTCTTCTCCCAGATAATACATCATCATACTCTTGTTTCTTTACAGGGTCACTCAATACTTCATATGCCTCACTAAATTCTTGAAATTTGGCTTTTGCTTCGGGAGACGGATTGCGGTCGGGATGATATTTTAAAGAGAGTGTGCGATATGCTTTTTTTATTTCGGATTCTGTTGCAGATGGATTAATACCTAAAGATTCATAATGGTTTGGCATAATATAATTATTCACTTTATCTATTTATATGTTTATTTCATTTCAAAATAATGTCGCCAATATTTTTGTATCCTTCCAACTCCATAATTTCTGTTAGACTCTTATTTCGCCAATTCGCAACCATGTAGATGCGTTTATTCTTTATGGATTCCACCACCATACCTTCCTGGTTGTTGTTGAGTGTAGTGCATTCTCGACTCGAATTTGTGATTTTCTTCATATATTTATTTACTGCATTCAATAGTGAAAAATAATCTTCTGCTTTCATATTCGGATTCCATGTTTGCAAATCTTCCAACATATTCATTATTTCATTCAATGCGGAACATGGTGTTCTCTCTAAAATTGGCAACATATACATATAACATATTTCGTGACGCTGTAAGCACGATATTTCGGAATTAGAACACCACAAAATTATTCCAACAATGCGGGGACAAATGTAATATTTCGGTTTGTGTGAAACACTGTGCATAAAACCAGAATTAATATTTTGGTTTGTTCCCATGTAAATTTCACTTACCGTTTTGCTATAAACAAATTTCACAATGTCTGTACAATCCACACTTTGTATCATACCAGTGCGGTTTAATTGATCCAAATATTCGTGAAAATAACTATTTCCTCTATTCACATATTTAGCCGTCACGTCTAAATCGTTCGTGATGCTGAATGCCAAAGAATAAATGTGGTCCAGAGCAACCAATCCACTACCAATAATAAAATTTGATATTTCCGAATTTTTTATTGCTTCCGAATTAGAGCAGAGTTGCAAATATTCCATAATAAGCGACACATATTTATCCACATATTCCGACATTGATGACATAGTCCTATATTTAGGCAAAATATTTACACCATCCTTCTTTGGTCGCGTCTAAAACCGCAAAGAATTCTGCTATATCAAAGTATAACTAACACATAAATGAGTGTAAAAGAATCAACTTCTGAGGCAATATATAGGTTCCCTGACCCTGCAACCATGCAGCATGCTGCCAAAATCGCTATAGAACAAGACAAACCAATTATGATGGATTACTGGATGGGTTCCATTGACAAAACTGTCAGTATAGCTTTCCGTGGCCAAGAGAAAATATTGGTTCGCAATGAACAGGAATACACAAGTCCCATTGCTGGTATTAATCGCGTCGGTGATAAAGAATATGTTATTGCCACTGAAAATTCAGTTTATATTGTTGATGCTAAAATACCCCTTAAGAAATTGGCATAAACATGTAAAAATAATATAAATAATACTCCATATTTTACATTAACTCTGGCACATTTATTTTAAAGTTAATGCAAAATTCATATTGTAATAATTGTGGAAAGATAGGGCATGTTTTTCATCAATGTAAAGCACCAATCACTAGTTTTGGTATAATAGCTGTTTCGTTGGAGAAAGAAGCGCCAGAATATTTAATCATTCGAAGAAGAGATACATTAGGATACATTGATTTTATGCGTGGTAAATATTCCATATACAACAAAGATTACATAATGAATATGATTAAACAAATGACCTTTGAAGAGAAAACACGGCTACATACATCAACATTTCAAGAATTATGGGAAGGACTATGGGGAGGAGGACATATATTCGAACAATATCGCAGTGAAGAGTCTGCTTCTAGAGACAAATGGTCATCGTTGATGAATGGAGTAAATAGCAATTTAGTGGGATTTTATACTCTTAAAGATTTGGTCGAAGAAAGCATGCAATATGAACAATGGGAAGAACCTGAATGGGGATTTCCCAAAGGCAGACGCGATTATCACGAGTCAGATGTGGATTGCGCTATTCGAGAATTTTGTGAAGAAACTGGATATGTTCCATCGCAATTGAAACTATTACATAATATAGCTCCATTTGAAGAAATATTCACTGGATCTAATTATAAATCATACAAACACAAATATTTTGTGGCTTTCATTGATAGAACATCTATTTCGCATGATCCTCGCCCACAACAAAGTGAAGTTAGCCGAATGGAATGGAAACCAGTTCATGAATGTTTATCATTATTTCGAAGCTATAATTTAGAAAAAATACGGGTCATGCAAAACGTTGATGAAATGTTGAAAAGAATTCGTGTGTATTAAAAGGTCAAGTTTATTTAAATGCGCTATTATATTAGAACACAATAACGTATGAAAAGGAAAAATACATCAGATTCATCATCGGGATCGGGATCGGGACATACATCCAGAATAAAACCAAAAGCACTGGCCAACGGGCAATTAAGATGTCCAAATGGAACTCGACGTAAAGGTAAATACTGTGTTCCCAATGAAAAAAAAAAGATTGGTGTTATTGTTGAAAATGAAAAATCACCAGAAGGATTGAAACCCGATAATAAACTACTGAAAATTGACGGTGACGGGTTTCAAGACGAACCCAAACGACTTGTGATTCGAGTGCCTAAAGAACAACCCGAAAACAAACGAATAACTATCAAAGTTCCAAGAAACAAACCCGCTGCCCCTCCTTTGGTCCAAGATGTTCCTTTGGTCCAAGATATTCCTTTGGTTAAAAATGATGTTCCTTTGGTACCTCCTTCTTTGGTTCAAAGGGTTGCATCTCCTCCCTTGCAAGAACCAAAGGATGCCTTGCAAGAACCAAAGGATGCCTTGCAAGAACCAAAGGAACTTGGACCAAATGGTGCGGTTAAACCATTAGTTCTTGGCAACGGAAAATTGCGCTGCCCAGATGGCACAAGACGAACCAAAGATGGACATTGGTGTGTAAGTAAAGAGCATTATAATGTTCCGTATATTCGAGAAATAATTGACGAAGTTGCAAAAAAAACGCAAAATGAAGCTAAATCATCAACCACAACTCCACATGCAATTATTGTAGATTCCAACCTTAAAACACCCATTCAATTAGAAAAAGAAGAAGAAGAGTCAAGTTCAGAATTCACCTTTGCAAAACCAAAACCCATTTATGGATTGAATCAAACAACGGAACCCATTGATAATATTCAGTATAAATTTGCTTCCCCCGTGTCCGCATCTGATATTGAACCTCAAAATTATCCAAAAACACCCATTCAGTCAAGTTCCGAATTCACCTTTGCAAAACCAAAACCCATTTATGGATTGAATCAGACAACGGAACCCATTGATAATATTCACTACAAATTTGCTTCCCCCGCATCTGATATTGAACCTCAAAATCCTACATATAATAATAGTATTCGCGGGGAAGAGATTGTGTTTCAACCACAAACAACCAAGGGAGAAATGGCATATAAGCCTATGACCAATTTTTGGGATAAACCAATAGATAAAATAAAATGTCCAAATTGCTATGTCATGAATGATAAAAATGTAATCAAATGTGTATCTTGCGAATTTCCGTTAAATGCCACTACGTCAAATGCCACTCCGTTTAATGCTACTGCTGCTGCTTCTGTACCATCCGGTTGGACTACTTTTGCACCTGCACCAGCAGCCGGAACCATTGGTTCGAAGGGATTTATATTTTCAAATGTGAATGCAAACACAAATGCAAATGCAAATGCAAATGCAACCACAGAAATAGAGGCAGATGTACCTTTAGTTGATTCACTGATTTCTTCTTCATCACAAAAAGTTTCCTCTTCAATTCCTATTGAATCATATGAACCACAAACACAACAACAAATTGAAGTGGTTGGGGTTGGGAAAGAATACAAACGTCTTAATTTATTGAAACGCGAAAAAGAGAGAGCGGAAAACCCCACAGAGTCTCCTTTTTTATTACCAACATTAAATGACCCCAAATTTTCGGAAAGAATTGCTGCACACAAAGCTTTTGCAGATACTCCCTACGATGGAACAATACACGACATTGAAAAACGTGCAAACGAAATGTGCCAAGTTGAATTTGGTTTAATGCCACATCAATCTTTTGTCCGGAATTTTATGTCTGCTGAAACTCCCTATAATACACTGCTACTGTTTCATTCTCTTGGTAGTGGTAAAACGTGTAGTGCCATTAGTGTGTGCGAAGAAATGCGAACATATATGAAACAATCTGGGTTGCGCGAAAAAATAATTGTCATTGCTTCTCCCAATGTGCAGGGAAATTTTAGAAAACAATTATTCGACGAATCGCGCTTGGAGAAAATAATTCTCAATACAGACCCAGAAGAATATACGTGGAATATTCAATCTTGCGTCGGAAATTCTCTTCTTCGCGAAATCAATCCTGGACTTATACGCAACTTTCCCAAAGAGAAAATAGTGAGTAATATACAGTCGCTCATAAACACGTATTACACATTCATGGGTTACGGACAATTCGCTAATTACGTATTAGAACTTTCCGGAACTTCGGCACAATATGAAATCGCCAATATTCGCCGTCATTTCAATAATCGTTTAATTGTTATTGATGAGGTGCAAAATATACGCATGACCGAAGAAAACACGAACAAAGAGGCAACAGCTGCTGCTGCCGTATTATTAAAAGTTGTCAAATACACTGATAATATGCGAATGTTACTTTTAACCGCCACACCTATGTATAATTCCTATAAAGAAATCATATGGCTCACCAATTTAATGAACTCGAATGACAAACGTTCCACCATAGAAGTCAAAGATATATTCGACGCCGATGGCAATATTAAAACAGAAAAATCGGGAGAGTCCGACGAAAGTGGCATGGAATTATTGCGCCGCAAATTAACCGGATATGTTAGTTATGTTCGAGGCGAAAATCCATATGCATTTCCCTTTCGCATCTATCCCGAACATTTTGCACCAGAACACGCACTCTCGTCTTTGGCCGAATATCCCAAAGAACAAATGAACGGGAAACCAATCACTGACCCCATGACGAAAATGCCTGTGTATTTAAATCGTCTCTCCCGAACATCCCTACAATATTCTGTATATTCTTCCATTATTAACGAACTCGCCATCGGAAAAGACGTATATACTGCCACTGGAAAACTCAAGAATCAATTAGCATTCGATGATATGGATGCGTTTGGATACACCGTATTGCAAAAACCGATTGAAGCTCTCAATATTACATATCCCGATGTGACGGGTGCTACACCTGGTTTAGTGGGGAGCGCCGGATTACAATCGGTTGTAACATATAATCACACCACCAAAACAGATTTTGAATATTTGCCAAATGCGGAAGGTCGTATTTTCTCTCCCGAACACATACGAAATTATTCCGTGAAAATAGCGGAAATAGGAGAAAGAATTCGGGAGAGTGAAGGTATTGTTATTGTGTATAGTCAATATATTGAAGGCGGAATCATCCCATTGGCTTTGGCCATGGAAGAATTGGGTATCTCCCGATACGCATCCACACCAACCACGAAATCGTTATTTAAACCAAGTAACTCTCCACAAGTAGAACCTCTATTAACAGCGTCCGGAAAACCGGCCAAGTATATCATGATTACGGGTGATAGAATGTATAGTCCGGCAAATAATGCGGATATGAAAATAGTCAGTTCGGGAGAGAACAAAGATGGCGATTTAATTAAAGTGGTATTAATTAGTCGCGCAGGTGCAGAAGGTCTCGATTTTGCTAATGTAAGACAGTTACACATTATGGAACCATGGTATAATATGAGTCGCATGGAACAGATTATTGGTCGTGCTGTGCGTAATTTGTCCCATTGCAAACTGCCATTCAATAAACGCAACGTGCAAATATTCTTGCATGGTACAATAATTGAGGCAGAAACGGAGACCGCGGATATGTATATTTATCGCTTGGTTGAGAAAAAAATGCATTTGATACAAAATGTAGAGCGAGTGATGAAAGAGTCAGCAGTTGATTGTTTAATTCATATCGGACAAAATAATTACACCAAATCGGCCTTGAGTAAAGAGCCAAAAAATGTTGATATACCTATTCTCTTATCAAACGGCAAAACAATTAAATTCACTCCTGGTGACGAAGAAGATGCGGTATATGAATGCAAATCAAGTTCGGGAGAGACACTGAGTGTTCCAACAATTACAGACGAAGGAAAATCCACTTATTCGGATTCCATGGCAAGAACAAACATGCAATATATTGGTGACCGAATTCGACAATTATTCCGCGAATCATCGTCTTGGTCACGCACGCAACTGGAAAAAGCGGTGTCTGCAAAGAAAAAAGTGCCGATTGAACAATTATTTTATACATTATCGCAATTTGTTGGGAATAAACACAATTATGTGATTGACCGCTACGGACGATTTGGATATATTGTGAATAATGACAAATATTATGTTTTTCAGCCCATGGAATTGACCGACCAAAGTATTTCTGTTTATGAAAGGAGCGTGCCAGTAGAATATAAACGCAAAACAGTTTCTTTAGAAGTCTCTCCCGAATTCGGGAAAACACAAATGGCTGTATCTACTGCGGCTGTAGATGCAGGAACAATGAATAATGAAACTCGTGTGGAGGAATCGAAGGCATTGCAAGAACTGGAAGATTTATTTATTGCTGCAACAGACAAGAATGAAATTAAGAAATCCAAGGATTGGTATATTCACGCGGGTCATGTATTTGAACATTTGGAACAGGTGCATTTTATGTCGCTTGACACACAATACAATTATTTTACGCATCATTTCTTTGATTTGATGGAATTCTCTGATAAAGAATCACTTGTCAAGAGTCTTTTTCCCCCATCTGAAGGTATAAATAAAAACGATTTGTCTGCGCGAGCAATGAAATCCTATAGAACCTCAACACCGGGAGAGACAATTACTATAAAAGATAGAGCATTAACATATTTTGCAAAACGCATGTTATTTAATGAGAAACGCAATGACGTTGTGTGTGTGTTATCAAATAAGAATGATTTAGTAATAATGAAGCGGAGCGTTGAGACAGGAAGTCCGTGGAAAATAGGAGACCGTGCGGATTTAGATTATTTTGCGGCTGAAATGAATGCGCGCATCGTGGTAAATAAACATTCATTATTTCCAATAATTGGATTTTCGGGAGATTTTAAAGGCAAAGAGACAGTCTTTAAAGTCAAAGATTTAACACAAAAACGCAATAACGTTGGCGCCAAAATAGAAAGTGCTGGAAAGGTTGATATTATTAAATACACGAATCAATTATTGGGACACGAACAATATACACAAGAAAATACGGATACTGCCAAGGGTGGTATTACACAATTAGGTATGTGTGTTATTTTAGAATTCTTAATGCGTGATTTTACAGAACAGAAAAAGGGCGGTCGTGTGTATTATTTAGGACCGGAACAAGCCATTGAATTGGATATTACAAGGATATAACCGAACGCTTGCGCTCAGAAAATGGGTGTAAATACATCCATCATATTGTTGTATGCTTGTCCCCAGTGTTCTACTAAAGGTTTTAATTTGCGCGGGATTTTTCCCACAAAATCGTTTCGTATTTCCATACCCAATTGAATAAACTCATCCATATCATCAAACACATCTTTTGATTTCAGTATTTTGCCATTGCACGTGTAACATTTTTTGGTGAGTGAATCAGACGGTCGCGTTAATAAAACGCCCGAATATTCAGATTGTGCTGTATCCACGTCGTCGATTTTATCAAGAACCCAATCCACATAGGCCAAAAAGTCGTATCCAGTGAGCATTGTGATTGCCATACATGGTGCCCAAATTAATGCGACATATGCAAGCATTTTTATGAGACCAATGAAATGCACGAAAAAACACGATTTGAATTTGAATGCGAGTTGAATCGCACACGATAAATATTTCATTGAAAACACGAATGTTTGCATAGCCAGTCTAGCCACATCCCATGTTCCAATGCCAACCGATTCGAATAATCCCCATGCTCCGGTGAATATGCCCAAACCGAATTCATAAAGCATCTCGAAAATTTGCGGGAATTTCACGGGAATGCCTAAAATTAATTTAAAAAGATCGAGGATGACGGAAAAAAAATCACCCATGTTTGTATTTTAAATGGAAATAAGTCTATTTAAAATAATACTACACAAAACAAAGATATTAGAACCCACTGAATGCAGAAGCCAGATTCATTCCCGCATCAATGAAATAATTAATGGGTTGCCAAAACAGAGGTGGTAATCTCACTGCAACATCGTATTTAAATGGTGTAATATTGCGTTCCAGTTCTTTTTTATCCGGCGGATTGGAACATTTGTAACACAAAGAAATAATAGAATCAGGATATCCGAATACGTGAAACCCCGCTAAATCATATATTTTTTGGTCTCCTTCCTCGGCATATTCGCCAATTTTGTCCAATAGTTCGACTAAACTAAATCCTCTACTGGGCAATCCGAACATATCGTCTAAAATAGTGAATGTGGAAACAACCAGCATTTGTAGGATTGCCACGAATACATCAATTAAATAAAACCAAATACAATACTTCATGTTTGATAAATTCTCCATTGTGCAAACAATGCTGAGAAAAGCGTATTTCGCAACCGCAATCGAAAACCGAAATGTATCAACAAATAAGAATGATGATGAAATAGCGATATTTATGACCGAATATATGAGACCTTGCGACGCACTCATGAATGCGTTAAAAACTCGGTCCATGTGTGAAAATACATTAATGACAATTGGAATGAGTTTGAATAATCCAATCACAATTTTGAAAGGATTGAACCCTTCTTTTGTCGTTTCTTTTTCTTTTTCTTCTGTATGAATGCAAACACGATAATATATGAATAATCCAGCGGCTAAAATAAATAATATTACACATATATTTGATATTGACCAACCACCATTTATTTCATCCGTTGTCATGCCACTTAAAGTCTGGGCGTAAATTTATTTTTTCGTCGTCACCAATGAATTCTTTAATTTATCTTTAATTTCGGGAGAACTTAATGTTTCTGCCGTTTTATTCATACTCTCTACTAAAGACTCTACTTTATCCAATTCTGGACTTATTTTTTTGAAATTATTCATTATTACCTCTTGCGTTTTGATTAGCGATTCACCGTCTTTCTTCAATTCCGCGATGATTTTAGAATCTTCTTTGGCATCTTTTAAAGATTCCTTCTTTTTATCACCGGATTTGTCAGTATCCTCTTTTTCGTCACCGTCGGAACCATCCTCCATTCCCTCATGTAATGAATAACCTGGAATTAACCCCACGATGGCGCTTACGGCAAACGCACTCACCATAATAACAATCATATTTTTACTCACAAAATAAAACATGAGCATGGCAACTATGATAAACGATACGGCGGCTTTATAATTGCCGGAGTTGGACAGAACGAATAATTGGAACACGGAAGCAGCCAACAAAATATATAGAATTATTTTATTGTGAATCCATGCATCGAATTTGCCAACTGAATATTTTTGTTTTCGCGAGTAACTGTCTAAATTAAATGAAAATCGAGACATTTTCTAACTTATATATTCCACTCAGAATATTTTGGGTAAATGCCTCGCCCCTACTTGAATATTTTATTCATATGATAAGAAAAAAATGTTGATAGAACTTGAGCTACAAGAACGCCCAAAAAATAATAATAATCCAATCAAAATCTTTTTTTGAAATTTGCTTGCCAGAATATTTTACCATCACGGTCTTTAATTATTATGTCACACATATCATCATAATCATCATCATCATCAATTATTTTATCAGCTATACGTATATTTACCATATATCCGTCTTCTGTCATGTATTCTGTATAAGCACTACATGCAAATAATGGCAATGCAAGATTTAAATTGTTTTGTTTCCAAGCTTCAAGTGGAATATATAATTTATCATCCTGATTATTGTCTTTTTTAGACATTGTGTTGTGTATTTTTTTTATCAGTTTATTATCTTTATATTTATACGCAGTTATAAAATTGATATTTAATTGTTAATAAACGAAAAACTAATTAATGAATTCTTATCAAATATATCTAAAAAACGGAATTAATATAAAATGGGAATAAAACACTTGAATAAATATTTTATTGAAAAATGCAGCAATTTGGCAATACATAAAATCGGGTTTGATGAATTGCAACACCAAACCATCATCGTTGATGTTAGTATTTATTTATATAAATTCACGGAACGAGGAAGCTTTTTGGAAAATATGTATCTTTTCATATCCATGTTTCGCGAATACGGCATTGTTCCCGTGTTTGTGTTTGACGGGAAACCTCCACCCGAAAAGAAAGACTTATTGGAGAAACGAAAAACGGACAAACTCATTGCCGAAACAAAATACGCCGAAATAAAACATCGCATATCGTCTATGGAATCCATCGATGTGCGTAAAGACATTGATGAAATGGAAGAATTAAAAAAACAATTTGTGCGACTCAATGAACGCGATATTCGTGATGCCAAAATGTTGATGGATTGTTACGGAGTAAATTATATTGAATCAAACGGAGAAGCTGACCAGTTGTGCGCATATTTAGTGAAAAACGGATACGCATGGGGGTGCATGTCCGACGACATGGACATGTTTCTATATGGTTGTCCGCGTGTGATACGGCACGTCAGTTTAATGAATCACACCGCAGTGGTTTATGACACGGCACGTATTTTGCGCGAATTAGATATGCCTTTTGCTGATTTTAAAGACGCGCTTATATTATCTGGCACAGACTATAATATTCACGCTGGAGATGAAAACGAAGTCAATATTATGACTACGATGCAGTGGTATGAACGCTATCGATACTCGAATAACCCGCATATTTCTAATCGATTGTCATTTTATGATTGGCTGGAAGGAAACACGGATTATTTGCGAGACCGTGCTAAATTGAATATTGTGTATAATATGTTTGATTTGGCGGCATATGCCGAGACGAATAAAGACTTTATATCCAATATAAAGTCAAGTATGGTGCCGTTTAAAAACAAGCTTATACAAATGAGCAAACTGAAAGAATTAATGATGGGCGATGGATTTATCTTTTAATTATTCAAGAGTCGGATAATGAGCACCCCTAAAGGGTTGCGGTTTTACACATTTTCGCATGTTTTAAATTATAGTTATATTTGTTTTAGTTTTGTATAAGTATGAGAATCAGGAAATAGCTCAATATCAAGTAAATCTTCATTTACTTCTGAAGCATTATCATCATCTGTATCAACATTCCCATTTTGTGATAATTGAATACATTGAATCAAATCACAGATATCTTCAAAATATTTTTCTTCGTTCGTATTTTTAACATAATATGAACATAAAATAATATAATCGTAACAATTTGTACAATATAATGACTTGGAAGGAGGTTCCAATAGATTGAATTCAAAATTATATCTATCTCGTCCTTCCCATAATACAGAATCATGTAACCATCTTTTAATTCTTTGAAAATCGAGAAATTCCGCAGAAATATAAATATCAAAGGTTACTTTAGCAATATAATTTTCCATGGTTAAACTTAATCCTTGTCAAATAATAATATTTTATGAATATTATTATTTTTTAACTAAACAATCAATTTTTTATATACTTGGAGAATTCGTAAATGCATTTCAATGAGTTGCTGTTGCAAATTCTGAACCATACCTTCTAATTCTTGAATGCGCAAAGGTGTAATTCTTCACTGGTATAATTACAGTTGATTCTTTATCATCATAACGCGTTTGGTAGATTTACGATTGATTCGTTGCGCGCGTTTATATTGCTTTATTCTGGCGTTGAAATAAGTAAGTGCTGGAACAGCATATGTAAGAAGACCGAGAGAAATAAACCCGTTTATACGCGACGCACTATTAGCGATTGAAAAGGTTAAATCATTGATTTCCAAAACAGTCTTCGATAATTTTTGTGTTCCTGTGTGAGCAGAACATGTAAAGAAAACTAATCCAGTTTTATCCGAAGCCAAGTTATACACAGCATCAATAGCATTATTTAACATATTAACCAACGGCAAAAATGTTGGGGTTACATTAGTTGTATCTATCGAATTCAAACGCACAATACAATTTTTTTCAGCATCTTTAATCAATGATTTAATGCTGGTTAGAACCACTGTAGCAACTAATTCGTATGGAGCAGATACGGCATTTACAATGCATTTTACACCATCAAAATATTTGGCGAGAATTCTTAACCAAGTTAATCCAGTAACAGAGTATTCAATATTATTTCCAACGCGAACACTCGTTTCAAACGCTTCTGCAATAGCCTTTATAAAATGAAATAATTCATGTTCCTTCATTTTAGCGGTTGCACGCGTATATTCAATATACGCCATATAGAAAAGTAATATAGAACATATAATTGCCACCAAATTTACGAAATCACTGGAAACAAAGTATGCCGCATTCAATCGAACGGTTTTATTTTTGTTGCTTCTTCTTCTGTTTGTGTTTGTGTAAGGCACTAAATTCATTTTCTTCGATGATGATGACGGAGAATCTCCGCCAAACATCTCTCCTTTCGGATATAATCTGCACACAATGTGAGAGAATCCTTCCTTGTCGAACTTGTAACCAAGTTTTTTGCACATTTTATCAAAATTATCGCAAAATTTATTCAAAAAGTCTTGTTCTGAACGCGATAAAACAGCCACATGATTCTTTTTATATTGTTCCGTCATTAACGACAATATTTTATTTATTTCAGTTTTGCTTATCTGCGAACATTTTTTTCTCATATTATGTGCTATGTGTGTGTGGTAAATATATAATAATAATAATATATTTATGACTTATCTAGAAAAAACTACCGAACGCTCCACCTAACATTGTATTCGCCGCCATGGGTCCTGGATTGCTATCCATTACATCGCGCATCGTTATGGGCTGCGCCACGGGTTTCGACGGAGCGGAACTCACCGGGTTGGGCGGGAAAATGGTGTCCATTGTGTCCGCCTGACTGGGTGCGTGACTATAATGTGCTCTACCAGCACCTCTTTTTCTCGGACGCTCATCACTGGGCCCGTTCCATAATTCGCCTAAACGATCGGTCAGAATATTAACTTTGATGCCCAGTTTGGTCTGGATAGACAACACAATCATTAAGAACGCTAAAACGACCGTGGTCAAATTGAAACCTTCGTATTTGTATCCACTGTATGTGGGAAAATACGTAATCAATCGATGAATCAATATTATTCCGCCAAACATCACCACAATTTGAACCATGATTTCAAATGCAATTTCAAGCGATGATTTCTCTGGGTCCGCATCAGGAACGAAACGCTGGACAAGTTTATTTAAACCAACAATGGGGATTACGCCTAAAGTTGCATATTGGACCACATTCAACATTTCGGCTTTTCCTTCATCCGTGGAAGAAAATACATGCGAGAACAAGGATTTGCGGTCGCCTCCACCCAACATAGTTGGAGCACCATTTACATCATCTCCACCAAATATATTCATATGTGTATTATTAATCTATATTATGCACATATACAATCTCTAATAACACGTCGGCTATGCGACGATTAGCGGCGCATCCTTTCTTTACTGATAAACACCAGATAATTTACACAAATTCATTAAATATTTCAGAGACATCGCGCGATTCACTTCTCCCATATTTTTCAGAGGTTCGCGCAGCGTGTCAATAATCTCAATCACCTTGTTTGAATTACGTAAATTGGCTAAATCTTCACTGTAGTCCTTCTCCAAAAAATAATCTAAATCACCCGCCATCAAACGGTCTCCATATTTTGTTGCAACGAATTTATACCACGCTTTAATGATAGCAGTGGGATTTGCGCGACGTATGGTTTCAAATGAATCACGCGCTGCTGCGATTTCCACGTTCTCTGGAAAGACACGAATAATGTCATCTATGAAATCAAAGAAATGTTTATTAAATGCGCGCATTATTCCGGTCTTATCGACGGTTGTTTGTTGGTGTGTTTCGTATTCCATTGATTATAATACATGTTTCACATTTATTTATATTTATTTTAACGTCTATACCTTTATTTACAAATATGGGTTCGCATTATATTGTTGTTGCATTTCCTGCATTGGCATAACAGCCGCATTTCCAGGCATATTACCAACATCCACAATAAATGGGATTTTCAAATTCGCTAAATCCGCATTGCGTTTTTCTTGCAAAGACGACATTGACATATCTTCCGATGTTAATTTATTAGAACGATAATTATCCGCCGGCAAATCCATTAATGCGCCAGTGCTACCTGCACCAAAATTACTATAGGATTCACCAATAGACGGTCCTGAAAAAAGAAATCCCTCCGGCTCTCCCGAACCATTATTATTGTCACCCGTTTCACCAGGAAACACATCGTAAATATCTTTCCCAACCACGACACGATATTTATCCGAAACCAACAATAAAGTGGGAACACTATTGACACTTATCGGGAGAGAATGTTGTGCTCCCGTTTCAGTGATAATAATTATTTGCCCGGTTTGCGGGTTGCGTTTTCGGCGATCAACACACACGCAATTTAATTTATTCACAGCCCCAGTTTTAGCTAAATGTTGCAATAGTTTGGCTGAATGCTTGCAATAATTACTATAATACAAATAATCCATTAAATTAATAACATTTATTTAAGCAACAAATATGACGCAATCATATATAGCCCATGTATGATTTCACCAATTATCAAATAGCCGATATTCCCATATTTATGTGGTCCATGGTTGCCGTGACTGCCGGCCTCATTGGGTATGTCACCGTAACCAGCAATCCAAGTGTGGCTGCTTCTTTACCCACTTTACCCGGAACTTCTACTGCGCCTCCAACACAACCACAAATGGGCGGTTCAAGAAGACGCAAATCGCACAAAACCAGCCGCTCACGTCGGCATTAAAAACACCATAGACGCTCACGATTGCAAACAGCGATTGAAAAATCGAGTCAAATGCGTTGGGTCAATACCAACCACACTAAAATCGGGCAAATACGATTTATTTCCTTTTATAAATGCTAAACATGTTGGCACGCCGGGTACTTGTCGTGTTTGTTTGAATACGCGATATACGTCGATACATTCATCAATATTAATATTTATAAATTGAACAGTGGGTGGCATTACCGCAATTGTATCATTTATAAACGGCGCTATGCGTTTGCAAGGGTTGCACCATGGTGCAGTGAAACGTAAAATTACCACGCCGGGATTATTGGCTAAAATTTGTTGCAATTCAAGCATTGTTTTGGGATTTTCAATCACTGGATTGGGTGCCATTTTATTATTATATTCTTGATACATAATAAAAAAATCGATTTGTGTTTGAATTATTTATTTATAATGAATAAGACATATAGATACATATAAATAATTATTTTTCAGTAAAAAATAATGAGCCGACTTCCAGAACACTGCCCCCAAAGACCGGTCTCCTTGGTTGCTGGACAACAGAATCACCCGCGGTCATATAATCTCAATATTCATGCCTATTCCTTCGATGAAATTTTAGGCATATTTGGTCTCTCCTACGATATTTCTCTCGAAGACATGAAACGAGCAAAAAAACAAGTCATGATGACCCATCCCGATAAGTCACATCTCCCGAATGAATATTTTCAATTCTATCGACAAGCATACGCTATGGTATTGCATCATTTTGAAACCATGAATAAGATGCAAACCGCTGCATCAGCAGCAGCACCCCCAAAAATGGCATACATAATAGACCAACAAAATAACGTCGGACTTCAACGCGCTGCCAAAAATTTAGATGTGTCGCAATTCAACCGTTTGTTCGAAGACAATGTTGCGCGCAAACCCGACGCCAAACGCAACCAATGGTTTCAAGACGAATCTTCTGTATCCGCGTTTTCTCATACTGGCAAAGTGAGCGCCGGGAATATTGGTTCAGCCATCAATAGTATTCGGTCGAATGCGGCCCAACAGGGTGTTTTAACCAAATACACCGGCGTGAAAGAAATGCGTTACACCGGCGGTTCCAATTTTTACGATGTTGATGCCGAAGATGACGACGATGCGGAAGACGCCTATGTTGTGTGTGACCCATTCAGCAAACTGAAATTCGACGATTTGCGCAAAGTACATCGCGATCAGACGATTTTAAATGTAAGCGAGAGTGATTTCGAACGAATGAACCGGGCAGGAACTATCCAAGCTTATCAAACGCAACGAACGAGTCAAGACGTGGCGCCACTTTCGAAACAAGAATCGGAAGCCCTGTTGCGCAAACAACAATCTGAATATAGAGAACGCATGGCGCGGAAACAACACGCCGAACAGTTACATATGTTAAATATGCAAGAACGCGTGAAGAATGTAGAGGCGTATTTCTTGCAGCTCGAAAACGGCAAGAAGTAATATATTACGCACACAAAATACGGTGAATTATTTGTTCGGTTTGCACTTTATTCAGTTGCGTTTCGTCGTAACTAACCAAGAATCGGGGCATCGTATCCGAACTCCGTATTCGCATCAAACTAAACACTATCTCACTTTTGTCGAAGACCATCGGTCCTTCGCGTCCGGATTTGTCAAAGACCACCGGCTCTTCGCGTCCGGATTTGTCAAAGACCACCGACTCTTTGCGTCCGGATTTGTCGAAGACCATCGGTCCTTTGTCAAAAATAGTGTTGAACCGTGAAGGTTCTAACTTTACATTCTTGTATTTTTCGTTTCGCATGGTCACCCTGTCGCCATATGAATTACTTATTGGAACTCTGTATTTATATTTTCTCATTGGATTGTTTTTACACGTAAAACCAGACGGTATATCTCTATCCTCAGCGTTCATTCCAAATATCACATCCGTATATTTCGTAGCCGTAATGTCTTTGATTTCGTCATCTTCATATAACACAACAATATTTCCACTTTCTGGCGATGAAAGTCTTTGTTCTGCTCCAAATAATTCGCCAATAAAATTACCAAATGTTTTCTCATTTATTCTCATCATCACTTCACCATACTTCATATTTAATAATACACAACACAACACACAATACAAAATATATAATAAATTTAACTAATTATATATTTATATATTTTTTCAATTACATAATTTTCATGTTTTCATTTGCGGAAATAATATTTTCGGTGTAATGCGAATTCTGGCTCCATGTTTAATTCGAGCTTCCTCGTGAAATGACCTATGCTCACAATCTTGCATGCAATTCAAATAATATATATTCGTGTTTGGATTATTGAAAATCGCCCGGAAAAAACGGACACTGTGTTCCACATCGTCTCTGTCGATGTTTTCAAACGGCTTCGTCAAATAATTATATGAACAGTCCAGGAATTTATCCAATTTATATATGGCAAATCCACCAAACGCGGAATCACACGCAAACAATTCCCCGTCTGGCAGAGAACGCAATCGCTCCTGTATATCACGAATCATAAAATTCACAACATTACTCGAATCCGGACCCCAATTCCAACAACTCACTGTATATGGCTTATATGATAACGCCCATATATCATAATACACCGGCCCGTTGAAACTCACAGAATCCCAGTTTGCATCATCACGCAACGTTTGACGAAACACCTCCGTATCAATCGGAGCCGATGTTACATTATCCATATCCATCATTATCATGTGTGTCCATACCACGTCACTATCATTGCGCGTATCGCGAATATACTGCAATAATGTGTTGCGATTCATTGCAATCCGTTCCGTTCTTATCGCCGACACCTCATTATTTGGATTATACAGTATTGTTATAGATAAATTCGGATATTTCGCACGCATATGATTTATCGCAGTCAGTGTGTCATCATCACTGTATCCCAATGAAATTACCACACGCACATTGTCGAAAAAAACTCTTATTTTGGCAATATTTTCAAACACTGGAACGATATACGGACCACAATTCTTTGCACATCCAACTATATATGCATTCATATTAGCAATATCTATTTTATGTTATAAATATAACAACATAAAAAACCTTTATTATATTTGTGCCGAATACTCTTTATTATCAACGGCATCCCATGCGGGCAACTGAAGTGAATTACGCGATTCCAAATGTTGTTTCACCAACTCCTCCATATTCGTGATTTTCGGCTCATCCAAATTCACAGACAAATTCAATACGGGAGGAACAGGTTTAGCCAAACCCGCATTATATCTTTCTTGAAACACATCGAAATTCGCTTGCGCTTCTGCTATCCGCTTCTCTTTCAGCTTCTCCGGATTATACATTTCTGATGATTGTTGTGCATACGAATATTCACTATTATTTACTGGACCAGATTCAGAATAAGACATTGCCTTCATATGTTTCGAACAAATTGTAATCACTTCACTATTGACCGCACGCAACTCTTCCACCGTGCCAACATGAGGGTGCAATTCATGCATAGATGATATTATGCCACGAAACCATGCCTGCGTCTCATACATATTCACAGCAAATGTTTTCCAATACGGCGACTCTTGCAATAAATTCCACAACATGGTCTGATTCTCGGGATGAATAAAAAAGTTTGTTGTGGGTTGTTCCGACATTTTGTTTATTAGTGTTGTATTTGTTATATATTCATCTCTTTTTTTCAATTTATTTACACACGTATGAACGGTATAAATAACACCTCCTAATTAACATATATTCTTGTTTGTTTGTAAAATTATGCCCAGCCATAAACACAAAAAAAACGCCAAACGCCAAAACTCGCACCAACAACCACAAAAAACACTCGTTGTTCCCGACAGTTTTCGCACCGTCGTTGCCGACTTCTCCCGCGATTTAATCACTTCTTTCCCAGAACACACACCTGTTTTAGCTAAATGGTCCGTCGCCGATGAAATCCCCGAACCTGTTTTAGTCGAATTGTTTGAATACATGCTCTCCGTGTATCCCGAACGATTCTTCGATATTCTCTATCAAAACGACGAAATGTTCGCCGCCGATTCCGGAATCAACGTGTGTTTCTTCCCCGACCTCGACTTTAGGCAAGTTTTTCACGCGGAGGGAGTCAGTGAAACCATACGAGCCGCTGTATGGAAATACTTACAACTCATGCTCATGACCATTGTGGGTTCCGTGCGCGACAAGACGGGATTTGGCGACGCAGCTGGCATGTTTGATGGCGTTGATGAATCCGAGTTACAACAGAAGATGTCCGATACCATCAGCGAAATTGGCAAATTTTTTTCCGAAATGTCTAGTTCGGGAGAGAATACCACCGAAAATAGTGGTAGTGGTAGTGGTAATAACGAAAACGGTGAAGAGAATGCTTCCATGCCCAATGCGGAGGAACTCAATTCACATTTGAAGGGATTATTTGATGGCAAAATCGGTTCTTTAGCAAAAGAATTGGCCGAGGAGTTGGCGAAAGAAATGTCCGATGTGTTTGGCGGCGAGGAGGACCCCTCGGTAAAGACCACACAGGATTTACTTAAAAAGATGATGAAGAATCCCAAGAAAATCATGGATTTAGTCAAAACTATCGGCAACAAACTCAACGCCAAAATGAAATCGGGAGAGATTTCGGAACAAGAAATCATGAAAGAAGCCACCGAACTCATGGGCAAAATGAAGGGTATGGGAGGTGGCAAAAACGATTTCGGTGCCATGTTCCAGAACATTGCCAAAGGCATGGGAATGGGCGGGGGCAAAATGAACATGGGCGCTTTTAACAACATGGCCAAAAAATACGCCACCAAGGAACGTTTAGCCACAAAGTTGGAACAGAATCGCCAGAAGAAAGAGACCGATGTTGTCTTCGACGGTAACAAGTTTAGCGTAGAGGGCGAAGAGAAACAAGAGACATCGTCGGCGCGCAGACCCATGCCTGGACCACAACCCATGCATGATGATGATATTGATGCGTTGGCGCGGGAGATAGAAGCATTAAATAAACCAAATTCGGGAGAGAAATCGGGTAAAAAGAAGAACAATAGCAACAAGTCAAGACTCTTGTAGCGCAGTCCAGGTTTGACATAAATGGCAATATATTGTAGTATATTGTCATGTTGGCTCAATTCGTAAGTATTCCCATCTTTTTGGCGAGTTTGGCCATTGGCCTCTTTTTCGTTTATATCTACGTCCCCGACTCGCGCACAGTGTATGTGTATCCCACACCCAATACAGTGAAAAATACGCAATATAAAGATGCATTAGGTAACTGTTACGAGTATGAGGCGGAAGAGACGGCGTGCCCACCTTCTGCGGCGGATATTAGTGTCGTCCCGCCCCAGTAGTAGTCATTCAGAAATAAAAAAAGTTAGAAGTAAGCTACTCCTCAGTAACTTACCGTTTGTTTAGCATTGTTGTTCCTTTATTTTTGCTTCGAATATTTGCACTTTATTAGGTGCCAATGTTAATTTACCTGATTCATTTTGCATTTGCAATCGTTCGTGCATAATGTCTTTGCATTTTAGTTTCGTGATAAGAGTCTGACTATCTTCAATAACACTGTTAATCAGTTTGATATATTCGCTCTTAATTTCTGATAACTGACTTGGGAACTCTGTTATTTCAATGAGAGCCTTTTTCTTCACCAATAAGTCAATCTCCGCGTTCAGTCTATTAATAATAGAGTCAGTATTCATTGTTGTTATTGTTGTTGTGTGTGTCTGTAATATGTAGTTATTGTATTTTTATGCAGCTAGAACCCTGGATAAAACCCATTTCAATTTTTTCGGTCCGTGAAAAAACTGTCCTCCTAATTGGCAGTGATAATATGGCATAGTTTTATATACACAGGCACAATGAATTTCAAGCGTTTGTTACACCAGCCTTTAGGAAAAGTATTTATATCCATATTGCTCGGGTTGGGAATAGCCTCCCTTTTCCGTAAAGTGTGCAACGACCGCAACTGTATTATTTATAAAGGTCCCGCCACCGAAGAAATCGACGGCAAAATATACAAACACGGCAAAAAATGCTACAAATATAACGCCCAACAGGCCGATTCATGCGACAGCAAGAAAAAAGTCGTCGATATCGCCGCCAAAGATGATGCCGAGAAAAAAAAAGCCGAAGAACATGCCGCTAATCCATTATTGGGTATGGCCAACCCCGGCAAGTAATCGCATTATAAAATATAATGGAGAATCCAGAACTATGCGTAAAAGCAACGAATCCAACCGTTGGAGATACTTCTGAATATTTTGCTGATTCGGTATGCAATGAACCAGTTAAGTTAATAGAAAATAGATTAATGAATAATACAAGTAATAATGCTTTTAGACGTGCAGCACTTAACCCACCATCCACTATTAACACTGGACAACAACAGATAAAAAAATACAAAATACAAAAAAAATGTGAGAGTAATGATGTATGTGAGAGTAGTGATGCAGATGAATTATATATAAAGACTCCGTCTCAAAGTGGAGGAGGAAAAAGAAAATCGAGAAAAACAAAGAGAACAACACTCAAACGAAAAGCAAGAAAAAGTCGCAGAACGAGACACCGCCGTTAGATAACTTTAGCGCAATTATGAGATTATTTTTAAATAAACTCATACACTCATCGTTCAGTTTAGCGTCTAGATCTTCTAGACGCGCGTCTGCGGGAATAACGCGCGCGGGAATAGCGACTAGACTTTCCTCGGAACGCACCCTTACCCTTGTATCTCAACGAACGACCGCGACCCATCATGTTATTCGCAAGAACCAATGCAGCGGGGACAATCACGCGACCCATATTGCCTCCGCGCTGAATAACAGCATTAGCACCATACTGTTGCCCGGAGGTGGAACCACCCGCAATAGGGACACCAGTTAAAGTATCACCACCAAACATAGCCGGAAGAGCAACATCATCACCACCACCAAGAGACATTGGTGCGTTCTTCTCTCCACCAACTCCGACTTGTTGTGGTGTCTCGTTTCCACCGCGCATTCTTCTGTAACTTCTTCTACGAGGCATGTATTATACAATATACAATACCGCAACATTTTTTCACTATTTATTGACATGATGAATCTAAATTGAATGACTGGATGGTCCATTCATGGATGTGTTGCGAATTAGTTTTAATAGTAAAACAAAATTGACCAGCACTAAAAATATGAGAAACACATTGTAAATACAAATGAACCAAATGTAGATGTATATTTCGTTATAAACCATTGTGCCTAAAGGACCCACCAAATTCTTTATATACGTCTTCACCTCCTCATTCTTCAAAAACGCAGCAATATCCATTTGGTTTATGTTGAACACACAAAACTTTTCACATTCATCTGCCGCAGTCATGTCAGGAACCTACGGTTTAAGTGTCCGGTGGCATCTAAGCCACCGGACCGCATATGCGCGTCGTGGGGCAGCTTAGCGGTACCTCCTTAGCCTCCGGCAAAAGCCCGACCAACCGGGGAGGGATGGTCTTTGACAGCGTAGATTTCTCATTTTTTTAGTATGCGCCAAAAATAAATCCAAACATGTCGGGAGAGATATACGACTTCACTGAACCTTTCTCATTTAGCAATCTCGAACTCGGCGCCCCCGTTAAAAAGGGCAGCGGTTTTACCATCCGGTTCAGTATCAACGACAACCCCATCTATCTCCAACCACCTAAATGTTATTTAAAATCCGGAATCGCCGACTCCTCATCCAACAAATCCACCTATTGCGACCTCTTATTCGGCATGGAAAACGAAAAATTCATCAGCTGGGCCGAGCAACTAGAGCGCAGCGTGTGCGGGCAAATCTACCAGCGAAGAGAGAACTGGTTCGACTCTCCCGAATCCGAAAATATTAGTGTAGAAGACATACAGTCATATCTGCAACCCGTCGGCAAATCGTATAAATCCGGACGCATGTATTTAGTGAGAACCAGCTACGTTCCCGCCGAGTTGCACGTATGGGACGAACAAGAACGCGAAGTGCGACACGAAAATGTGACAGCAGATACGCGTGTTGTTGTCATATTGGAACTCAAACAACTGAACTGCAGCTCGACCAGTTTTCAGTTTGTATTTGAACTCAAACAAATGATGCTCAGCCCCGAACGGTCCTTTAACCGATGTCTCATCAAAAAGAGCGCCAATCCTGATGCAGAAACACCGACTAAGACTTTTCCCGCCGGCCATGCTCTCTCAAACAGTCATGTTGCCGAACCTTTGCGCCCTGATTTAAAGGCTACTGATGCTTTACCAAAGGTCACCCCTCCTTTCGTCGGGGATTTACCAAAGGCTGCTGATGCTTTGCCAAAGGCTGCTGATGCTTTGCCTAAGGCTGCCGACCCATTACCGAAGGCTGCCGACCCATTACCAAAGGCTGCCGACCCATTACCAAAGGCCGCTGATGCTTATCCAAAGGCAGAACCGGCGGTGGCGAAAAAGAAGTTGGTTGAGGAGGATGTGGAGTTTAATTTAGACGAATTGGATGGTGTGGAAACGATTGCTTTAGCGGACCCGAATGAGGTTTATTTCAAGATGTATAAAGAGGCGAGACGCAAAATGAAAGAGGCCAAAATCATAGCTTTATCGAATTATTTAGAAGCAAAGAGAATCAAGACAACTTATTTAGCGGATTTGCAAATCGAAGATACGGACGATTCGGGAGATGAACATAAAAACAAAGAAAACGAGACTTTTCTGGCCGATGAACTTTAGGGGGGTTGGAGTGGAAACATGGATTTAGGCGGTACCTCCCTTAAGCCTCCGGCATATTTTTCTCAAAACTCCAGCATATGTGGTGGGTCTGACCCTTTACCTTTATATAATATAGAACTAATACAGATGTTTAATTTACGCAAGTTGTTATCCAATAAGGAGGTTATTCTTGGCGGAGTCATTGTCATTATCGCCATTGTTCTTTTTTCATACAACGGTTCCAAGGGCTCGCTCATGGATGGTCTCACTGATGGAGGTGTTGCTCCCTATGTTCCCCCGGAATCTAATGCTTCTCCCGATTTGGCCCATGCACAGGAAGTTAGTGGCGGTAACCCCGTCGCTGAGGCTTTAGCGCCGGTGAGTGACCCCAAGAGTCTCTTGCCTTCGGACACCAATAGTTCGTGGGCTGCTCTCAATCCCTCGATGAATTTAGGCGCCATGCCCGATTTGCTCCAGGCCGGTCAGCATATTGGCATGAGTAGTTCTATTTTGCGCAATGCTAACTTGCAGCTCCGCAGCGACCCCGCTATTGCCAAGCAGGACGTCGGACCCTGGATGCAGACCACCATTGAGCCCGATGCTGGCCGTGTTCCTTTAGAGATTGGCAGTGCTGGTACCTGGTAAGTCCTCGGAGCGAAGCGGAGAGGCAACCTTTGGTAATCCCCGACGGAAGGAGGGGTGACCTTTGGTAAGTCATCGGAGCGGGTAACATTATAAAAGTTATTGTAAATAATTATAATTATTTATAAAAAACACTTGCTTACGTTGATATGAGTGAAGCTTTTATGGCATCTAATGATTGAACCGCATTATTATGTAATTTACTAACGGTATTGGTCATTTTAGTGTTGCAAATTCCCTTGTATAATCCGAATTTAGAAATACTATCTGTGAATTGCAATGCACCAATGACTGTTGTTGGGTTTGTTCCTTCAACTTCAAGAAGAACAATTATATCGTTTATATTTTTTTTTAAATCATCGAACTCAGGATTATTATTATTAATGGCATGTATATTGGTTATGCATGCATCGATTGCAGCGGTAATTTCGGTCTCTTTCTCAATTAATTTTTTCTCGGTTACTTGTTCAGAATACACATCTTGTCCAACTACTTTTGCATATGTGTGTTGATTGTCAGACAAAAGTGGATTTGATTTCAGACGTTTTAATTCGTCTATTAATGTTGGTAAAGCTTGATAAATGTATTCAATATATTCATTGCTATTGGATTTATCTCCAGATTGGTTATAATATGTTTCTAATATTTCACTGAAATATATAATGTATGATATGTCGATATACGGAACCGGGGGTGGATTATTTGCTTTTGGGTCTAAATTTATAACGCAAAATATGCATATTTTTAAATCATTCAGTTCTTTTTCTATACTTGTTAAATATTTGTCAAATATATCAGCTATAGCTCCTAATATTTCGGTATCACCTTTAGTTGTTGTTTCAGTCGGATACTGATTGATTCCGAAACAATTGCTTATATTGGGATTGCATTGCAATGGCAAACAATCATCGGAAAATCCTGGGGTGGTTAGGTTTGTTCGAGTCACCAATTTAGATATGAATTCTCTTAGATCTTTAATTGTATCATTAATGTATTTTCCTTCTTTACCTCGAGTTAAACATGAATCTTTCATATATTCAGAAATTTGTGGTTTGGGGATTTGTGCCAAATTAACATTCGGATAATCACCATTTTGTGGATATTTTGATTTTGCTTCTTCGTTTATTACAACATACGCAAGTGCAAACATTTTTGGTATTATAGCGTCGCGTTTTTCTTGTACAGCTTTAGTGAGAGTTTCAACGGTGCTTGATGCTGTTTTTTTGTTAGATGAATTTTCTGATGCTTTATCTAAAATTATTTTTATAATATTATCTAACAAAGCGTGTAAATCAACAATATCATCTTTAGTCATATTTGAAAAATCATCTACCTTCACCAAATAATTTGTAGAATATTTATATCTTTTTTTCAAAATATAATCAAAACTTTTTGGCACAGTTGTAATGCCATTTTGTTGTAATTCCTTCAAGATATTGATTTGAAGTGTATATTTATCTGGATTATTATATTGTTGTAATAAGTTATCTATACTTATTCGTTCATCATTTATGCCACCATTTCTAAAACTGGAAAATAAACTAGCTATGTTAATATCAACGGAAAGAACAAATTGATTTTCAGTTTGTAATTTTTCTGATATATTTTTATATTTTTCTTTATATTCTTCTTTATATTCTTTTAATTTATTATCGAAATATGTTTTAATACGGGTGTTAGAATAATCTTTTAAATACTCTAATAATGCAGGTATATCACCTGAATAAAAATAATTTGCATTATCGACAATAGCTTTTGTATATAAGTTATATTTGTTATAACAATCCTTATACGCAATTTCTATGGGATCAACCTCTTTCACTTTATACTCAAAATTGTAGGAACCAAAATCAATTAAACACTTCATTAAATTATTTTTGTTTTTGAGTGTCTCTTTCTCTTTTATTTGTTTTAATTCATTAACTATAGATGCGTTGTTTTTGACATCAGAATAATCAGGAATCGTTAAAGTACCATTAATTTTAATGATAGATGTATTACTATTATCCGAGTCTGTTGTAATAAGCTCAAAATAGTTCTTCATATCATCTTCAACCTTTTTATCCTTCATAACAGTATTGCTGTTTGTACCGCGTTTCGTCGTAATTTCATTTCGTATTTTACTGCGGTCATCAGTTTTAAATAAATCCAACTTAATATTTCCATCTGAAAAAACATCAGTAAAATAAGTTGATTTACTGTTTTCTCTCCACTGTCCCAATGTTAAATTATCTTGCAACATCGTATTATTTTCTTCATTAACATCATCGTTGAATTTTTCCATTGCTGCATTATAATTGGCTCTTGCTTGCGAATACCGTGGAAATTCTAACATCGTGTTTAATACAAATTCTTGATCACAATCAAACACATTTTCAACTCCCGCAAAATCACATAAAATTAATGTTGCCGGTTTAACTGACTCATTCATTGGGTCACTGAAATTTACGCAGAAGAATGCATGACTGCGGGAACTATCTGGATTATTCAAAGTAGCTTCGGTTTCTCTATCAATCATAAATTCTAATATGATTTTGCCAAATTCCTTTTGTATTGGCGGCGAGTATTCCCAATATGTTTGTTTTTCACTTATATTTTTCAAATCTGAACCATATTTTCTTTCAACATCTGTTTTTTCTGTTTCGGAAAATATTTTTCTGGGGCTGGGAGATGTATATCCCACTTCGGCATTTGTCCCTACTTTTCCATCGATAGCAAACCATGTTTTGGTCTTTCCCTCATCTTTTCCTTCAAATTTGAAAGTGTAATGCAGAGGAGTATCTTTGTTGCTGCTGATTTCATAAATATCCAATGTACATTTTTTATAAACTTTGAGAAAATCTTTTGCAAGCTCCAAAAGAACGCCATTCTGGGTGGGTTGTCCAGGAATTTCAAGACGCACCAAAGTACTGGTTTTTCCAGAACCACTAGGGCCGTATCCAATTATACATATGGGCACCCCTTCTTTCAACTTGTCAATAATTTGTTCTTTAAACGCATCCTGTATAATAACATCTTTATTGGTCATCGTTTCATTGTAGATTCCTGTAAATGGGCCAAATTCATATCCATGTGTGTATTTTGGGGTATATTTTATATCGCAACTGTAATTCTTTCCATCTGTTGTTGTGCAAAATGACTCATTTTTATCAGAATATTCCATTATTAGAAATCCTTTATCAGTACCTTTTTTCTTGAACCGGGGATTGGTTTTATTCACATCAGTACCAGTTCTGAATTTCACAAATGAAAGTATTGGCTGGTCATTTTCCATGTTTTGAATCTGGTCCTGAATATCATCGGAATTATATTTTGATATGAAGTTCTTAACTATGTTAGAAACAGTATCATATAACTGATTAAAACCCTTGTGTGGAGTTGGAGCTGATATAAAATAAATATACATGTAGAAACATAATTGATCTACACGTATCTTATTTCCATTCTTTTTATATAATTTATTAGCAGTACCAAGAAAAGTGGGAAGCTGGTCTAAGTTATCAATTTCCAACGATTTTGTCACATCAGTGCCAAGAGTTCTTAAGACCTCGGCTTTTCTCACAACATATTTAGAATTCAAAAATAAACTATAAACTAAATTTCTGTCAATTGTGATAGGTTTTACCGGTGCTTTTGTTGCAGCTGGCTTATTAACACCACCAAACATTTGGTTTCTGTCGGAGACTGACTCTAGCCAAAGGTTGTCTCGTTCTCGAAGACCAAATGTCTGTATAGCTGTGTTCTTATCTAATGGTTGTGATTGTGATATGGGTTGAACGGGTTGTCTCGCTGGTTGAACCTGTTGTCTTCCCGATACCCCTTGTCCTAGATTTTGACGGGCTGACGCTATTGTTCTTTGTTCAGCGGCAGCACGTTCTCGTTCAGCAGCGGCTTCAGCCGCAGCCTTTTCTCTATCTTGTTTTTGTTGCCGCTTAGTATCGCTCAATAAATGGTCGGGAATGATGATGTCATCATTGCTATTCACATAGTTATCCAAAAATTCTTCAAAAGTGAGTTCTAGGGGGATTCTTTGGTTTTCGTCAATGCCTTCACGAATGCAATAAATTTTCACTTTTTTATCGTATGCTATTGCAAGACCAAGTTGTCCGTTCCGATCCACGACGGCGAGAGGATAATGTATTTCTATTTCATCATTTTCCTGAATATTCCATAATTCATCCGGTTTATGAAGCTCAATATTTGGATTTGCGCCATCTTGATACATTTATATATACTATACTTGGCAATATAATAATGACTTTATACCGCTAAACTCATTATATTTTTTTCATATTAAGTCTAAATTCTTTCACTCAAAAACCCGGACCGGTTGTCTTGAACATTCAGTTTTTGCCACGCAAACGTCTCTGCGATTTTCTGCGAGAGTTACGCATGCATTTTTCGACACATCTTGCTGTGCGAGACTTTCTGTACTTTAACCCAACATTGTTATTCTTGCGGATGGATGAAGACAAATCAAAGGAACCAGCGCCTCCAAACATGTCTGGGACATTGCCAGCGCCTGGGGTGCCAGCGCCTGGGGTGCCTGCGCCTTCGCCTGCACCTTCGCCTAGGGTGACTGCGCCTGCGCCTGCGCCTGGGGTGCCTTCGACTGGGGCATTGTTTGAGCGATTGACTGCGACTGGGGTGTTCAATAATTTATTTTTTGCTTCTTGTATTCTTTGGTCTTGTTCTTCTTTATTATTTTTTTGTTGTTCCCATTTCTCATCTAAAAATATGGAGTGTCTATGCGTGCCATCTCCACCAATAATATTAATTTGCGTTGCAATAGGGCTTAACTTGAATTTACCATTTTCATCTAATGTTACAAGATTTTGCGTAATAAGATGTACTTGCTCTCCCACATTAAAACTTCCGGTTAATGTTTTGCCTTTCCATGTATATTCTTGCACTGACATTATAATATATACTCACTACATATTTTACTTGCTGTTGTTCCTAAATTATTTCCATTTTCAGATGCTATGAGATTTATTGCGCAAGTTTATATGTCCGCATTTATTAACTAAAACAATCAATTTAGGTATGGATGACCCTAAATTATTTGAAGCAGACCCCAAACCCATGAAAAAACGAATATTTGGCGGAGGTAAAAAAGGAGATTTAAATAGCTACTTTAATTTAAATTCCGAATATTCGGAAGGAGAATCAGAAAAAGGTTCGAACGATTATAATTCTACTTTTAAGCGAGAATACCCAAATGATGTGGGTAAGCGAGAATACCCAAATGATGTGGGTAAGCGAGAATACCCAAATGATGTGGGTAAGCGAGAATACCCAAATAATGTGGGAATTAGACCTGAAGAACTATCTGACCAAAAAGAAACCAAAGATGAGGGAATTAACATGCGGAACGAGACCAATGCAATGGACAACTTAATAGAACCCAATCAAATAAAATTAAAACATGTGCAAAGTTTGGATGATGTAAAATTTCCCGTATATAAACATTCCGGCGTGAAAATCCGAGAAAAAATGGTTGATTTCGTCGCATTAATGCCGTCTGTGCGTTCCACCATGCGCGTGATTGCCGACCTGAAATTGCAACGCGAAACAGAACTTTCAGTCGATTTAGACCAATTCATATCTGTTGTTCCATCACAGTTAAATTCCGTGCATACCGACGAATTCATCCCGAATGTTGAGAACATATCGTTGAATGCAATTAATCCCCCGGAGGAAATACCGGTGGCGAGTAAAATTAACACGCAAAATGCAATAAACATATCGAATGTAAATCCCATCGATTTAAAACCGAATATCCACAATTTGCCGCGCGTCAATGTGAGCAAGGATACACGAATCGTTTCTCTCATCCCAGCCGTGAGAAAAGTGATGTGGTTCATCAATGAAATTAAGTTGGATGCACATGAAGATATTGATATTACCAGCATCTATCAAGACATCAGTGTGAATTTGGTTCCGACAAACGGCGTTGATTTATCGCCGACTCTTCGTTCGTTGCCGAATGTTTCCGTGAAAAAAGCGGATGAATTGAAAATTGACACAGATTCACATGTCGCCCCAAACATTGAATTTAAAAATAAAAGCGATTTGGACCTGAAACTAGATACATATAAATTATCTCAACCCACATTTTTGCGCAATGCAGAAGACGATGCAACACGTGTTTCACTTCTATCCGACGTATTGAATGTGCTAAATATCGTTACTCGATTGCGGTTAAATCAACATGATTCGATAAATGCCCAGGTGCAATTGCACAATATTGAGAATGCAGACATAAAACTAAATGCGACAGATTCCGTCGATTTATCAATTCAAAGTGGTCGTATCCCATTGCCAGAACTGAATAACAAGGTATTTGAACCAGAGAAAGAATTGAGCAATTTGGATTTATTTTGGCCCAGCAAGCATCCGGAAGTCGAGTTAAATGATGCAACCGCGTTTGATTTGAAACGCTCCATTCCACAAACGATAAACCTCGCCAAACCGCCAAATGTTTCCGTTCGTCGTGATTTTACACGAACGTTGGATTTAATTACACAGATTGCGCTAAATCCAGTGAAATCAATTGAAATCGAGGAATTGCTGAATTTTTCCGTGCGCAATTTGAATAATGTCACACCACTTATGCTGCGAAATCCAATCGAAAATCAACGCGTGAATATATCCGATGAGAGAAATATTATTTCGTTGAGGCCGAATGTTGTTCAGTTGATGCGTTTCCTTCCGAATATGAAAATCATAAACACAACGGCAATCGATGTGAGTGAATTGGCGTATAATGCAATCGAAGGAATTAATAATGTCGTTCCTTTGAATGTGTCAAGAAATATCCAGAATGAACACAGCATTGAATTAGATAAACAGCAGGTTGGACTGAAATCAGATGTAAAACGTGTATTGGAACTGGCACGAAACATACGAATTCAAGTTCCAAAAGTTAGAATAATGCACCAAATTCAAGACACGTTGGATGTGATTTCACAAATTAATTTGGTGAATGCGTCGGAGATTGATTTATACCCATTTACAAACGTTGCGACACAGTCATTAAATAATGTTACTGGATTAAATACATACAATACAATCAATCAACAGCGCATTTCAATAAATCATGGAGCCGCACATGTTAATATTTTGAATGATGTGAGAAAAGTTATGGATGTAATACGAAACACGAGATTGGCACATACGTCTGAAATTGACATGTCGTATTATTCAAATAACAATAATGACGTGAATTTATTAAACACTGAGAGATTGCGTCTTGCGAATGAAATCCAAAAACAGAGAATGCAACTCGGGTCTTTCATGGTAAGTCTTCGAAATGAAGTGCGTAGTACAATGCAAACAATATTAAAAATGATGGGTGTAACACCACCACAACCACTGTCCGGTAATTTACAGCCACCTACACCTTATCCTCCATTTAATCCGAATCAACCTTACCCACCACCTCCTCAATATACTTACCCACAACCTCCTCAATATCCTTACGCACAACCTCCTCAATATCCTTACGCACAACCTCCTCAATATACTTACCCACCACCCCAACAACCGCAACCGCAAACACAACCTTTGCGCTTATATTTTGAAGCAGATGAAACCGGAAAAGTCAGTCACAAGTCTAATGTAACTGATGAGGCATCATTTTTCGGTGGATACACATTAGAAAACATACCCCAATCTATGCGAACTTTTTCTTCGTCCAATGAAGACACATTTGTGAAAAATATACATTATATTGTAAATGAAATCAGAAACCCAAATGCAAATAATACTGTGTTTAAATTTTCATGCGAACCAACCTCAGCATCTAACCCCATGAATCATGAACTCAAACAACTATTTTTCAAACGAATACAGTGATGTCTAATCACCACCACCTTCTGATTCGTACCCATCCATCCTCCTGCTCCCCCTCGCGCTGACCCCCCTCAAATCTACCGTCATTTTGACCCCCCGCTGCTCCCTCAAATAATCCATCACCGTATCGATTTGTTCCGCGTCCTCCATGATATCCTCCAAACAATTGCGCACAAACCCCATCGTCAGCGGCGCATAGTCTTGCCGCTGCACCAATTTCATCGGCTCGCCGTTTATTTCTAAAGACCGCGTTTTTATACCATGCGCCTGCATGTATTCGCCCAACACCTTACATATCGCCTGCTTCTTCTGCCGGATCGGTTTCAACCGCTCATTGTACTGTTTCAACTGCTGGTTACATATCGCCAATTCGCGTATGTGCTCGCCCAATGCCGATGGTTGAGTCCCGACCATTGGCACGTTAAGGGAGGGCAGTCTTTGCTGTTCTTGTTGCTGCATATAAATACTATATCGCATAAAGTATTTATTTAATGGTAACGAATCATGTTTTCTCATTCATATATTTTCCACCGATTCAATACATTGTCTTCTTGTGTGATATATTCGTTTGAATCCCTTTGGGCAATAATATCTTGCGGATTTTTTCCTGCCACCGCCAAAAGTTGCATGGGCGTTTAATGGCAAAGTTATTGACCAATCGGTGTGAATAAAATTTTTGCCAAGTTTTGATTTGACAAATTCAATTAACCATTGGCGAGCATGATCACATCTATCTTTGTAGGGAATAGACTGAAAGAAATCTGACATGGTTGGACCGCTATTTTGCAATAGTTTATTTAATTTTTCGTGTAATTCATTTGGCGCACGAAATTCATCTATGGTTGTTGGTTTGGGCATTGTTAATAATTGATCGACTGCAGTTCTGTATCTTTTATGCGCATCATGGTCCGCGATTTTTGCATCAAAATATTTTTCATACCAAGTGCAACCGTTAAACGCTATTGAAAACCTACATAAATCAATTGGTTTTACTGGAGACCTAGGGTTTATATTTCTCGATGATGATATTTCACGTTCTGATTCCGTTGCACAGTCTATTTTTGACATGTCATCAAATATAACTTCTTTCAGTGTTGGATGTTTCTTGTGAATATAAAGCAACAATGCACTTAACATGTTTTGTGTTCCTCCTCTTCTGTCTAATTTTATTTCGCCTTCAGCACACTCATTGCTGTATTCGACCATTGGTAATTTTGCATTAGATGCCACTCCATTATCATAATAAACAAAAAGACTTATACAATTTTCTTTACCACCTATCTGATAAAATATCATATTAATATCAGTCGATCCATATCGCGTATGTATTTTGTTGGATACTTTGAAAGTATATTTACCATATTTAATAATTTCTACTTCAGGTTCCATCGTATGTTTATATTTACACATTTATATTAATTTTTACAGGTACCAATCATCTCTTTGAACGGCATGCCAATCATGATGCGATATAAATAATAGAACGCCAACACATTCAACCCCCAACAATATTTTGACGCCCAGACCAACGTCTTGCCATTCCACCACCGCGCCAACGTTACCGCCGCCACACCAAATATAGCCACGCTCAAATACGCCGGCATATAAAACGCACACGCAACTGCCGTGCCCCAATAGGCTAAATAGTAAATCCACTGATACTTGTAATCGTCGAACCAGCGCCACTCCAATCCGTCCGCCGTTTTCACGGTCGAGAACCGGTGCAAATTGCCGGGATATTTGGCCAAAATGAACACGGCCGCAAACGCGGCATATGCCGCGGGTAACCATAATCCGGTTTGGTTACTTACGGCAAGTGTAAGGAACAGCGGTTGTGAAATCAAGAGAAGAGAACCGGCGATACTCATGTTGTTCGACGACGCGGAAGAAGACCACAGGAAATATTCGACGAGTTGCATGCCGCTGACCGACAGAATGAACGCGTATAACCAGGGGCTGCCGCCCTTGGAGGCAGAGACCATGAATTCGGGGATCTTGTATTTGGTGTGGGCGTTGTTGTAGGCGATGAATCCGAGAGTGGCTACACTGAATATGAATGTGTTTAGAGAAATAGTCGCGTTCCAGCACATTTGAAATACGGTGATAAATTAATAAATCATCTTATGTAATGATCGAACGAGATAGGCGACCTAATATTTTAACCCTAAATGGATTCCCATAAAATATATTTTGTTTCATCAATAAACCTTCTCAACGTGAATTCTACCTTGTGTTTTATACCCAAAGAACCCATTGTATTTTGCACGCATTTTTCACAATTACAACCTTGATATTCATTTGTTGAAAATAAATCATATAATGATCGAATTAAAAGTTCAATCACCGGGAAAGTTTTTATACTTTTGTTGTATATTGTGCCAAACAGTGTTTTGTCTTCTGAGTCACAAAATAAAACTAAACTTTCGTTATAATTATACCCATAAAATTTAATGGTGGGTTTTTGCAGTTTCTTCAACAAATTTTGTTTTTCATTCTCATTCATTTGAGAGTATTCCTTAAACGTGTTGTTTTTTATGTTTGGTTTATTCCAATAATTAAAGAAAAAATCACGCGCATTATTCAATAAATATTCAACGTCATATTCTACTGGTATATAATATTTCATATCATCATCTTCGTCGTATTCATCTGATTCTGCGTATAAATTTTTATATTCATCCAATGTGAAATAAAAGTCATATTTTCGCAAAAAATCTTGGTCTTCTTTCGTCAAAACTCTTGTTTTCCGCAAGACTTTCAAATCAACATCATGCACCAACTCATATTCTGTGATTTTTGCAATCTCTCGCAGACGTGACGATATCATTTTGTTAAAAAAATTATATCGTTATTTTTATGTACTTTATAATCTTTTCATATATTAAACATTTATTTTTAAGTGCAAATGTCCATCGTCCAAAAGTATCAATTCGGGGGCAGCGACGGTTTAGCTGCCGCTCTCAACTTGGAAAATATGGCCACTATCATGACATCGACCTTCCAAATGCAAATGGGCGGCGGGTCTTTGACAGACGGAATCCCCAACCAACTCAAACATCTGGGCGTACCCGCTGGTCTCGTGTTATCCACCATCAAAGAAATCGATAATGACATTAAAACACATACCTCCAATGACGTCATGCCTGACAAAATGTTTGACCATATGTTGCATCTTGTTGGAAATAAAATGAAGCCTGTATTCACCAAACGCGCTCAAACCAAACAAAAGGGCGGGAAACTCACACGCAGAAAATAAACAATATATTTTTATTTATTAATATAAATACAATTTATTATAATACATCTATCCATTATTTATTTTTTTATACAACAATCAACCATGCCATATATTTATTTAATTCACGTTCGCGCTTGCGTGAATTCGGGAGAGTCCGTTTTCAAATTGGGCAAAACCGTTGATTTCGCCAAACGCATCGACGGCTACGACAAGGGTTCCATTCCCCTGCTCTCCCTTTACGTGCGCGAATGCGACGAGTTTGAACGCGTCCTTATTCAAATGTTCGCCGGCAAATACAAACAACGGCGCGATTACGGCATCGAGTATTTCGAGGGCAACGCCACCAACATGATTGCCGATATCATGGAAGCCATGCGGATACGGCAACAAGAACTGGGGTATGAGCCCGCGCTCCAGCCCACCACGAAATCGCTCGATTCGGAGAACACGGCGCTCATCGTGAAAACGCGGACCAAACTACTCAATAAACTGAACCGCGTGACGAAAGACAATTTTAATATGTTTCATGACAACATCATTGCTGCAGCGCGCGAGTTTATTCTGTGCCCGGCGTATCACAATCTAAACAATTGGATATATGATTTCAGGATGCAACAAGGCCAACCCAAAAAGTTGGGCGATTTGTTAGAATTTCGGTATGCGTTTGTGAATAATATTTGTGTGTCGGCCATCACGGGGAACAATGAGTTGGACAAAAAACTCATTGAACATATTTTGATATC
>JACCEB010358601.1_pt1 | contig 44644 bp, 29 predicted proteins | sample 7454761 | NCBI WGS metagenome assembly JACCEB01 (sample SAMN15323454, study PRJNA562643) | freshwater metagenome | isolation source: river surface water | place: USA:Blue River Watershed | collected 2017-08-18
CAGGATTTTTTAATTACTTTTTGTTATGTTATTTTGAAAACAATCTAGTATGTTATCATGAACAAATATTATTCATGCATATATTAAATTGTGGTTTATTTCAAGCATCAATTATAGTATGGAATGCAAAATATAAAATAATGGAAGCAAGACCAATTCAAGTAATAAGAGGGTTAAATTTAAATGAAGAAATAGATTATTATTTTGGAAAAATGAATACAAATTTATGGCTTCCATATCAAGAAACAAGATTAATAACTCCACCATTTCCTGATTGTCCATCAGGTCATTCAACGTTTTCAAGTGTAGCAGCATCAATTTTATCAGATTTATTATGTGATAATTTAGAAGAATTAAATATTATGTTACAAGGTAAAGAATTGTCAATGTTGTCACCAATATTTCCAGTTGATTATGATTTAACAATAAATATATGTGAAATTAAAATCCCAAAGGATTGTAGTAAAATAGAAAAAAATGTTCCACAAAGAGAAATAAGTCTAATATTTAAAACATGGGATGAATTAGCACAAAGTGCAGGATTATCAAGGATATATGGCGGTATACATCATCAAAGTTCAAATATAATAGGACTAAATATAGGAAAAGAAATAGCAAAACTAATATTTGATTTATTTGAAATGTAAATAATTAATCACCATTTTTTTTAATATAATATGTAATTGGTAATAAATGTTTACCAATTTTAATACAAACTTTATCATTAAATGAATTAGAATTAGTAATATAATTTACATCGAAACAAACAACAAAAGAACGGATAACAGGTTCTAAATCTTTTTTTGAAATTTTACGTTCATCATCTTTAGATATAAGTTTAAAGATATAATTAAAATTTTTTGTTTTTAATTTTTCATCAAATAAAGCTTCAAAAACAATATTTAAAATATCTCTACATTCTGATTTAGTAAGATACTCGGGACTTTTACCAAAAATTTTAAGTAAATCTTCAGTAACTTCTTCCATAGTTTCTTGAGTAATAAAATCTAAATTATTTTTTTCAACCATTTTATTTATAATTATTAATTTAATCCTAGAAAAAAAATATGATAATTTTTACAAATAAAAAATATTTAATTATTTTTTTTAGCTTGTAATAATTTTTTTAATATATCTTTAGCCATCATATTAGATATCAATTTAATATTTTCACACATTTTAAAATCAAAAGATTTAGCAGAGTTATCTGATGGATTTTTAAATCCATTAATAGAAATATTTAAAATACCATTATAACTTATTTTAAAAAGTAATTTTATAAGAATCATACCTTTAGGTAATGGAGGAATCCCTACAATTTTATAAGAACCAATAAATGTATTGGTTTTACAGTTTGTATCAATACCTTCAAATATTTCAATATCAATTGTTCTTTGACAGTCGTGAGATGTACTAAAAATTTTTTCAACAGATAAAGGTATTTTAGAATTTTTTTCAATCATAATAACCATTTGATTATTTGGATCAGAAATACCTATATTCATTGGAATAATGTCTAATAGATAAAAATTAGATTTATCATTTATTAATTTGCACAAAATACATCCACCTTGAGAAACAATAGTTTTATATAAAGTATTATTTGTTTTATCTAAAGAATTAGACGTAATTGCATTCGAATTAATAATACTATTTACTTTATTTTGTAATAGGGGAATTTGTGTAGGTCCTCCAATAAAAACTATATTACTTGTGTTATGTTTCAAATACATATTTTTAATAGGTTCAATCATTTTATCAATCATATTATTAATTACTTGATTAAAAGTATGTCTCGAATAACTAATTTTAAAATTATCAACAATTTCTATTTTGTTTAGTTTTTTAATAGGGACACATTCTAAATGGATATCATGGGTAGTATTATAAGATAATTTGATTTTTATTTCTTCAGCATAATTTCTAATTTTATTTTTCCATTTGGTACTGGTTTCATCAATTGAATATTTTGAATATATATCATGAATCAATAAATTATCTATATCAATTCCACCTAATCCATTATTACCATCTATATCAATAACTTCACATGTATTATCTTGTTCATGATATTCAACTACTGTTGTGTCTATGGTTCCACCTCCTAAATCATAAATAATAAATTTATCAGATGAATTAGACGAATTAGTAGATATATTTGTTTTTTCAGATTTAAATTTATTAATATAATAAATTGCAGCAGCAGTTGGTTCATTATAAATTTTATTAATTAAAAAACCGGAATCTTCTGCAGCTTTTTTTAATTGAGTTCTTTGTAAATCATGAAAATATGCTGGACATGTAATAACAGTATTAATTTGTCCAACAATATTTAATTTTTGTTTAATAATTTGATACAATCCTTTAAAAAAGAGTTTAATTAAATCCACAATAGAAACTTTTAATTTAACTTCAGGATTATCCGAACAAACTAGATAAAAAAATATAGTATCTTCATCAGTTGAATATTCTAAATTAAATTTATCAAGAAAATGTTTATAATTAGAAATTGAACGAGAAGTAATACCTAAAAATCTTTTAAATTGATAAAAATAATGAGACAAATTTTTATTAGAATTTAATAAATCATTTGCACCTGAACCAATCCAATAGTGTTCAGTATATGTTAAACTATCTGGTTTTAAATTTGAATTAATTTTTTCAGCATCAAAATATATTGTAGTTGGAATTAAAACATCTCCAGTAATGTCATCTGATATTTGTAAAATATTTTCGTTATTAGTATAAGAAATAACAGTATTACATGTTCCAAAATCGATACATAAGTTGTAGTTATTTATATTATTTTGTTCAAGATTATCGATATTATTTAATTGATTAAAAGTATTCATAAATCTTATAAAATTATTATATGATTTAGATATCAACAAATATATAAATTAATTATTTAATTAGTTAGTGTTTGCCATAACTTAAGAGCTGATGGTTGGAATGGTGAAGTTGCAGAAGTAGTCTGCCATGAAACACCAGGAACTTGAGTACCAGATACTAAATAGTAACCAGTTTTAACATCATAATAAAATGTAGTTTGGTAAAATCCACCCCATCTTAAAGTTCCTTCACCAATAGAAAAAGGTAATTCAGGAGCATTATATTTATCAGTAATAGAACCACCTCCAATCCATATTTCATTTGGTCCTAATAAATTTTGAGTTCCTCTACCTAAATTCCAAATACCAGAAACTTTATCATTCTTAGGATTTAATAAGAATTGTATAGATTGAGTAGATAATACTCTAATTTCTTTAATTTTTCCACAACAACTCTTTTTATGAACGACACCATTATTAATAATTAATTTCATTAATTTACAGTAATCAGTTAAAGTTCCAATTCCTACACTAGAATATCCACCAGCATATATATCTTCAGGTTCATGAGTTTTTGTAAACAAGTCTCTAGAAAGAAATACAAATCCATCACCTTGTGCTTCTAATTGTGAATCTCTATAAAGAGTATTAAATTGAACAAGAGGTCCAGCTTGTCCATCAATATCATTTGCTCTAACGAAAAAAGCATCAGTAGTTTTTTCTAAATAATCTGAAGGGGGGTTAAGTGAACCACATCCTAACCAAGTATTTTTCATATCAAGAGGTTCAAATATTCTTTCCTTGCAATAATCAGCAGAAGTTTTATTAATACCTTTACGTAATAAACCACCACCAATAATTCCACCAATAATTTCATGATCGATACCATAATAATAATCTGTACCAGGATAACATAATAAAGGATATTTAAGTCTTTCTAAAATGATATCAGTTATACTATAAGTTTTTTTTGCAAGTTTAAGATTGTAATATGGAGTAACATAATCAGTAAAACCTTGAGCATCTGGATATTGTGCTTCTAAATTTTGTAACCATGCAATATATCTTTGGTCTGATGGAACATTTGAAAAAGAATTAACAACAGTACGTCTAGCACCAGTTCCCCATAAAGCATAACCAAGACCTGCATTAGATTTGATAATATTTCTTACAGTAATTTTTTTTCCAAGACCTTCTTCAAAACCTAATACCATTTTGTAATTTGGTGTTCCGTATTTATCAACACCAGGTTCTCTTGTAGCATCTTGTACCCATGAATTAATATTAGCAAACTCAGGAATATATTTATATACTGGATCATCTAAAGATTCAATAATATTATCTTCAAGAGCAGAACATAAAATAATATTTCCAAGTACTTTTGTCATAGATGCCCATCTCCAATACATATCTTTATCTACAGGTTTTCCAGCTTTTCCTTCTCCTACCCCTACAAATATTTCTTCATGTGTAAATGCATTACCAAATACAAAGGCAGAAAATGGGGCACCACTTTTTTGGTTATTTGTTTCAAGTATTTTTCTTGCCTCCTCAACAGATTCAGGTTTAATTGATTCAGTTTTCATTTTTATATAAAATATATTATAAAAAAAAATAATACTTGGTGGGGTAAAGAAAATTGTTTGTATTATTATTATTCCATATACAAAATATAAAGTATAACTTCTTGATAAAATGATGACATAAGATGTGAAATTTTATCTTTTGATAAAATAGATGATTTACCAGTATGATCATAAAAGTAAAGATTATCAAATGGATGAGATTTATTCCCTGAAAGTAAACCAATAAGAATTTTAACTGGTTTAATTTTATCCATATTAATAGCATCAATTTGTTCTAGTAATTCTTCAGGATTATCTAATATTTGTTCAACTTTGTCATCAATATTCGTTTCATTAACCATAAATGACCCAGCATATAAACACTTATAGAGTTGTCTTGTATTAATTTTTTCAATTTGTTCTTCAATATAATCTATATCTTCTTTATGTTGAGAATATATAATAGGATAATTTTTAAGAATAGTTGTGGTATTAAATATGACAGAGTCAGTTAAATCAATAAATTTATCAAGATTTCTTGAATTAATTATGTCAGTAATTTCTAAAATACTATCAAGTCTATACATTATATTTCTAACCATGTATTCAATACATACAATGGTTTTATGATTATAATATTGTTTATGTAAATCATATCTTGTTCTAAAAACTTTGTATATTTCATAAGACATTTTAGAAGGAAAACTAATATTATCATTAATAACTTTTGCATGTTTTATTAAACCTTCTAAATCAAAAGGTATACCAGAATCCAAATAGAAAGAATCTCTACAAAGATAATCAAGTTTATCAACATCTAATCCATTAATAGAATTAGAAACAATTTGAAAAATAAAATTAGTTGGAGTTTCTTCTGATGGATTAATTAATTCACTGATAAACTTATAAGCTTCATCATCAATAAATTCATCAAGTCTAAAAATCTCACCATCATGAACCAATTTTGTGTCATTAATAATTTTTTTAAGAAGAATAATAGAACGATTTTCATGTTCCAATAATTCATTAGATTTATCAACATGTTCTGAATTATGTAACCATTCATCAAATAAATGTGAAAAAGGACCATGTCCTAAATCATGAACTAATCCAGCAATTTTAATTAACTCAATTATGTAATCATCTAATAAAACTGTTTGTATATTTTTTAAAAATATAATATCTTCTTCAGAATCAGTTAAAGAGAAATTTTTAATGATATGATTTTTAACATATTCTATTTGTAAAAGACTAGAATTTATTTCTTTACTATCAGAATTTTTTAAAATATAATGGAGTAATTTATCAGCAATATGATAAGTTCCAATTGAATGTTCAAATCTATTATTATTTGCATTTGAAAATACCATATAGGTTAAACCTAATTGATGCAAATTTCTTAATCTTTGAAAAATTTTTGTATCAATTATTGCATTCGCCACTCTAGTTACTTCTACGGACCCATGAATTACGTCCCTGAAAATTCTGGCTTTTTCTAAGAAAAACATATTAAATTATTAGATTATTTAATAATTTACTATATATATAAATATTCAATTTTTATAGATAAATAATTATTATACACAAGACAATAATGCTCCTGTTAGTTGAATATAATTAGTAGAAGATTTACTCATTACGTATGAACTATTTGATAATATATTTATTAAATTAATTCTTTGGTCTTCATTAACATTAGGTGAATTTTTTATATATTGGATAAAATGTAGAAGAACATCAAGTGAATAATATCCTTGAACTTGGAAATCACTAATTGTTTTACATACTTGTTTAATATCCTTATTAATAATATCTTGAAGTAATTTTTTGAGAACTTCTTGAGAAGGTATATCACATATTTTATTTATATTTTGGATGGAAATTTTATCATAAGTTCTATATGTTAATTCTAACATATTTAAAGTTTGTCTTAAATCTTTTTGACATACTTCAAATAAATAATATAATGATTCATCTGTATAATTTATTTTTTCATGTTCACAAATTAATTTAATTCTTGAGATAAAATCTTCAACAGGTGGTTTAGTAAATCTAATAATAATACATCTTGATTGAATAGATTCTATTATATCTGAAGAATTATTACAAGTAAAAGCAAATCGTGTTGTTGGAAATTTTTCCATGATTGAATTTATTAATCTTTGTGCTTTTGGAGTAATATTATCAGCTTCATCTAAAATTAATAATTTATGTTGAGCATAACCAGGTTTAAAATCGACTTTTCTTTTACAAAAGTTAATTATTGTTTCGTGTACTGATTTAATACCTCTGTCATCAGATGCATTTAATTCAATAATAGATTCATGATATTCTCTTGGATAGATTGAACGCGCTATACAATGAATTGTTGATGTTTTACCTACACCAGATTTTCCAGTAAAAATTATATTTGGAATATCTTTATTAAGTATAATGTTTTGAATTTTTTTACTAATAATTTCGTCAAGAATCAAGTCGTCTACTTTTCTCGGACGATATTTTTCACTAAAAGGTAAATTATTCATAAGTTATTATTATATATTCTTATTTACTTAATTTAAATCAATTTTTAATTATATAAAAAATTATATGTTTCTAACTTTTGATATGATATTTTGTACACTGTCTTTTACGTAATTTATTTCAGTGTTTATAAGATTATCAAAATATATAAAAATAGATATTAGCAAAAGCAAATACAAAAACATGCCTTTATCATGTTGAAAAGTATATATTAACGTCATTACTAAAATTAATATTACAATAATAAGATATATATCCATCTATTAGTATTATAAATTGTTTATATATAAAAATTGATATTAATATATTAAATATTAATATTATTATAATATTTATGTCTTATCTAAGAAAAAAATATATTAAGGATTCTTCTGATAGTGAAAGCGATAATGATACAAAATCAATTAGTTCAAGATCAGATTCAGATTCAGATTCAGATTCAGAACCAAGTGTTTCTGCTAAATCAAAATCAATTAAAACCCCTGTTAAATCCCAAGTTACAAAAAAAAACAATACCAAACCAGAAAAAAAAATATCTGAGAGTACTACTAAGAAATCTAAAAAGGAGTCTGTTAAATATTGTTCTGATATATCTGATGATAGCGACGGAGATAATATTTCTGATGATGAGAATACTGATGACGACAATGATAATAAAAAGAAAAGTCCAAAAAATAATCTCAAAAATATAAAAAAAGTAAATGACTCTGATGAAGAATTATTAAAAGATTATAATCAAGTATTAAAAAAATACTGGGGTTATGATGGTTTAAAGCAAACACAATTTGAAATTATAAAAAAAATTTTAGTAGATAAAGTTGATGTATGTGCTATTTTAGCTACTGGATTTGGAAAATCATTATGTTATCAGTTACCACATTTAATATCAAAAAAATCAGTTATTGTAGTAAGTCCACTAATTGCATTAATGCATGAACAAGGACAAGAGATGGAAAACAAAAAAGTTCCAGTTGCTGTATTTAATTCAGAATCTAGTACTAAAAGAAAAAATGATATGAAAAAAGAAATACTAGGTGGTAAAAATAAACTAATATATATGACACCTGAATATTTAATTAAATCAGAAGAATTTATCAAAGCTATTGAAGATGAATTAGCATTTGTCTGTATTGACGAGGCTCATGCTGTTTCTACATGGGGTTTAGATTTTAGACCTGGATATACAAAATTAGGTGTAATTAGAGAATGGGTACCATCAATACCAATTTTGACTCTAACCGCTACCGCAAGTACTAAAGTACGTGAAGATATTATTAAAATACTAAGATTATCTAATCCATTATCAATTATAGGTAATTTTGACAGACCAAATCTACTAATTAGAGTAGAACCAAGACAAGATGATATAGTCAATATGATTGAAGTTTTAATAAACAAATATAAAAATGATTATGTTATTATTTATTGTAAAACACGTGATGAAACTGATTTATTAAAATTAAAAATTTCAAGTATAGGTATTCCATGTGAAGCATATCACGCTGGAATGTCAGATATTAATAGAACTCTAGTTCAACAACAATTTATTGATGGAGAAATCAAATGTATAATAGCTACTATTGCATTTGGTATGGGTATTAATATTCCTAATGTAAGATTAGTTGTGCATTTTAATTGCCCTAAAAATATGGAATCATATTACCAAGAAATAGGTAGAGCTGGAAGAGATGGGAAAGCATCTGAGTGTGTACTGTTTTATTCATCAAAAGATTTTAAAGTTAATCGATATTTTTTACAATCAATTGATAATCCAGCACATAAATTATATCAAGAACAACAAATTCGTACAATTGAACAATATGTATTTTCTACAGAATGTAGACGTAAATTAATATTAAAGAATTTCGGTCAGATTATGGAATCATGTACCAATTGTGATAATTGTTTAAGAAAAATTAAAAATGAACCAGTTGTTTCTAAAGTTGATTATACAATGGAAGTTCTTATGGTTCTAAATATTCTTGTTAAAATGAATGAAAAATTTGGAACAGGTATGATTATTAATATTTTACTTGGTAGAGATAAAAAGGTTAAAGACTGGATGAAAAATTATGCAGAATTTGGTTCTGGAATAAGTTCTGGAGATGAAGAGTGGTGGAAATCATTTATAAGACTAATGATTAATGATGAATTAATTCAAGAAACTCAAGTACAAAGAGCATTTTTTTCAACACTTGGATTAGCTACTAAAGGAGTTAAACTTAGAGCTAAATTAATGGGTAAGTATCCAGATTATACTAGTTTAACTATAGCTCAAAATTCAGATGATAATTCATCTTATGACCAATTTAAAATTATGTTTCCAAAAATACCAAATAATCAAGTTACTGAGAGTAAATCTACTAAAAAAATAAATAAAAGTACAAAAGGTACCAAAAATAATAACAAAACCAAAATTACACAAATTAAAACAGTTGAAGTAACAAAAATTAACAAATCAACTAAACAAACTAAACAAACTAAACAAAGTAATACTCAAGAAATTAATGATATTAATGATATTGATGAAATAATTGGAAGTTCTTCTTATAGACTAAAGAAAAAATTTAATTTGGATTCAGATTCAGATTGATATTTTGATTAAAAAATTTGATTTATTTATATAATACCTAAGATTATATTATAGTATAAAAAAATGGATGAAAATAATGTTATTAAACTAGTAAAAACATGTGTTATCATAATTGAAAGTAATGGTGAAAAAACAATTACAGCAAGAACGATACAAACAGCGGTTAGAATATTATATATGGAACACCCAATGTTACAACAAATAATTAGTTCTGCTACAAGATATACTACAGCTTTTACTACTGCAGATATGAATGGTGGTCCTAAATTAAAATTAAATTCATTTAATCATTATAATACCATTGTAAGAAATCATCTTGGAAGTGGTATTTACAATACAATATACAAAGTTGCTTCAACGGCTATACCTTATTTATGTGGAGCAGGTGATTACCTTAATAATCAAGTCCAACATTTTTAGATAAAATTAATCAATAAACCAAAAATCTTTCCAGCCAATAAATTTAATATTTTCTTTAAGTTTAGGATATTTTTTTATATTTTCAATTAAATTTAATTCATTTTCAGTTAGTTCTAATTTATCACAATAAATTTCTAACTCATTAGATATTTGAATAATATTATTATAATATTCGTCGAATTCATCTAAATTATTATGGAGTTCTAAATAATCTTGTTTATATTCTTCTTTATAATCTAAAAAATTCCTTTCAAAACCTGCATAAATGATTCTTCCTTTATTCCATATATTTGCATATTTTTTTATAAATTCTGAACAGGAAAATCTATTAGACACATGATTTTCTGGTAAACCATAACTCTTATAAGGACTTAGTCTACAAACTACTATTTTGTTAGTATTAGCAATAAAATCATTTCTTGTATTAATTTTTAATTGATATATAACATCAAATAAATCAACAGGATTAATAAATTCAATTACAAATTCAAGTACATGGCAACAACTAATCATTTTAACTACTTTATAATTATATATACAATATGGTTTTCAAATTTTAGTATAAGTTGATGGTAACATAAATAAACAATCTTCAGAATCATAAATATAAATTTGATTTGAATATAATAGATCTAATAATTTAAACTTTAGATACTCTAAATCTTCATCTTCCAAATGTAAAAATAAATTTCTATTTCTTAAATTTGCATCTTGAATAGCTACACGTGAAGGACCAGTTAGACCATTTTTGGACAAATAAATTCCAATACATTTTTTTCTTTCACTATAACTAATACTTTCTACACAATTAATAAAATGATTAATTGAAGATAAAACTATAGAAGAACTTACAGTTTTATCCTGAATGCAAATAATATAATCAGGATGATAAACAAGATGATCAATACCTTTAACATGTTGGCCATATTTTCTAACAATATCTTTTTCTCTTAATACATGTAATTTAGTTTGAACTAATAATTCATGAATTTCATTTTCAAAAATTAAACCTAAAACTTGGGGACTTGGATTTAAACTTGTACTCTTAATACCTACATTATAACTATACATGCAATATAAATTAAATCTTTTTCTAATATTTTAATAATAAAAATATATGATTAATAATACATTTTTATTATTATAAAATATCAACTTTTATGGTAGAATAAACTATTGAACAAAAAGCATTTCAAATGTAGATGCTTCATCAGGATTAGTTGTACTTGTTGAATATCCTGAAGGCTCTACCACAATAAAATGTTGAACATTCTTTTCATCCTCATATGCTAAAATATTTCTTTGATTATGAATCATAACCTCAATCTTAAAAAAGTTTGTGTATGGATTTGAGACAGCTCTTAAACCATCACCAGTGTATCCTGCAATCATGTATGTATTTGGTTGATTAGAAAGTCTTAATGGTAAATATTCATTAGGATTTTCTGAAAGTGCAATAGGTACACCAAAATCACCAGCTGCAAATTTACCTATACCACTATTAATAATTAACCAATATCTAGTTTTAATATCTCTTAACATAAAATCTTTACGTCTATCTAATTTACTTACATCATCTCTATAAATATTTTCAGGATTACAATTAGATTCTACAGAAAATCCTTCAGAATTTCCTCCAAAAAAGTCTTCATAAATATTAGTAATTGACAAAATTACAAGAATAGCTATAATTATAATAAAAACAATTTGTTTATACATCTAAAATATATAATTTATGTATATATTTTAATTTGAAAAATTTGTTTAAATAATTAATATATCAAAAATATTGAATTTAAATTTTTATTTATATAATTAATTAGTAAAATGGATATCGGTGAACAAAATATACTTAATATAAAGAAGAAATTCATAAGGGAATGTCCAGATAAAAAAGAATATAATGAAAGACTAGAAAGAGAATTAAAACTAATAGTAGAAAAAAAGTTTACAGACTATATTTTAAGGATATGTGATATTTTAGAGTTAATAAAAAATGTTCCACATATAATAAGAGGTTCATCTGGTAGTTCTCTTACATGTTATTTATTAGGAATAACAGATATTGACCCAGTAAAAGAAAATATATCATTTGCAAGATTTTTAAATGAATATAGAAATTCAATGCCTGATATTGATATGGATTTTCCTCATAATAAAAGAAATAAGATATTTGAAAAAATATTTAATAAATGGGATAATGTTGTAAGAATCAGTAATCATGTATTATATGGTCATAAAAGTGCTATAAGACAAGCTCTAAAAGACATGGGAGTGAAAGGACGTATACCTAAAGAAAAATGTAATATAAATTATTGGAAAGAATCAGAGAAGAAAAAAGAACTAATTGAAAGAATTGATGAATTAAAGGGAACATTAAAAAACTATTCATTACACTGTGGAGGAATTATTTTTTATTCGGATCCAAAACAAATTCTTAAAGATAAAATTAAAGATAGACAAGTTTCTTGGAATAAAGTGGACACAGAAAGAAAAGGTTTTTTCAAAATTGACATATTATCAAACAGAGGACTTTCGCAATTATTTGCTATAGATTCAAAACCATTATTGGATTATGATTTTAAAGATAGTAAAACTATTGAGCTACTGCAATCTGGAAAAAATATTGGATTAACATTTGCTGAAAGTCCAGCTATGAGAAAAATTCTTACAACATTTAAACCTAAAACTGTACAAGATATTGCAATATGTTTAGCAGCAATTAGACCTGGTGCTTCTAAAGATGAAGCAGATACTATAGAGGATTTAAATAATAATATTGTATTTGACGATGATGCTATTTTTTACATAAAAGATTTACTAAAATGTGATGAAGATACTGCTGATAGTATTAGAAGATTATATTCTAAAAATGATAAAGTAAAAATAGGTCAATTTGAACTAGATTTATATGGTTCAAATCCAGAATTAGATATTGATGATATATCTGCGAAACTAACTAATCTTAAAAAATATAGTTTTTGCAAATCACATGCATTATCTTATGCATATTTAGTGTGGGCACTAGCATATCAAAAAGCACATAATCCACAAAAATTTTGGCAGTCATCGATATCTAATTGTTCATCTATGTATAAATCTTGGGTTCATATAAGAGAAGCGATACTAGCTGGAGTAAAATATACTGGTGAAGAAAAACTAGATAATATATCTCATTATTATAAACATGGATATTGGATTGGAAAAGATTTTATTGACCAAGATATGTATGTGGATATTGTTAATGAAAAAAAATTAACTTGTGTATTTAGAGGACTTATTGCTTGTTCCAGATTTTATAAAAAATTTAATAAATCTACTAAAAAATATGATTATGTTACATTTATTACAATTGGATATAAAAATTCTATCTATATTGATATAACAGTTAAAGGATGGGTAGCTATTAAAAATAAACATGTATGTTCTGGTAAAGGAAGATTAAATTTATCAAATGGATATGCATCTATTACAGCAGATGAAATTTTTTACAAATAAATTATATAATTTATTTATAAATCATATATATAATTATATATATATATGTGTCAAGATGACATTAATATTAATCAACAAGTATTTAACCATTGGCTTTTTGATAATTATAAAGTTACAGAAGGAGGTAATATTATGAATAAAGTTGTTTGTACCCTTATAGACTTTTTCTCTAACGATGCATTGGCCCAAGATATTTTAATAGAAGAATTTAAAGAAAAAGGTTTGATGCTTTTTGTTAAATTTATAAAATTATCACAAAAATATATTGATTTCTATACTTATATAAGTTCTGTCAAATTTATAACATCTGGACTTAACAAAAATTATTCTGATCCATCTTTTGATTATACTGATGATAAATATGTGGATACTTTTATAAATTTATTAAAAAGTAATAAAGAAGGTGAAATAAGTGAATTAGATGAAGTAAGGGAATTTAGTGGATTTGGTAGATTTAAAGGATTTGAAGGATATGGAGAACAAGAAAAATTTGAAGATATTCCTAATCAATTTCAATCAATAACAGATGAAAAAATAGATGAGTTATATAATTCATATATAAGGGTATTATATGAAGCTATTAGTGATAAAGATAATGAACTATACTATGGATTTTCTTTTTCAAATCATGCAGTGGGATTTTATTTTAAAAAAATATCAGAAGATGATATAATATTTTACTTAATAAACAGCGGAGACGGTGCAAATTATCAATTTATTCAGCCAGATATTAAACATAATTATGGGATTATGGGATGGAAAATATCTGGAGAAAACAATATAACTAAATTCAAAAGGTTTTTAACAATATGTTTTATATTTGAAGAATTAATTGATGTTAATATTTTATATTTTTGTTTATTAAGAAATTTATTATTAGAAAATTACTCTGGTGATGACAGATATTTATATTATAATCAATACAAAAATTTGTACAAGGGAATTAAAATGCCTTTACAGATAATAGGAAATTGTACATTAAATAGCATAGTTTATCTATTAGAGATATTATTTAGAGAAGATGATGAAATTGATGAAATTAATCAAAGTAATAAATTTTCAGATTTATCACAAAATTTCAAAAATTTTTATAATATGATAAAGTTATTAATTTTAAGAAATAAAGTTTTTTTTTTAACAAATGAGACAGAAAAAAAGGATTTTAAATTCAAAGGAGAATTTATGGCTGATTTGGAATGTTTAAAAGAACAGTTCGTATTATTAGATGAAATACCTGAGATTAAAGACAGTGCATCTTACTTTTTAGAAATAATAAGTAAAAATCTTAATAATTTATATATTAAAAAAAACATATATATTGAAAATTACAATATAATTAATAATTTTGATTGTGAAGAATTTAATAATAATATGGTTTATGACCTTAATAAAAAAATAGAAATAGATATACAACCTTTAGAATATGGGAAAGATACTTTTAAACAAATAAGTGAAGAAATTAAAAATTATTTTGTCATTTTTGATAAAATTGTTAATCAAGAAAAAGATTTTGACAAGATTAATAAACTAATAAATACACTTGCTAATATAGCAATGTTAATTATAAATTTAAATTCAAAATATGAAAATTATCAATATCAAAGAGTAAATTTTAAATTATTTGGACAAAAAATTTCCAAACTTTATGAATATATTAAAAACAATATATCAGAAATTAATATTCAAGACGAATATCTTATTACTTATAATCTTTATGGTATATTTATGACATATAATTCATTAAATAAATTTTTTTACAAATCGGGATTTAGCGACAATTATATTAATAAAGATAACCTAAATGGTTCTGGATATGGAGAATATTATATAACAACAAGTTATCTTGAAGAAAGAATAATAACTACTTCTGATTCGATACCATTACTACAAATTATAATAATAACAGGAATATTTTATGATAAATTAAATGAACATAATAAACATCTTAGAATATCTTCACATTCAGAAGATGTTACTTATAAAAGTGTAAAGTTGTTAATTTGTAATTTTAAAATCAAAACACAAGAAGATGTAAAAAGACTAAAAAGTTTAGAAGATGATTTATTGGAACGTGGATATTTTAAATATTTTGGTTCAATATTAGAATTTAATGATAATTTTTTAAATGTAGTTTCAAGAAACAAATCACCAAAAATAGATGTTAATTTTTTTTTAGGTGGTTCAAATGGATATAATTTTATAGACAATACTACAGAATTAATTACAGAATCACAATATAGTTATTTTAATTTTTATAAATCACATAGTAGATTTGATAAAATTTTTAACAATGAAGATAGTGATTACTCCCCTAATAATTATCAAATTAAAACAGAAACTTGTAAATATTATAATATAGATAATTATGCAAATATGATTACATCATATTTTAAAACAAGTCATTACTCAAACATATTTGATTTTGATGAAATTAAATCATGTACAAATTTTATTAATAATTTTAATAGTAATATTAATACACCAAGTAGTTTAAATTGGTTACTCTTGAGTTTAAATTTAAATTTTTTTGGTGCAAGATTTATTAGTGAAAATTTAACTAAGGAACTATTTAATGAGAACATTGATATCGTAAATAGACTTAAAAATCTTGATTTTACATCAGAAATATCTTTTTTAGGATTTATTGACATTAATTTTAATAATCCTACTTTAAAAAAAAGAGCTATTAAGCCAGAGGAACTTATTATTTACATAAATAATTTTTTAATTTTGAAATCTGAATTATATAAGGAGCCTTATTTTATAAAATATTTTTATTATGGATTTTCAGATTCTACACATAACAATGAGCTTTCTTATAAAGATATATTTTATTCAGAAAATAATTTTAATTATTCTATGGAAAATATTGATTTAAATGTATTTAATAATTTTTTATGTGAAATTAAAAATGGTATTTTTATACTAAATGACAAAACAAATTTTAGTCATTATCATAACATATTAGTTAATATATATATGTTTACCATATTAGAAAAAAGATTTGATAATATAAAAAAAATGCTTGTTGATTTTATATTAGAAGTAAAAAATATATTTAATTCGGTAGCAATGAATACTATATTATATATTGAAAAACGTATTGATTTAGATATTAATATGTTGATTCAAAAATATCTATTAATTATAAAAATAAGATATTTACTTGATTATAATACTGCACCAAATATTACTTCTTTAATAAATTATGATGAATTAAATGATAATCAATTTGTTAATTTGATATTTTTTGATTTATTAATTGAATATATTATAAAAAATAATATAAAATACGATGAATATTTAGGAGCAAAAACTTATTTAACTAATTATAATATTTCTACAATAACTGAACATAAATTTAATGATGATGAAATTAGTAATATTCAAAATAACAGAGTTATATTTTATAATACTGATGAATATATTAATTTAATTACAAAGTTATGTAATATAAGATTTTTAGAAAAAGTTAATAATATAATATTGGTTGATAAGGAAAATAATGATTGTGTAATTGTTTTTAATTATTTTAACAAATTACCAAATAAAATTCAAAGCTTTTACATTAATTTTGATAAAATTTTAGAACAAACAAATAAAGAAAAAATATATTCTGGACAAATATTATCTAGACATACATATTCTGGTAATGAATCACCTATGACTTTATTAAGACAAATTGAGATGATAGGTGGAATGGATGAAAATTATTTAGAGTCCTATTTTGAAAATCCACAAAAATATGCACCTCAGATTGAAGATGTTGATGAAGTTGAACCTATAATAGAAAATATTCCATCGTATTTAAATATAGAAAATGAACAAATATATAGCGAATTTATACAAGAACATCAAAATTCACAAGGCGATACTTTATTAAAAATTGTACGCAAGAATCTAACTAAGAATATATATAAATTTGATAAATTTGGTGTTGAGCTTGAATTTAAAAATCAAAAAGGCACTTTGTATCCAGAAATGTTGGTACTTAGAGGAATAACAATTAGTTCAAATGTAGCTAAAAATAAAGAAAAATACAAAAATATTAGTTTAAATTATAAACATGAAATAAATTATAAAACAAACTATAAACACAGTTATAATTCATATTTACAGACAGTTTTTACAAGTGATTATTCTCTAATAAATAATTTAGATTGGGGACTGATACATAAAAATAAAGATTTACATAATATAAAATCAGATGATATAATAATTCAAAGTTATAAAGCATGTTCTAAAAATGATTCATTTACAATTGATTTTTACCTGAATCACTATGAGATTAAAATAAATAAATTTAATATCCTAACTATATTTGATTTGTTTAATCATACTGCTTATTATAATAAAAAATTGATAGAAATTTATTGTAAGCTAATAAATTTTTTAAATTTAAATAATGAAGATAGAAAAAGCACAGTATCTGGTAATGATTTAAGAATATATGATAAGGAAAAATATTTTAATGAATTAATTCCAATAAAAATTAGTGATACTAAAATATGTTTTAAATGTTTTGAATTAAATATTGAATTTATTTATGACATAGAAAAAAGTATTTTACAATATAATAATTATGAAATCATAACTAATAATAAAATTCCATATTTAATTAACAAATATATTACAAATACAAATTTATTTTTAGTAAGAAAAAATAATTCTGATATTTTTGAATATATGGGTGCATATTATAACAATAATTTATCATGTACTGAGATATTTATTTTTAATTTAGATTATAACGGTATACAAAATTTAAAAGATGATAATAAACTAATAATAATTTTAAAATCATTATTAAATAGTGGAAATTTTGTTGAGGCAGATGAAATACTTTCTAATATTATTAAAAATAAATATATTAATAATGGTTTGGTAATAAATGATTATTCTGAAATATTTTACGAAAATTTACAAAATTCTGATATAACACTAGATGGTTTTCTTGATTATAATAAGGTTTATACATTATATTTTGGTATAATATTAAATCAATTAGGATTTAAAATATTTAAATATTGTGCTTTAAAAAAGATTGGTAGTGAATATGATAATTTAATAGAAAGTGATTTAGTATATTTTAATAAATTTGGTTACAAAAACTTAACAAAAAATTCATTTATTATGAATAATTCTTCATCAGGAATTTCCTTAAATAATATTTTTTATAAAGGACAATTAAATCTTCAACCTGAAAAATATGAAATTAACTATAATAAAACATTAACATTTTTATTAATAAACAAATATAATAATATTAATACAATATTATCTCCGATTATAAAAGAAGAATTAATTACTTTTTCATCTGAATTATATAATTTTTATGTGAATGACAATACATACAAGTCTAATACAATTTATCTAACTACAAAACCAGAAAAGAAATTACCAGAATTAAATAATATTACTGTTAGTAAGAGTAAATATAATATAAAAATAACAGAACTTATAAAATATCTTAATATAAATGATAATAAAAATTATTATATTCCAGAAGAGGTTTTAAATAAAGAATTTAATGAAGATTATCAAGTATATTTAGAAAATCTAAATAAAAGTAATAATTATTATATTACAATAGAAAATTTACAAGAATTAATTAAAGTATTAAAAGAATTAAAAAATGAACTATTTGAAGAATATTGTAATACAAATTATTTATTATTTAATGCAAGAAAATTTAATTTTAGAGTGACTGATTTTATTTTATTTAATGATATGGAAAATAGTTCAGTATATAAAGAATTAATTCAAATTTATATTATTTATAAGAAAACTTTATCCTTATTATCAATTGTAGAATCAATAAACGAGTTGTTAGATGAAAAAAATAAAAAACCAATTGATGCTAATTTAGTTTATGAAATGATTATACAAGAACCAGTTTATATAGATAAAACTATGAGTGCTTATATATTAGCTTTTGAGTTTATTGTTGGTTATAATATTAGACAAATACAATATGATTATATACTTGAATTTAAAAAAGAATTACTTTTAGAAAAACCTCAAAACATTCATCAATTTTTAATGGGACAAGGAAAATCAACTGTAATTGCTCCTTTATTAACAATATTAATTCTTCAAGAAAATGGTGAATTTTTTGAAAAAGAAAACATAAAAATATTCCAAGTAATGCCTGAAACATTAGTTAAACAATCAAAAAACATATTCGCTAATATATTTTATAATTTAAATTACATAACATTATTTTCCCAAATAGAAATATATTCAGACTACAAATTAAAACTAGAAACTTTAAATAATATTCCAAATCCAAAATCTAAAAAATATTTTTATTTATATGATGAAATAGATGAAATTGCAGACCCTCTTAAAAGTCAATTAAATATGATATTAAATAGTCCTGTTAAAATTAAAAATGATAGTTTAACTTTTAAAATAATTTTTGATTTTATGTATAATCTTTATTTTAATTCTGAGGAGAAATATGAAAAAATAAGAAAAAGTTTAATTAAAAAATCTTTTAAAAACACTCCACATTTGATTTTAGAAAGTGATACAATAACAAATGAGGAAATTATAATAATTAAAAAAGTATATTACGAATCAATAAATAAAAATTTAAGTACAAATTATTCAGAAATATTAGAAAAAATAATAACAAAACAAGATTATGATTCTGAAAATATTAATTTAGAAATATTAAATATGTTAAATAATTTTTATAATATTATACCAATAATACTACAACAATTACATAGAAGACATTTTGGGTATAAATTTACTGATAAAAATATTTTATCTATGACAAGTTTAAGTGATTTTATTCACAATAATGAAAAATATAAGGATTTGTTTCTTGCAATCCCATATGATGCACTTGAAAAACCATCTGAAAAATCTGAATATACTGATCACTTATATATAATAGCTATTACAATAATTTGTTATTATGATAATGTTGTTAATCGTGTTAGAACAATTGATATACAATTATATCTTGAATATATAAAAAATATTTATTTTAGTCAAACTTTTATGAATCTAGAAGATAATATTGGATACAAATATTTTAAAGAACTAACGAAAGGTATTAAGACTGAAAATTTACCAAATATAAAAAAGACTTTATCGATCATAGAATTTAAAAGTGATGATATTAAAATTATTACAAGGAATTTCCCAATTAGAAGATATTTGCTAAAAGTAATATTTCCAAAATATATTAAAGTAAATAATTATATAAAAAATATTTCTTGTATTGATTTATTAAATAGTGATTTTTCTAAACACAGAATTGGTTTTACAGGAACTCCATTTGTGAGTGTTCCTATTGAATATAATTCTAAATATCCTATAACAGATGTTATTAGACAAAATGGAGGTAATGGTGAAATTGTGGCTAGTATAGTTGGTTTACAAAGAAAAGCAAAAAATGAATTAATTAAAAATGGTAATGATATGATTAATTATGCTATGTCTAATGGATACCATGTTATTATAGATGTTGGATGTTATTTTGTAAATGTTGATAACTTAGCGGTTGCTAAGTTGATTCATAATAATTTGAAAAAAAATAATTCCAAAATTAACACTGTGGTTTTTATTGATAACAATGATGGTAAAAAAGCCATAAATGAATTTGGTAATATTGTTAATTATGAAGAAATTACTGAACCTTTAGAAAAACGTTTTTATTATTATGACCAAGCTCATATTACTGGTATTGATATGCAAATATATAGTTTAGCTAAAGGTTTAATTTCTATAGCATTTTTCAATAGATTAAGAGATGTAGCACAAGGTATATATCGAATGAGAAAAATTAATAAGGGTCAAACTGTAGATTTTTGTATGGATAGTAAATTATATAATCATTTGGAACATAAATCAATTAAATTAATAGATTTATTAATCAAAAACGAGTTATCTTATAAAAAATCACAAAATAATCTATTTCTTAAGCAGAATATTCTTACACTTTATCGAGTATTTTTTAATAGTAAGCGTTTTAATATTTTAGAGAATGGGGAAATAGAAACAAATTCTTTAAATCTTGATTTAAACAAACCATTTGATTATTTAAATAGTGATATTTATAATCAACCAGTTTCTTTCGATATTGTTGAAAAAAAATATGTTAATATGGATTTGATGAAATTTTTCTGTCTAGAAGTTGTTGAATTATTAAGAAAAATAGATAATAAAGGATTGAAAAGTTTATTAAAAAAATTATTATGTGGTATTAACTTATTAAACTACACTGATGCAAAAACTACTGCTATTAATGAAACTATTCAATCACACACTCAATTAAGTACAGAAATTCAAGAAGATGTTAATCAAAACAAAGAAATTAATATGGAAATACAAAAAAATATGTTTTCCATAGTTCATAGTAAAATATCTTTTGGAGATACCATTATTAATATTAATAAATATTTTTTAATTGATGAATTTGTTTTGTCTAAAGAAAATAGTAATATTATAAATGGAAATGGTACACTTTTATTTTATAAATTTATTGATAAGCTATTTATTTCTAATATTTATAATTATAAATCATGTGTATTAGAAGTATTTGAAAACAGAAATACAAAGTCAAATTATCTGAATTTTTCTTATAGTATAATGATTGATGTTACAGAAGCTACTAAAATATTATATTACTCATTAACAAATAGATTATCAGAACAATACATATTTAAAATTTATACAACAAATGGAATTTTAATTTATAAAAATGATTTTAATAAAAAACTATCATATCCTTATAATTATGATTTAACTAAAATTATTTATTCAATTTTAGGAAATAATACATGTATTAGAGATGATGATTTTATTAGTATACTTGATAAATTTTATGGATTTAACTTTATTGGTCAACTTGTACTTTTTAAATATAATATATTGCCTAATATTAATTTTAATTACGAGTCTAAATATTTTATACTAATAGGTAAACTTGATTTTATTCAATTGTTTGATTGTATGATTGTAATTAAAATAATAAATGAATGTGTAGAAAGTGATAATATTAATAATGGCTATTATTTTAGTAAAATTTATAATCAAAATAATTTATTAAATTTAGTTAATGATGTTAAAGAATTTATTAAAATAAATAGAGACCCAGAATTAACTAAAAAATATTTAGGATTTATCAATAAATTAGATAAAAAATATTCATTAGATGAAATAATTAACTATCTCAAAATTGTTTTAAGATTTATCTTTAATTTAAATTTGTACACTGAAGAAAAAAGTATTTTACAAAAAAGTATATCTTTATATAATTCTTTAGAAAATTTTGGAGGTTTTAAAAATGAATATTCTGGATATTCTGGATATTCTGGATACACTGTATCAAAAGACCCAAATAAAACTGAAAGTGTAGTAGAATCTGAATATTTATATGCTCAAGAATATAATTTAATTAATGAGATTATGAAAAAACAATATATATATAAATCATATTTTTACATAATAAAAAACAAATTCAAGGATGTTAAAATATAAAAAAATTGAATATTTTGATTATTAACAATATTTCAAATAGAACTAATAATAATTAAACTAATATTTACATAATAAAATGGTTCTAGCTAATATTAATATACTTAATCAGACTTATCAGATTAGTTTACATCCTAGGATGTTAAGAAAGTTATCAAAACCTTTTGGTCAATTATCACAAGCAGATTTTAAACAATGTCTTCAAGGTATTCCTCATATCAAACTTATTTTTGATGAGGTTGATAGATTTGATTGGACTAGACTTAAGACAGAGGATATAGTTGAAATTCTGGAATTAGATACTAATTTAGAGCCGAAAAATGAAATTTCTATGCCCATTTACTATGAACTAATTAATGAAACTAATCTGGATATTATTTATTTTTGTTTGGAAACTCGTTCAAGTATGATTGAGTTACCAGATGGTACTTTTATATTTGATGATGCTCCTCTTGCTTTCTTATGTGATTATTTTAAAACTGCACATAGAATATATTTACAAGAAGGACTTATTAATCTAGTTAAACATATAAGTTTTCCAATCAGTTCATTTTATTATATTGAAGATAATTTGCGTACTGATTTAATATCATTTTATGTTACAAAAGCAACCTCTTATATACATTCACCTAGTTTTCAAATTAAATTTCTTCAAAGAAGATTAATTGATATTTGTTATATTTATAAAAATATTATTTCGAATTGGTTTAAAATTTCACATATGGTTAATCACGTGTTATGCTTAAAGGATATTGAAATATCATCTGAACTTGTTAAAACTCCAACGCCAAATTTTACAAATCCTTTAATTTTACCATGTCCTTCTAATACTATTGAGTCAAATACCAGCACTGAGTTAAATACCTGCACTGAGTCAAATCTATATCCAAATTCAACAATTAGTACAAACTTTATTCAGTCTTAAAAAATTGATAATTTATTTAAATTTAAATCTAAATAATATAACAAAAGATTTAATGAGTAAAATAATTGAAATAAATGAAAATATTCAATCTACAAATTTAGAAATAAATGATATTTTACAAATGATAATTCAAGATGAAGAAATTGATACCAAAACCAGAAATTTTCTAAGCACAATTAAAAATAAGTTGTTTTTACAAAATATTTATGATAATGAAAAAAAACTTATTGTTAATTCAGTATATCTTAATAAAATCACAAAAACAGGAAGAGGTATGAGCACAATGGTCTGGCAGTATTTTAGACATAGAGGTAAACTTAATGTTAATGATGTAATTCAAAAGTATGGAAGAGACAATCTTACAATTAATTATAAAATATTCCAATAAAAATTTATATATGAAATATTGAAATCTAATTAAAATATTAAATATTTCATATTATAATAAATTAATTAAATGGATTTCAATAATCATGCTATTACTTTAACATATGGAGACCAGGCTGAAAACCATAAAGGCATGGAAAAGATAGGTCAGATGGCTGAATCTGGTTTTACCTTAGCAGATTTACAAACTTGTAAACAGAGATTCGAACAGGCAGGTAATGTTTGTGAACTAATCCACTTGAATCAATATCTTCCTGCTCAATTAGAACCTAATTCTACAGCTGACTCTGCTTATGTTCTTGTGGTAAGAGGTGGAGTCAATACACTTTTAAGAAGCACTGGTAAAACCGCAGACGATTTATTCAGAGAACAAACTGCTCTAACATGGGATTCTAAAGCTTTCATGTATGGAAGAGTAGTTAATAAACATGCAAGACACAATTTATGTTATTCAGATTATGCACAGGAACCAGATTATGCTCAGGGTAAAGGTCGAGTTTATAATTTTAATTCGGTCCCTCTTACTAAAACTATTCGTGAACAATTACCTAATTTTCTTCCTAATAGTGTAAATTTACAATGTGAAGGGAATTCTTATTACGATGTAAGAAAAACTGGAATATCATATCATTGTGATTTAGAAAGACTTAAAGTAGTTGGTGTTCGTATTGGTGCATCAAATCCTCTACATTATCAATGGTATTTTGCAGGTCAACCTGTAGGAACTAATACTAGATTAGTAATATCACATGGAGATTTATATGTAATGAATGAAATGGCTAAAGGTATTTCATGGAAAAGAAAAAATAAATATGATCTAAGACATGCAGCCGGATGTGCTAAATATACAAATATTTAATTTACTTTGATTTTTTTTTTATAATTTAATAATTTAATTATTTAATTATTTAGATTTGGAATTTACACCAGATTCATTATCAGAACATGATTCATTACTTATACTTTGATTACATTCTTGTATTATTTTATCATCAGATTTATAAAGTAAGTTTTTTTCGATAAATTCTTCATTAGTAATATCATCAAAAAGGATGTTCATAGGATTTTTATTAATGTCTTCATCAGAACCATAAATATATTTATTATCAATCCAATGATAATGTTGCATATACCAGTTTTTCTTTTCATAAACTTCATCACGTTTATTAGACCAATTTTGGTAGATTGAAAGAATATCAGTTATATCAACAACTAATGGTATTTGTGTAAGTTCATCTAATTTGTCATTACGCAAAATTCTTCCAACAGATTGAATTAATGTTTTTTCATATTTAACACGAGTACCTTTTTCTTTTTTAATAGAAACGGGTAATGCGAATATAATTGTATCTAAATGAGGGATATCTAAACCCTCTTCAGCTAGCTGCATAGTAGCAAAAATAATATCACCATCTTTTTCAGCCATTCTTCTTTCACCTTTCTTAGTTTTACCCATATAAAAGTATGAATTATAAATATGAGCTTCTCCATCATCTTTAATTTTTTTGTCAATAGCTGATTTTAAATATTCTAAATGTTCAACACGATAACTTAGAATTAGAATTTTTCTACCTAGATTTTTTAGAGTATCGGTCATTCTAATAATCAATTGATTTCTAGATTCTAAATTTGATAGTATATCAATCATAGCAGTATTATCTGGAGCCATTCTTCCTTGAAACCAACGTTTTTTTTCACGAAAAGTTTCATCATCAGATCTAAAAAGTATTTTTTTAACTAAAACTTTGTAATCAATTTTCTTTTCCATTTGGTATAAAATATCTCCAATATACCAATTAATAATCTTAGTTAAACCATCAGAACGCTCAGGAGTTGCTGATAAACCAATAGTATATTCAGCTGAAGTCTTTAATAACGCTTGTGAATATATTTTAGATGCAACATGGTGTACTTCATCATAAATAACTAATCCAAAATCATTAAATATATCCTCATCATAATCTTTCATAGCAATAGATTGTAACATACCGATAACTACATCTTTACCCTGAACATCAACTTTATCCTGACGAATAGTTCCTATTTTAGCATCAGTAAATTGTTTAAAACGCTCTATCCATTGGTCTTGTAAGAATTCTTTATGAACTATAACTAGAGTTTTTAATTTTAAGAGATGAGAAAGATAAATAGCCATAATAGTTTTACCTATACCACAACCTAATTTTAATAGACCTCCTTTTGGTTTTTTAGAATCTAAATGATTTGTTGGTTCTTCTGGATTTAAACCCATTTTTTCTAATGATGTTTTAATAATTATTTTTTGTACATCTCTTAGATTTCCTGTAAATTTAAAACCATTAGATATTTTTTTATATCCATATTTACTAATTGTAAAATTTATTTTATTATAAAATATATTATCAATTTGAATTGGGTCTTTTAAATTTAATTGTATATTAGGAGTAAATTTTGGTAGAACTAAATAATTTTCATCTTCATAATATACATCAAATGAACGTTCCTCTAACTCTTTCTCTTTTACATTTTCATCATAATTTGTTTTTGGGGTAACTTTAAAATATATTTTTAAAAAATAAGATATTTCATTAGCTAATCCTTTTTTTTCAACACAAAAACCATAATTATTTAAAAAACCTTTAATATTATAACTTGATAAATTTTCCTCTTTTTTGGTTTTAGTTGTTTTTACAGATTTATTTATTTTAGACGTGGTATTGTTCTTAGTGTTAATATCAAAATCACACATCAAATTAATAATAGATATTATACATATAATTTTAAGATCAATTTTTATATAATAATTTATAAATTTATTTTACTATCAATATATATATTTGAATGGATAAATACTATAATAAAAATATTAAATATATAGGTGAATCTTTAGATAACAATAAGTTTTTAATTTTTTCAGTTATAATTCTAAGTTCACTATATGCCAGTACCTATGTAGATGATTTTGCTAGTAAAATTAGTTGGTTGGTTGATACTTCTTCTTTTAAATTTATAATGTTTATTTTTTTATCAATAGTTTCTGGCAGAAATCCATCTTTAGGTATTGCATTAACAATTGCAATTTTAGTAACATTACAAGTTATTTCTAATTTAAATATGAAAAAAGAAATGCAAGATTTAAATACTGGACTAATACTTAAAAAAAATAAAGCTTATCAAGAAAAAAAACAAGAAAATAATGAGAGTAAAGAAAGTTTTGAAAATATTGAGAATAATTATTCCCAAATACAACCATCTGATTATCAAGAAAATGTAAATGAATTTTATTATAATCCAGTTGCTAAACTTGATAATTTAAGCCCAACAATGGGTAATCTTGATTTAGAATTTGAAACTCCTAATCAATTATATTCAAATATGGTTAAACAAGGTAAAAATTTATTAGATAATGGTATTGAATTAGAAAATGATATTAAAAAAAGATATGATTCACGTGAAAAAAATATTTCTGATATCAGTAAAAGAGATGGTATTATGATGATACAGAGTGGATTAAATAGATTAGAGAAGGCTGATTTAGGTGAATATAATAATTCATTTATTAACAATAATATAAAATATATTGAACCAAATGAATTAATAAATAATTTTTCATCAAATCCAGATGTTATAAAAATATATAATCAGTTTTTAAAAGAATATACTAAACTTAAATTGAACAATATAGATAAAAAGGAATTTTATAATCAGATAATAACTGTTTATAAGACAAAATTAGAATTACTAAAAACAATTCTTGATAATTCTAAAAATATGGATGAAACTAAAGCTAAAAAATTAAATCAATTAATTGATAAATTATCATCTAATTATGGTAATAGTTTAGATGAATGGATTAATAATATAAATAAATTATCTGATATTTTGTTATAAAACAATATTTTTTTTTTAATTTATATATAAATTTATATATATAAATGTCAGAATCACAATATAATAAGATAGAATTCATTATAATTATAATTATATCATTAATAGTAGCATGTATTATTGGATTTAACATTATTAATATAATTGAAAACAAAAATATAGATACTTTTATTAATATTTTAAATATATTAAATCCCTTTCAATCTGAAGAAACTATAAAAGAAAAAGAAACTGAAACTGAAAACAATACTAATAAAATTAAACTTAATGATGTTGTATTACCTGATTCAAAATTATCTGAAACAAGAACCAATATGTCAAATACTTCACAAATAGACCCATATGAATTAAATGATATGGATAATAAAATTGTAAAAGAAAACTTTGGATCCTTACCAATACGCCCTAATACTTATGATAACGAGCCATATAAATCAGATGCACAAAATAAAGGACCTACGGTTGCTGGTTTGATTAGTGAAAAAACAGCTGAAGATTTATTAGCACAACCATCTTTATATGACAAAGTACAAGACCCAAATTTCAATAATTTAAACAATATACCTGTACTTATTAGTCCTGATCCTCCTGGTCCAAATTCTGTTCGTGAGGACTCGCCCTCTTACTATGCAAATCGTGTTAAATTAATAGATAATCCTGAAAGTCCTTTATTAAAACTATATGAAAGTAATTTTGAAAAACTTGCTCAACAAGCTTCTAGTTGTAATTTAAGATCAAGAGAAGCTCCTCCTCAAATTAATGGAACTTTTGACGGATTTAATGCTTATAATGATTTAAGAACTGATTCTTTTGCTAATGTTTCTGCTATCGGTAAAGGTATGTTAACTCCTTATACATCATTCCCTGTTCCTTCTTAAATTTAAAATTTTTTTATATTATTATAAAAAAAATTATTCTTATTTAATTAAAATTTAAATTATTTAATTTATTTCTTTGAACCTCTTTTACCTCTCTTAGCCATAGCTTCAGTGTAAAAGTCTTCAATCATTTTAGCAATTTTAGCTTTACCTTTCTTGTCAAGATCAACATCAAATAATTCCATAATCTTTTTGTTAACAGCTTCAAAATCCTTTTCATCTTTAACTTGTTTCTTAGCATCCTTTCTTAAAGTGTTAACATAAGTGATAAGACCGAACCAGTGTTTTCTTTCAGCACCTGATTCTTTTAAGATTTTTTCATTGACAACTTGGGTAGCCTTGAGAGCAGGGTTAAGAGTTCTCTTACCACCAGTCATAGAATCTTTTGAACCTTTCTTTGATGATTTTTTAGAGGCTTTCTTTGAGGCTTTCTTTGAGGCTTTCTTTGAGGCTTTCTTTGAGGCTTTCTTTGATCTCTTTTTACCTCCCATCATATCCATTTCCATATCCATACCCATCATTCTGGACATTTTTTTAGAACCTTTCTTTGAACTCTTCTTTGAAGCCTTTTTAGAAGCTTTCTTAGAAGCTTTCTTAGAAGCTTTCTTAGATGATTTCTTGGATTTTTTACCACCAGCTTGTTTTTTAGATATTTCATTTTGTAAATCTTGTAATTCGTTTAATAGAACTTCAGTAGATTGTAAATCAGTTTTACTAGGCATTGATTATATTATATATTATATATAATAAAAAAAATCATATTATATATAAAAAATTATTATTATAAATTTTTAGATTTTTATAAAAATTTGAATAAATAAAATTATATTAAATTAAGCTTATATATATAATTAGTTAATATGGGTGTTCCCGGATTCTTTGCTTGGTTACTTAGAAATAAAAAAAAACTTGGTTCTAAAAATTTAATACAAGACAATATTCAGACTAAAATTAAGTATCTTATGTTAGATACAAATTGTCTCTTACATCCTTGTGTTAATAATATTTTGGATAAATATAAAAATGGTGACTTAAATATTAATAAAACTAAACAAATTAGACCTCAACTTGAAAAATACATATGGGAACTAATTGAAAACTATATAAATGATATGATAGAAAAAGTAAAACCAGAAATAGTATTTATTGCTATTGATGGAGTAGCTCCCATAGGTAAAGTTTTACAACAAAGACAAAGAAGATATAGATATTTATTTGATAAACAAATTAAAATTAACTCTGAAGATAATATTGAATTAGAAGAACTAGCTAATGGAATATCTCAGCCAAAAATACCAATATCATCAATTGAATTAACTCCAGGGACAGATTATATGGAAAGAATTCATGAAAATTTTAATTCTTATATGGAGAAATTAAATAAGAGAGGTATTAAATATATTTATTCATCATATCATGAAGAAGGTGAAGGTGAACATAAAATTCTTCAATATATTAAAAAGAATTTAACTCCTGAAGATTCTATAATTATTTATGGACTTGATGCAGATTTACTATTTTTATCTTTAGGTATTGGTTTCAACTATGATTTATACATAATGAGAGAAAAACAAGTATTTAATAATAAGGAAGTAGATTTAGATGATTATCCTGATTATAATTATGTAGAAATTAAACAACTTCATAGATTAATAGAACATTTAGATTTAAGTACACCAGATTTTATTGTGTTATGTTATCTAATGGGAAATGATTTTCTTCCTGGAATGTTAACTTTAGATTTTAAAAAGGGTGGATTAGACAAAATTATTAGAGCCTTCCATACTGTTATTACTAAATTATCAATTAAAATCAAGGATGAACAAGGAATAATTACTGATAAATTAGTTGTTACAGATAAGGATGGTGATTATGATATTAATCATGAATTATTTGTAGAAGTATTAAGAGAATTAGCTTGGACTGAAAAACATATTTGGAAAAATATAAATCGCGATGTTATTATGAATCAATGGGAACTTACTCAAGACCAAGTTGATATTAAACTACAAGAACTAGCCGATGAAAAAAAAAGTACTATGTTAAAATTTATAGTAGGTATGTCTGATAGTACTGAAGGATTAAACAAAGTAGAATTTAGTTCTGATAGAGAATATTATCAATGGTATTTAGGTTTGTCTGGATTAGATATTGACAGAACTATTATTATTAAAATGGTTAAGGATTATATCACTGGGATAATATGGTGCGTTAATTATTATTTGGATGAATGTAAAAGTTGGTCATGGGGATATAACTTTATGGTTGGACCATTGATTAAAGATATGATACAATATTATCCAAGTAAAATTACTTATAAAAAAACAAAAAGAAGTTTACATCCTGTAGAACAATTAATTTTAGCAATTCCTCCTGAAACTTACAAATATGTTATTGAGAAAGATATTATTCAAAGATTACAATCAAATAAAAAAATTGGTTATATGTTTCCTGTATCATATGATTTAGATATAAATAAGGAGAAAAAGTTTTGGAAATGTCAAGTTAGAATACCTATGGTTGAATATGAAGAGTATATTAAAGAAATAAAATCAGTTGATATTTTGGGTAAAAAGAATCAGATATTTAAATATATAACCAATTTTTAATTTTTTGTACATAAATTAATTTTTATTAATATATATATATATATATATTCAAATGAGTGATCCATATAAAGACAAGTATTTAAAATACAAACAAAAGTATTTGGAATTAAAAAAAGAATTGGAACAAAAGGGAGGTATTTTAACAGGTTGGTTAGAAATGGAAATTAGTTTAGCTAATTTGGGCAATTTACAACGTGGTGATGTATTTTTTGTTAGACCTAGTAATATTGCCCCTAATTATCGTAACCACTATATAGTTTTTAGTGGAAGACATTCTAATAACTTATATTTTAAAGTATATAATTATTGGGATTATACTAATGGAATAGGAGGATATGATACAATAATAACTTTAGATGAACTACCTTTATTAGTTAATTATGTTAGGAGAGATGAAAGTTTAGCTGGACCAGAACCAGAACCATCTGGAATGAATGCAAATGGAATAATATCAGGACAATATAGACCTAGAACTTCTCAAACTGTTGAACCTCGAGTAAGGGAAAATCGTGTAAATACATCGTCAGGAAATACTTCTAGTAATATTATTAGTGGTGTAACTGGTACTAGTAGAACTGGTACTAGTAGAACTACTGCTACTTCAGGTTCTACACAATCAGGAGGTCCCTGGTGGACATTTGGACTATTTGATGTAACATCAGGTAATGGTTCTGGTAATACATCTGGTAATAGTAATACATCAGGTAATAGTTCAGGTAATGGTTCAGGTAATAGTTCAGGTAATATTTCAGGTAATACTTCTGGTAATACTTCTGGTAATGGTTCAGGTAATACTTCTAGAGTTATGCCAAATCCAGCACCATATACATTTAATCCTACTTCTGGAGTTACTCCTCCTTCTAGAGTTATACCAAATCCAGCACCATATACATATTTTGATAACACATCAGGTTTAGATGATTTAAGTGGCTTAAATTCAGGTTTTTAAGGTCTAATTTTTTATATAATTAAATTATTAAATAATATAATAATTTAAAAATAAATAAGAATAAATCATAATATAATAATATAATAAATAATAATAAGAGATAATGAGTAAAAGCAATAATAATACAAATAACATTAATAATATTACTAATGCAAAAAATAATTCCGAATCAACAATTCAATCAAGAATTTTATCGATTAAAAAACTATTGGGAAATTCAAGTTTAGAAACAATAAATCCATTAAAAAATATGGATCAAAGTGCTGATACAGAATTTTTTGAAGGGCCCAAAGATATAAAAGACCAAAAAAGTTTAGATTCAAGAACAGTTCTTGGAAAAAAAACAGTAAATTTTTACAATATTATAAATAGATTAAATAGTAAACTTATCTATATAAAAAGTGGTGCTTATGGAAATACATTTAAAGGAATAGTCACAGATGATGATGATAATGAAGTAATGAGTTTTGCTGTAAAAGTAGTAGCGTATCCCAAAAGAGATGGATATGGTTCAATGTTTAATATAACAAGACCAGAAAATGCAGAAATATGTATGTTAAAATTGTTATCATATTTTGTAATAAAATGTCAAAGCCCGCATATAATTTTACCAATATGTACATTTAATACATCGATAAAACCATTTTTAACCTTACAAGAAGATGAAATAGTACCAGCAGATAATGCCAAATACACAGAATTTATAAAAAATTATAATGAAGGTATGTATTATGAAACAGTTTCAGTAGTAATATCCGAATGGGCTAATCGAGGAGACTTGAGTATGTTTTTAAAAAAACATTATAAGAAATTAGAATTGATTCACTGGCAGTGTATATTTTTTCAAATAATATCAACTTTAGCTGTAATTCAATCAAAATATCCATCATTTAGACATAATGATTTAAAAGCCAATAATATTTTAATATCAAAAGTAGATGTTTGTAATAAAAAACTATTATATAAAGTAAATAAGAAAGAGTATATTTTACCATCAATTGGATATTCAGTATATTTATGGGATTTTGATTTCGCATGTGTTCCAGGAGTTGTAGAAAATTCAAAAGTATATCAAGAATGGACAAAAAAAATAAATATTACATCAAAAAAGAATCAATATTATGATGTGCATTATTTTTTCTGCACATTAATATTTAAAGGTTTCTTACCAGAGCTGATGACAGACCCATCTGTACCAATAGAGGTAAAAAAATTTATTACTTATATAATACCTGAAGAATATAGACCAGGTCATAGTTCAGGTAAAGTAAACAAACGTTGTAGATTATTAGTTGATGATGAATTATATAAACCAATTGATTTACTTGACCACAAATTTTTTAAACCTTTTCATTAAATAATTTTAGAATGAAAAGAAAAAAATTTTAAATATAAAAAATAATATTCAGGTATTTTTTTTTATTTAATAAGTTTATAATAATGAGTATTAACTATAACAGTATAAAAGACTTGGTAAAGCTATTATATCAATTTGTTTACGAGAAAGATAAAGATGTTTATGAAAACTATGAATACACAAAATTTGATCCATCAAAAATTAAATTAGATGACTTAATAAAAGAAAAAGGTAATTTAGATACTCAATTAATATTATCTAGTTCATTTGATTCAAAAGAAAATTTTAAAAAAATTGGTGAAGTTTTAGGAAATAATAAGAAAATAATATTAAAGAAATATTTCAAAGAACATCCTTTAACAATTATAATACAAAAACACGATAAACAAATTGATGATACTACCAGTATCATTGATATATATTATGAACTTTTTGTAAATCAGTTAACATCTGAATTTGTTATTATTGATAAAATACCTTTTTATTTACTAAATATATGCAATTTTAATGTTGATTATTTGATGTTGAAATCTAATCAAGATTTTTATGATATAGTTAGTAAAGAATTTAATTTAATTGATCAAGTTGACCAAAACAATAAATTTTGTTTTAGTTTATATGAACATTTTAATTCTTATTCAACAATGTCAGAACTTTTGAATAAAGAACTAAGTGATAACGATTTGTATAATTTATTCTTTCAAGTTTTGTTTTCACATGCTTTTATTACTGATAAATTTGGTAGTTTTAGACATGGTAATTTTACAATAGAATCTTTTATGATTTCTAATGAATCATATACTAAATTAAGTGTTAATATCGGTAACAAAAAGTTTAATATAAATAATGTAAATTTTATTTGCAAATTATTTAATTATAGAGGTGCCGAACTTAAGGGATATATAAATTCTAAAGCTAATATAGTAGATATTAATAATCCTACTTATGATTTATATACTTTTTTCAAATCAATCTATGATTACAGTGTTAAAATAAAAAAAAATATGGAAAAAATAAAAATAATTATAAGTAATTTTATTTCTATAAATTTAATCGAAAAAAACTTGTTAGATGAAAATGATTTTTATAATCAATATAGTGATACAATAATTCCAATACATATTTTATTAAAAAATAATTTCTTTAGTAGTTCTATAAATATGAATAGTGAAACTTCCAGAACTATATTAGGTAAAAAAAACTATAAAAATGAAAAAGATATATCTGAAAATAATATCAATTCTGCACAAGAAATTGTTGGATATAGAATGTTGACTAGAGGCTCAAAACTTCGTGGAGGTGCTAAAAAATCTTCTAAAAAATCTTCCAAAAAATCATCTAGAAAAACAAAAAAATCTTCTAAAAAAAAGTCCAAAACTAAAAGAAACTTAGCTAGAGCAAGAGGTGAAGAAGTTGAAGAAACTGAAGTATCTGAAGAAGTTGATAATATTGATAGCTTAGATGACGAAACTCCTGAAGAATCTGATAGCGAAACTATTAAACTTAAACACAAAACAAGAGTTGATGAAGACAATGAAAATAATAGAAGAAGAGAAATTTCTCCTGATGAAGAAAACCAAAATGATGATTTAATGAGTGAAGGTGATGATGATAGAGAAAAAGTTCCACTTGATACTGAAGAAGAAATGGGTTCCAAATACAAAAAATTATTTAAAAAATCCAAATCTAAATCTAAATCTAAGTCTAAATCTAAATTTTCTGATGATTCAACATCTCTAGATTTATCAAATATAGATAAAGAAATTCAAGCTGATAACAAAGTATTAAATAATGAACTTGGTGGTAGAAATCAATCTAATCAATCTAATCAATCTAATCAAATGAATCAAATGAACCAAATGAACCAAATGAACCAAATGAACCAAATGAACCAAATTGAAGATAAACCTCAGGCTCTTGTTCCAAATAAAATGGATGGAGTACCTAAAATGTCAATTGGTTCAAATAAAAATATGAATTCAATATTTCAAAATTTAAATAAAGGTCAATTAATTCCAGTAATTCCAGAAATGCAAGGTATGTTTGATTTTAATCAAATTTCCAAGATGCCTCCTCCACAAGATTTATCCTCAGACAATAATGCTCTTGAACCAAGAATAATGGACCAAGGTATTATGGGTAATAAAAATATTCCCAGTGATGTCTTAGCTGGACTTGGTGGAATGGGTGGAATGGGTGGAATGGGTGGAATGCTTGGAATGCCTGGAATGGGTGGAATGCCTGGAATGGGACCAGGTGGAATGGGTCAAATGGGTCAAATTCTTAACCCAGGCCTAGCTCAAATCTCTGGTCCAACTAATACTAATAATTTAGGTAGTGCATCAATGAATGCTAATAGTTTGGGTGGTGTGTTAAACTCATTAGGACCTAACTCTATGGGTGCTCAACCTATGCAATCTAATGATGAATATGGAGTTGGTAAAGTTGGTGAATCAAAAGCACAAGCTACATCTGCTACACCAGCTATTTCAGCTAAATCTAATGTTTTACCAAAGCAAGAGGGTGGTTTAAAAAAAAAAAAAAATTTTTTTTTGAAGAGGGACTAAAAGGGGGTTGGGGTAAAACAATACCAATTGATGAACAAGCAAATTCACCATATATTAGCAAAGAACAAAAAGATATTTATAAACAAAGAGAAGGATTTAAACAAATGCCAAAAGAGTATGAACAATTTCCAATGATTCCTGCTGGACCAAATATGAATCCCGATGATATTGGTAAAGTACCTCAATCAACAAATGTTCCAGGTTATAATGCTCCAGTAATGCCTGGTCAAGATAAATTATTAGATTTACAAGTATATCAACCTCTTAAAAAACCAGGTGGATTAATGGGTAAACAGGCTAATATTCCTTTAGAACCGGTAGCATTATCAAGTCCTTTCATACCTCCACAATTTTCAACATATTTGTCAAACTTTATGAAAAATTTTTATACACCATTTATTTATAAGGATTATCATATTAATATTGGTGGTCCAGCAGAAGATAGACTTAGAGCTTCATTAGTTTATGAAGATGCTCTTCCATCTCCAGAAATATTTACTTCCTATAAAACATTAAGAGAAAGAAATAATTTGGTAGATTATGTAAGAAGTAATTTTATAAATGCTTCAGAAGGTGAATTTGTAGATTTTTCAGGAGGAAAAAGTGGTTTAAATACAAGATTAAAATTATTAGAATTGGCTCCATTTGGAACTAATCCATTTTCATCAAATCCTTATGCTAACTCACCAAAAGACTTGTTAATTTATAAATCATGTTATCCAATCATGGTTGATAAAAAATACCATACAACTAAATGTCAAAAGAACTCGGTTGGAATGTTAATACGTATATATAAACTTACTACAGATGAATATTATTCTAAATTCCCCCAATACAAACCACAAGAAATTAAAAATGGTGGGTTAGAAGTTAGTATTGGTATGAATGATAATCCTGATCGTTATGATGTATGGAGAGATGAAAAATATTATGAATATATTAGAAATAATATTAACAAATCATATATATCACCTAATTTCTTACAATCATATTGTTTTTTCCTATGGACTGCTGCTGGATTTAATTATGGTAAAAATGGTAAATTAGATCCATCTGATAAAAATCTTAAATCAGTTAGTGACGCAGGTGTACATTTAATATTGTTATGTGAATCACCTACAATGAATCTTATAACATGGACTACAAATATATTTAGTACAGATAGAAATACCAGAACACAAATTTATAGTGGATATAAAACTCCAGCTAGTTGGGAAACAATCATATTCCAAATGTTATCAGTATTTTATTTAATGGAAAAACAAGTATTCACTTTTAGTGATATGTCAGTGACAAATAATTTCTTTGTTAAAGATGTTAGTATATATGGAGATTCTGGTAATCAATTTTGGCTTTATCGTATTAATGGTTTGGAATATTATGTTCCTTGTAGATCTGATTTATTAGTTGTTGATCATGATTATCATGACTTGACATCCGGTGATAAGAAAATTATCGGTGCTATATATGGAGATAAAGAAGATGAAGTTAGAGAAAGAGTTAGACTTAATGCTATCAAATGTATTAGTTCAAATAGCTTTGAAGTTCAAGACAATACAATTGCTACAATACCAGATGAAACTAGAAAATTATTTGAAAATATCAATAAAAATTTAACTGAAAGAGAAACGGTTGAAGGTATAGATAAATACAAATACACTTTAGAAGAAGTTATTGAATTAAATTTTGCTAAATTCCTTCATAATCGTATTGGTACAATGATTAGAGATAATGAAAAACCTTATATTAAGAAAAATGATATTAGACCATTTTCTAAAGGTGAACTTGTCGTATATGAAAGTAAATATGATACTTTTGAAATTGTAATGTATTTAGAAAATTTAGATGAATACAAATGTAAATGTATTACAAATAATAAAGTGGATACAAATAAAATTACTAGTTCAATTGTTGAACTTAATAAGGATATGATTTATCACTATGCTGAAAGTGAAATTATTAAACAAGATGTCTTACCTGGACAACCTGCTATTAGTCTTGATTATCTTATAGAAACATATACCTTATAAAAAATATTAGTTTAATTTATGATATAAATATTATAAACTAAATCATATAGTTAATAAAAAAAAATATTTTATCATTGTATATTATTATACAATAATGAATTATAGTTTTGTAGATAAATATAAATCAAAAGATTTTGTTCCAACTAATCCCTCAAATTTATATAATGAATATACTCCAGAAAAAAAATTCAATCCTTCAAATTACTATATGACTGGTTATTTACAAAATCAAAATAACTGGGCGACTGAAAATTCTATTCAAAAGACTTTATTACAAGGTACTCAAACTCCTACTCCACTTGGTGAATTATTTTTTAGTCCTGAAAATATTAATAGAATTCAACAAATGATAAAGTATGAAATATTTGTTAGAACCAATGGAAAATATAAATTAGAAATAGACCAAAATGAATCAGATTTATTAGTTGTTATGAGAGCAGTTTATATTTCTGATGCAATGAATCAACCATACAGACTTGTACATCAGGTTAAAGTTCTTAATCACAGAACTATTGAGCGTATTGTTCCTGACATGATTTCTATGATTAAACAAGATGAAGAATATGTTAAACAATTAGACAGACCACTAGACCCTATACCTCTTCCTGTTAATGTTAATAATGCTGGTAGATTAGCATTACCTTCTGTTACTACAACTTTTTTTCCTCCAAATGGAGTTTTTAATTAATTTTTTTATATTTTTATAATAAACATTATAAAAATTAAATTATAAATTTATTTGGTATATTGGTATTACACCTTTTTCACTAAAATTCGGGACAATCATTCAAGTGATTTAGGTGTAATTGCACCTCATAAGAGGCTTGGTATAACTTGACCCTTGTTTTATGTCCATATATTAAGGGTTTATACCTTTTAGTATAAAAAAGAAAAGATACTTAATTCTTAATTTTTCCACTTTTAGTGTTAGAAATAAGTATATTACCTTAATACTTATTAAGGGTTTTTATTACCTTCTAATAAGTAAACCATAAATTTAATTAAAAATCTATATAACATTTTGGATGAATAATCATTATTGTAAGGCTTCAATTCATATTCATAATTATATATACTTTTATTTTTTTAAGTATGTTTAATTTAATTATTTAAAAATAATTAAATTTTTTATAAAAAAGTGTCCCGAATTTCAGTGAAAAAGGTGTAATATATTTGTGTTTTGAACACTATTTAATTAAATAGTTCTGAAAGCAGGCTCAACCTCCTCAGGTTTAGGCTTACCACTTTCTTGGAAAATGAATAAAGTACCATATTTTGTAAGTCTATCTTCAGTACTATCTTTGCCTGATACAGGTAAAGTATGGATAGCTTCTACATCATTAGATGATGTATTAAGATTCAAAGGTTTATATTCCATTGAATTGCATGCTACTTTTTCTGGATTTTTTCTTACACTACCACTATATTCAGGTGGTAAATCTACCATTAAAGTGTCCTTTAACATTATAACAGCTGTGCAACCAATGATGATTTGGTTAGATTTACCTGATGTAGGAGCAACATTAAGTTTGGTATCAACATCTTGAGTTTGAACAGTAACAGCTGAAGCTAATTTGAAAGTTTGGTTAGCAATTGTAAAAGTATTATCAGTAGGTAAAACTACACCAGTTGTCATAATTTGTTCAAATTGACTCATTGTTACTGGAAGAGAAGCAAGAGTATAAGGTTGAGATAATCTAGCAAGATTTACTAATTGATATCTTCTGTGTACATAGAAGACTAAAATTTCTCTTGAATATAAAATTTGTTGTCTCTTAACAGTTAATTGTTTGTGGTGAATGTAAAGTTGGTCTTGCTGAATAGCACTTGTGAGTTCAACATCTTCTTCTACTTTTTGAGAATACCAAGTTACTGGGACTCTAAGAGTAATCATAGGGATAGTGGTAATGTGAGTTGAAGCTAAAGCAGAGATGTTTGAAGTACCTTGGGTAATACCATAAACAGGTGAAGTCATAACAATTGTAGGTCTGAGAGAGAAAGCAGCAAATAATTTTCTTAAGATAGTACCTTCATCCTTGACATAAGCAAGATCAGCAGCATCAAAGACACTTGCTTTGCATTTATCAATAGCCATGATAAATGTACTTAAATCACTGGTATAGTATTTACCTTGTCTTAAACTAAGAACTGATTCCCAAAGCTTGGTTTGGACATTAGCTCTGTCAAGTAAATCAGTGAAGGGTCTAACTTTAGTACTACAAGCAGTTTCAGCAGGGTCAGTTGAAATATCCCAGTATAATTCATATTCAGGTTGGGTATTAAGAGTAATACCTTCTGATTTCTTGTAAACAATATCAGCAATACCAGCTAAAATCATGTGTTCTTCTAATAATTTGAATTTAGGTAAGAATAATGAAGCAACGACAGGGTGGACAAAGCTAAATAAATTGATTTTATTTTTATCAAAAGTTTTAGTATAAGCAACTGATTCTGTATTTTTATTAGCTAAACTTTCATAAATAAGAGATTGGATAATTACTTGGTTATGGAGCTCTCTTGACATACCAGCTAAACCTTTGATGGTTTCTAAGACATCTTTTTCATTAGGGTGAACTTTTAATTCACCAGCAAGATTCATTGATACAGGAACAAAACCTAAGGCTTTGCTCATTTCAGTAAGATTAGGTTCAAATTCTGGTTCACCTAATAAACCATCTTTCTTGTAGAAAATTAAGTTAATGATAGCTTGCATTTCAGAATCATCAAAGTTGTATTTTTGTTTGTATTCAGTGATTTTTTCAATGTATTCCTTCATGTTAAGATTAGGATACTTGGTTACAAGTCTATCTCTAATCTTTTCAGCAATCTTTTTAACTCTCTTCATCTTATCTTCATATTTCTTAAGGACAGCGTAGATTACATCTTCATCCTTGTATTTTTGTTTAAGTTCTTCCATAAGTTGATATAAGCTCTTACCCTTATTCTTTTTGAAGATTCTATTTACCTCATCGTCAATATTTCCTTCAGAAGCTTTAAATGATGTATTGGAACTAGACATACTGTATATATATTAAATTATATATTTTTTTTTATAAAAAATCAATTATATTTTAAAAAAATCCATTATATATTTTTAATATTTATAGTATTTTTAAAAACTATAAATATCAGTTTGGTATAAAAACTTGTCTTAGAAAAAATTTAAACTTTTATTTTTTGTTTATACTTGATTTTGTATTTTTCAATTTATTTATTTTTATAATATTATTTACATAACTTGTACTTTCACTGTTTTTAATGGTTCTGTTATCATTTATTTTATTAATTATCTCGCCCATATAGATAAACTCATCTATAGACTTATTTCTTATATTCACATTTGAATTTTTATTTATACTTTCGTTCGTTTTATTTATATTTTTTTTATTCATTTTCTTTACTGATGTTCTATTTAAATCTGCCGCAAATGCTAATACTACTTTTTTCTTACCATTTGAATATTTGTTCACATAATATGATGGTATTGCACAACTGATAAATCCATGTATCTCCAATAAATCCCAATTTTGCTCTCCATATATATAATTTTCTAATATATCTCCTGTTGATAAATTATCTAATACTTTTGTATATTGTTCTGGAATTATATATTTATGATAATTTTCATGCATCATTAAAGGCATTAATACTTTCTCTGTTTCATATAATTCTAAACAAGTATCAATATTTCTGTAATCAGATAACATTTTATCTGTTGCTTTGAATAAGTCAAAATCTAAATCTTTCTTTTTCATAATACTTATAAAATTTTCAAATATTACCGAAGTTATTTTACTATTTCCATAATTTATTTTTAATTCATCTAATTGTATTAATATCTTTCTCATATCCTCTTGACAATACTCAATAAACTTATTTATTTGTTCCCAGTCTAATCCTATTTTCTCAATCTTACAAATGTTACTTATCCATCTGTTTATTTCTGATACATATGGAGCATAAACTTTTACTTCATTCGAATATTTTTTTGTTTCATTTAATTGCTTATTATGTTGATTATTTGTTATTATTATTATAGGCATCCATCTATTAAAATTATTGTCTTTTATTATATTAAATACACCTACTTTATCATTTAAAGTTATTACTGATTCTAATTCATCTATTAATAATACCATTTTCTTTTCTGTGTTTAAATAATTTTTCATCGATAATTTTGCTATCAAATCTATATCTATTTTTATTTTAGGATCTAACATATTCAAATTAATCACTTCATATCCATATTCTTTTAATATTATAGATACTATTGATGATTTTCCGCATCCATGTGGTCCAGTTATTAATAAGTTCCCCTTTCTTTTACTATATTCTAATTCCTCTTCAGATATATTTACTAGTTTCTTCTTTCTCCCTTTAGAAGACTTTTTTAATAACCCATTTGTTTTTAAAAATTCCTTTACATCTTCATAACTTTCTAACCAGTTCTTTATATATTCAATTGTCTTTTGATTACCAATTATATCAGATAACTTTGATGCTTTGTATTTTATTTGAATTAAATTATTTGACATTTCCTATATATTATATTAATATCAAATTAACTATAAATTATTATTTTAAATATTTACTATTAAATATTCAAATTTTTTATTTAACTAATATTACTTATTACTCAAGTTTTATTCCTAAATTTTTTAGCTCATAATTCAAATCTATATTGATTATATCACTGTAATCATATTCTAATTTTTTTTTATTTGGTTCTATATCTTTATTTTTATAATACATACCTTCTAACTTTATTTTATTATCTGTCTCTACATCATCTAAATATTCTAATATTATTGTACTCTTAATATCCTCAATAGAATCTTTTTTTTCCATATCATCTAATTTAATTTGTTCATTTATTTCATTTACTTCATTTACTTCAATTACTTCATTTACTTCAATTACTTCATCAATTTTATTTACTTCAATTTCTTCATTGTCTATACTTTCATTATTAAATAACTCATCTATTTCTTCTTTATCAAATAAATCATTTAAATCATCATCTTTGTTTAAAATATTATTAATTTTTTTCTTATTATTAAAAAATTTTATTAATTCTGATTTTGAAATTCTATTTGAAGTTAATTCTTTTACTAATCTTATTGTTTTCTCGTTTAGTACTATTGAAATTAAATTATTCTTTGAATTGTAATTTATATTGTTCTCTGAATTAACTATTAAATCATTTGAATATATATCTAAAGGTACTCTTTGATAATATGATATTAAATTTTTTTCTGTTAAATGTATCCCATGAATGCATCTTTTTATATTTGTATTTTCATCAGTTAATATATTATAACATTTTCCGTGCATCAAATCATTATAACATATCTTTATGTCTTTTATACAGGCACCAAATTTACAATTGTATCCTCCTGGACATTTTTTGTTTAAACAATTTTTACATTCTTTAGTGTATATTACTAATTCATCAAGCAATACTTTATCTTGATAAATATCTATATTACTCAAATCATCCATTTTATAAATCATATCATTAATATATTCTCTTAATGGTTCTTTTTTTTGTTCGGCTAAATTATGAGCAAACATACATTTACCCTTGTACACACATTTTGAATTATTTACTATATTATAACACAATAGTTTTTTTATATTTAATTTATTTTCGATATCCATTGTTTATTTATATAATATTTTTTTTATATTATTATTTTATATTATAGTCTATTCTTTATGTTTAAAAATAATTTATCAGAAATTTCAGAGTTTTCTAAAAAAAATAATAATTCAATATCAGACTTTAATCTTGTAAATAACTTGTTGTTAAATTTAAATTTTACAAAGTATAGATTTAATAATAACAATAGTATTTTAAAAAAACAATCTGGAGGTGCAGAAATTGCTGTGGACCCTGCTGTACAACAACAAGAAGCTGTATTAGAAAGAGCTGTTTTAGACCAAAGTATTTTACAAAAAAAAGAAATGGAAGAAAAAAAAGCTTTGGATGAATTACTTAAACAACAAATACCACAAGAAGTTTTACAAAATATTCAAGACACACAAACTCAAACACTCCCTGTACCACAACTACCTGAATCTGTTCAAACTGGTCAAATTGCCCAAATGGTTGAACAATTACAACCTGGTCAATTACAACCTGGTCAA
>JACCEB010362392.1_pt1 | contig 44636 bp, 31 predicted proteins | sample 7454761 | NCBI WGS metagenome assembly JACCEB01 (sample SAMN15323454, study PRJNA562643) | freshwater metagenome | isolation source: river surface water | place: USA:Blue River Watershed | collected 2017-08-18
ACGATAACTACTATTATTATTATTTAATGTAGATAGCCAAAATAATAATGGATTATTTACTTTATTATAAGCAAGTGCCCATATTAATTGTGCGTATGAATATGCATGTGATTTACAAAATGAATAATATTCAAGCTGTTCCAATCTTTTTATAATAATATTAACTTTTTCTTCATCATTTATATTTTCTTTAATTTTTTTTATACATTCTTTTTTTAAAGATATTTTATTTTTCGCGAAGGCTCTCCTATAATTATCTGCTGTACTTGAATCACATTTTAATATTTTTTTAAGAAATAATGTTGCATCATCATCAAAAATAATATATTTACCATTTTTTTTATAAATACTGTAATCTCTTAAAAAATCTGCTTTTTGATAACCTTTAGAAGCAGCTGGTCTAATTAAAGCTATGGCTGTTGCGATTTCTTTTATAGTAGTTGGTTGCATACATTTATATACTTTATACATAGCTCTTGATTCAGAATGAGTTAATCCAATATTATCTCCATTCCTAAATAATTCCAATGTTTTTGGACAGTCTAATGGATATTCATTAATAGGTTTATTAGAAATACCCATTAATTGAGATAATCCTCTATTTGATAAAATATCTATTTTTATATAATTCATTCTTTCTGTATCATCCTTATTTAATTTTATTTGAACTATATCATTAGTTTGAGATTTTCTTGTTAATATTAAATCTTCTGGGACATTTTCATTAAATATAACTATTCCACCACAATGTAATGAATAACATCTCATTTTACCTAATAAATTTTTCATTGTTTCATATACTTTTGAAATTTTTTCTTCGCTGTTCTCACCAAATAAATTATTTATATCAAAGTCTTTGGGGATTCTTTTAGTATAACCTTCCTTTCTAATTGCTTCTCTTAATGCAGATTTTTTCTTATATAATACATAATTAGAAATACGAGCCACTCTATTCTCCCATTCAGCAAATATTTTCTTATATATATCATCTCTTAAATGAGATGGGAAATCAATATCAATATCTGGAATATCTTTTCTATTTTTGTGCATAAAACGAGATAATGTAATATTTTCTTTTATTGGATCGATATTAGTAATATCCATCAGATAACATAATAAACAAGAACCTGCAGAACCCCTAATTATATGAGGTATGTCTTTAGTTAATTCTAATATCATACTAACTTGTACAAATACTTCAACAAAGTTAAATTGAATAATTAATTTTATTTCTCTTATTAATCTTTTAATATATTTTTTATCATCAGGTATTTCTTTTTTAATCAATGATAATAATAATTTACTTTTATCATCTTCTAATATATTCATTAAAATTAATTAATAATAATAAATTAATTTTAAATCAACTTTTTTTATGCATATTTAAAATCTCCTCCATTTAAGGATATATGATGAGTAAACATATAAAATATAAAACCTGTTGATACAATCGCAACTGAAAGAGGATTTAGTTTAAAAAATATTAAACTAACTAAAAGTAAATACATAATTTGTGGTATAAATCCAGCTAATCCAGTCCATCTAGTTGATTTCCACTTTCCTGTTGTAAATACATTGGGAGTTTCTTTATATCCATAGAAAGGAATTAAATATGTTTTTGGCACATGAGTTTTGCCTTCTACTCCTCCAGTATCAATAAATGCATGGCCTAATTCATGAACAACTGCTGATAATTGAATCAAGTAAGAAAATAATAAAACTTTTATAAGTAATTTAAAATAATGATGATTATTTAAAAACAATACTATATTTTTTAAAAATGGTAATAAAGGTAAAATATATGGTAATAATAATATTAATACTGTTGATACTATAACATATACTAAATTAAATGTATTTTCTTTTAGCATTATTATATTATATTATATTATAAACAACATGTTTCAAATAATATACTGGTAGTTAAATATGGATCTATATTAGCCGCAGGTCGTCTATCTTCAAAATAACCCTTTTTATTATTATATGTATCATAACCAATACGAATACTCGTATTACGACTTCCTACTCCATATGTAAATTTATCAAAACTAGCAGTTTCATGACGACCAGTCATTCTCTTATTATTTTCTGTTCCGTAGTGTTCCATATGATAATCATGTTTATTTTTAAGTTTATCAATTGATTTCATTATAATTTCTAATCCATTATTTTCTCTCATTGATTTGGTTGAAAAATTAATATGACATCCGCTCCCATTATAATTACTTAATGGTTTCGGATGATAATTCACTTGTATTCCTTCATTTATAGAAATTCTTTCAAGTAAATATCTAGCAGCCATCATATGATTTCCTGCATCTATACCTTCCACTGGACCAATTTGAAACTCCCACTGACCTGGAACTACTTCAGCATTTATTCCACTAATTTTAATACCAGCTTTAACACATGCCATTAAATGAGTATGAGCAATTTTTACTCCTAATTGGTCTTGATTAATATGACTACAATAATATTTATTAGATTGTTCTAAACTTTGTTTGATTGGTTCTAATTGATTATCATATTCAGTATTTTTAAATACTAATCCTAATGGTTTATTGTCTTTATACAAAAAATATTCTTGTTCTAATCCAAACCATGGATTCTCATCTAATTTATTATTAAATATTTCATTTGCTTTATGAAAATGATTATTATTAAGTGGATTATTATTTATATCATAAGTAGCACATACATTTAATTTACCATTTAATAATGGATGATTAAATGTAGCAACAACTTTTAAAATTACTTCGCTTGATTCAGTTGTTGCTTGATTAGTAGAAGAACCATCATAATTCCAAGGAGAATCTATATTAGAACCTAAATTAATAACTCGAACTTTTGAACGGAAGTTATTATCTGCATCTAGCCAAATATATTCAACAATATTCATATAATATTTATATTATATGAATATTTATATAGTTATCGTAATATAAATTTAACTACGAGGTGGTCTTGTAAGACTTCCAGAACGTGGAGGAAATTTTAATTTTGGTGTGGGACTTTCATGGCGTATAGGACTACCAGAACGACCAGAAGGTCCTATTCTTGGTGGACTACGACCACGTGGAGGTGGACTACCAGAACGAGAAGATCCAGTTCTTGGAGGACTACCAGAACGAGAAGATCCAGTTCTTGGAGGACTACGACCACGTGGAGGTGGACTACCTGCTCTTCCAATATCACATGGTGGACATCCAGAACGCGATAAACTATCAGCTCTTGAAGGAGATCCTGAACGTGTTAATGGACGACCTCTTGGTATTAATTTATATTCAGCAAGTAATGCAACTCTAAATAAATCATCCAGATTTTCTTTTGTTTTAGCAGTAAAGAATTCATTAAATAATACTATATTTCTAAGACATAATCCTATACTATTTTTAAATGGATAAATATAATTAATTCCATTATTATTTCTATTATATACCCTAAATCCTAAAAATTGAACTAATAAAAATGTTAATTCTTTTGTTAATATAGGATCAATATATCCATTAATTGAATTCTCATCAAGTAATATAATTGATGGATGTATATTTGTTTTTGTTAAATATTGAGCAATTGTAACACATAATCTTAATTTTTTATTTATAATAATACATTTATTAACCATTTTCTCAATTGATTTTTTATCATTTTGTTTTTTCATAGCTTCTGCTAAATTATCAAATAATCCAGATTCTATTTTATATTGTTTATATTGTGTTATAAATATAGAAATAGTATTTAATATATGTTCAAATAAAGTACTATCTTCAAATCTACCTGGTTCTATTTCTATTTTTATTTTTTTTGATTTAAGTGTTGAGTTTAATAATATTTCTATTAAATGTTTATGTAAATAGGATTTTGATTTATAAGTATTAAGTAATTCTTCATTTGTTTTATTTGAATTAATATGTTGTAAATCAGCATATAATGAATCTAATTCTAATATATATCTATTTAAATATAATGAAAAAAATACAAACGGTGTAGGAATATTTAAAGGTTTATCATATTCTTGTTGTAAAGGAAGTACAATGCCGGGTATAAATGCAGCAGGTGGTTTTGTAGCTGATGGATTTACAACTGGTGGTTTTGTAGCTGATGGATTTACAACTGGTGGTTTTGTAGCTGGTGGTTTTGTAGATGGTAGATTTACAACTGGCGGTGTAGTTGAAGATAGATTTATAACGGGTGGTTTCGTTATTGGTGGTTTAGATGTTTCCGACGATGCTGTTTTAACTTTAATAAGTGGTTCAGGTGATCCGCCTTCTTGAATATTACTTTCTCCTAAATATTCATATTTTTGTGAAACAGCTGTATCTTTATTTCTTAATCTGTCTTCTATATATTTGTGTTCTAATGATAATATTTCATGATACGAAGATACTTTATCTTCATCAATTATTAAATTATTAGTGCTAATAAAATTAATTTTTTTATTTGTTATATCTCTATGAAAATATTTAAGACATAAATTTAATAGTTTTTCAGTAGTTGTTAAATTATCACGTGTAGAAATAGAGTATGAATTAAAATCACTTTGAGATAGACTCTTAATATGTTTATTTATTGTATTACTATATAATAATTGTAAATTAGGTAAATCATTTGAAACAAATATATTTAATGCAGGTAATGTATCTAATGTATTCTTAATATATGATACTAAATTAATATGTGTATGTTCTGTTAAATCAGATGTATTACATTCATTATTTTGATTATAATAACTATTAGTTGTAACTAATATTATTCTATTACCATCACTATTTGATAAATATGTTAAGGCAGATGCACCACTTAAATGGTTATTTGGATTACCGCCTAAAAGTGATTTTAATTTTTCATATTTAGTTTTATATTTTATATATTTATTATAGTTATTCATATATATAAATAACTATATATAATTTTATAATAGTCAATTTAGATGAAGACTAATTATAATAAAAATGTGTTACGTGCAATTCAAAATCAATAATAATATTTGCTTCGCAAATGTTTTGAATTATCTCTAATATCAAGTTTTAACCAAATGTAATTTTATACTGATGCTATTATTAACCATAGTTCCATTCACAAAAATCGAAGATTACGAATATAAGCTGTAAATAAATTTGTGAACAACGGTTAACACGGTCCATACCCATATGTAATTAACCTTTGTTCACAAGATGTAAATAATTTAAAATATATTTTATTAATACTTAATAAAATATATTTCAAGTTACCCTACATGTAGGGTAAAGTTGTGAACTTTGGTTAATAATTTATATGTTATATATAATGTATAAATTAATTATTTTATTTGTATTTATATTAATTATAGTTTTAATTCATATAAATTGTTGTTATAAAATAATAAATGAATGTTTTGATAATATCGATATAAATTTAAAAAATATACAAAATAAACTAAAACTAGATTATGGTGATTTTAATACAGAAGTTCCTGAACAAGAAATGACAGTAAAATATATTAAGGGAAATGAGAAAGTATTAGAAATTGGAGGTAATATTGGTAGAAATTCTATGATAATTGCATATATTTTAAATAATAATAATAATAATAATTTTGTATCATTAGAATGTAATACTGATATATCAAAACAATTAATTCATAATAGAGACTTAAACAAATTAGATTTTAATATTGAAAATTCAGCTTTGTCAAAAAGACCATTAATTCAAAAAAACTGGGACACAATAATTAGTGAAGATATATTAGAAGGATATACAAAAGTTAATACAATTACATATGAAGAACTTAATAATAAATATAGAATTAATTTTGATACATTAGTATTAGATTGTGAAGGTGCATTTTATTATATTTTACTCGACATGCCTGAAATTTTAAATAATATTAAACTAATTATTATGGAAAATGATTATAATAATATTGATCATAAAGAATATATTGATAGTATTTTGAAAAATAATAATTTTAAAGTAGATTATGAAAGAGGAGGTGGATGGGGTCCATGTTCTGATTATTTTTTCCAAGTTTGGATTAAGAAATAATCATATAAATAATTAATATCATCTTAATTATATGATTGTTTTATCTTGGGACGTAGGTATTATAAATTTAGCATTTTGTTTAATTGATTATAATAAAGAAACAAAAGACTTTAAGATATTAGATTGGGATATTATAAATTTAACAGATAGAGAAAAAATGAAATGTACTGAATGTAATGCAAATCCTAGTTTTTATCAAAATATAACAGAAAAATATTATTGTAAAAATCATAGTAAAAATGCAAATATAACACCACCTCAATTTGATAATTTATTTACTAATTCTATAAATAATAGTTGTATGTTTGAAGGTAAAAATGGTGCTTGTGGAAAGAATAGTAAATATAAATATAATGAAAATTCTGAAGAATGTTTTTGTAATGTTCATGCTAAAAGTAAATATACAAATATAACTAATAGTTATAAATTAGTATCTCATAAAAAGAAGGGAATTGATAAAATGAGCATGGATGATTTTTTATTAAGATTAATTAAAGAATTAGATAAAAGACCTAATTTATTAAATTGTGAGTCAGTATTTATTGAAAATCAACCAACTATGAAAAACCCACGTATGAAAACTATATCAGTTACATTATATAATTATTATATTATAAGAGGTATTATTGATAAACATATATCACACTCACCATTAAAAGAAGTGCATTTTATGGCACCTAGTAATAAACTAAAACTAGCAGATAATGGCGATAAAGCAGAATTAGTAAAAGTAAAAAATACTGATAATGATTCTAAAACTTATAAATTAACAAAATCATTAGGAGTTAAATATTGTCTAGAAATGATAAAACAATTTCCTGAATGGGTTGATAAATTCAATAGTCATAAAAAGAAAGACGATTTAGCAGATTGCTTCTTACAAGGAATGTATGCGCTTATTAATAAATTATAATATTAATAACCTTAGGTTATGCATAGAAAAATTAATATGGCATTATGATTACGAAGTAATGATAACTCTCAGAAATATGCAAAGCATTATTTTATTAACAGTTATAAAACAGAGTTTATAACTCTGTTTTATAAAAATTGATATAAAATATACATAATATTATATATTATATATAAATGACCTTTCGCTTTTACAGTACTAATTTTCCTAATGAGAAAAGTATGGTAAATTTTATTTTTACCAAACATCATGAGAATTGTTTTGAATGTTATTTACCAGATTATGATATTTCTGCAATAATGCCTTTTCAATTAGCAACACTAAAAACATCATTAAAAAATAAACATGTAAATACATTAGCTCCATTATTAAAGCCTTTCGTTGGAACAGTTGAGGAAATATCTGAAGATAATACTATTATTATTAGTATGGCTTATATTGATAAAAAATCAGAAGATTATAAAATATTTGAAGAAACATGTCAAAAAAATAGGATTTTATTGAGTTGTATTAAAAAATATGCTATTAAGAATCATTATAATTTTAATGAATATTGGGAAAATAATATTTATCCATTAGATAAAAAACGTGAAGCTTTCTGTTTATTTGATTATATTATTGAAAATATAAATGATTTACATCAAGATAGTAATATTGACAAAATTTTACTAAATTTAATTCAAAATATTACAATTAAAAACACAAATCCTATTACTAAATTCAAAATGGTTTCAAGTAATGGGATTCAAAATATTAAAGATTCTATACAAAAGGCTTTAGTTGATACAAATATGCAAGATATATTAAATATTACATTAGAAACTCCACCCATTTATAACATTTCTTCAAAAGACTATGATATTACTATTGAAGAACATAATATTTTTCTAAATACACTAATTACAAATAATACTGGAACTCTATATATTTCATTAATTGATAATAAACAAAACTAATTATTAAATGTTGGCTGACTAATTGGGGCTATTTTTTTTAAACCCATTATTGATTCCAATGAATACTTTGATGATTTTAAAGGCTTATTTCTTTTTAAAATCAAGTCAGTTGAATTTGTATTATCATCTATATCCTTTTTAATTGGAATCTTTTCAATATAAGATATTCTTGATATCATTGGCGGTTTTATATAATTGTATTCTAAATCATTTAATGTTAAATTTAATCTAAAATCATCAATTGATATCACACCACCGTTATGAATTAATATTTTCCATGAAGGCGCTGGTAATATTTGTTTAAAATAACCATATGTTTTTTTATATTTTAGATGTATTAATGATGTTCTTTTTGCTATATTTTCATCATTAATTTCTATATTATATGCCATCATACACTCCCAACTACAAAACTTTCCTGTACATGAAAAAATACCATTTAAATAAGCTTCTGGTAGTTCTACATCTGGAGTACTATAATATTCTCTATCCCACCAACATTTAGATTCACTTTTATTATCAGATATTATAACTGATGGCTTGATTTGTTTTTCATATTTTAATAATTTACAATTTAACTCCTCTATTTTTTTTTTCAATTGTTTTATTTCAATATCATTTGAATCATTTTTAATGAAAATATCATCAATTTGTTCATTCATAACCTCTGATAAATCAATAGGTAAATGAGCTATAATTGGTGTGTCTATATTAATATTTTCATTCTTAAATTGTGATTGTTGAAGTTTAGGACGTCTACCACGTCTACTCTTTTCCATATTAACTATATTTGTTAATTTTTCTTTAAATTAACAAATATAAATCTTTATATCATAATAATTATTCAATTATTCAATTTTCATAATTGGTTTTTTCTTACCTTTCTTTTTAGAATCACTTGCAGACATATCAGATAAAAGTCTATCATTATTAGTAGTCGATTCATCTTGAGTATCAATTGTATCTAAATCCTTTTCTCTATTATGAAGTCTATTAAGAACATCTGTAACAGTTGATGGTGTTTGTATTAATGGACGCGGATCTTTATTTTGAATTAATTGGCTTGGATTACCCATTGAACCAATTGGTGTATTATTTGTAAAACTTACAGGTGCACCTCGATTATTTGTTAAATTAGTTGCTGGTCCTTGTGACACTGTACCTTGAGCAGTATATTGGGGTTTCATATTATTCTTCATCATTTCTTTCATTTGTCTATCTTTTTCACGCATTTCCTCTCTCATTCTTTCTATATTTAATTCTTGTTCAGATTTAAATTTACTATTTTCTTTACCCATACTTGCTATTTTTTGAGCAATACCTGATTGAATACCTCCTAATGGATTTCCGCCTGATGGACTGGGTCCTGATGCAGCAGAGCCAGGTAAATTACTCATATGTTTCTTTGTAAAATGGAATGCTGATGCAGAAAATCCAATTAATACTAATAGTTTAACTTCTGGTGGTAAAGACTTACCAGCACCTTTATATTTCTCATATAGTTCTTCTAATACATCATCATATGTATCAACTTCAACACTCATATGTTCAGACCAACCGTTTAATTCAGCGCCAAATGGATCATATTTATCATTAAAAAATTCAACTAAATTAGTAAAATTAATAATAGTATTTTTATATAATTTAATACCATTTCTTCTATCTGCAAAACTCTTTAATAAATCATATTCATATTCCATTTCTTCAATAGAACTATTAAAATCATATTCTTTTGTTAATTTGTAACCTTTTGTCTTCAAGTCACTTAATTTTCTTAATAAATCTATCTTCTTCATTCTTAATTGTTGTCCTGTTAATTTTGGTTCCGGTGTAGCACTACGTGTAGCACTACGTGTATGACTATCTTGACGTTCTGATAATCTTACATCTTCATATTTAGCACGTGATGATTCAGAATCATTATATTTAGAATGATGTTCTGAATGATGATCAGAACGACGATCAGAACGACGTTCAGAACGACGATGAGATTCCCTTCTAACACTAGATGTATCATCATGGTGCGAATTTTTATCATCAAAATTAATAGATGATGATGAACGTTCTGAATTTTCTCTAGATTTTGAAGGATTTGCTAATAAATTTAAATATAAATCACTTTCACTAGTTTCTTTTTTTAATGGTGGTATATTAATATTATTACCATGTTTATCTAGTATATTTAAATCTATATCTGAACTTGAATCTGAACTCATAAATATATAATATTAAACAATCTTTTCTTTAATATTAAACGATTAAAAAGAAAAGTAAATTTAAATACTTAAATTAAGTTTAAAAATAAATCTCTAGACTAATAATGATAAACTATTCTAGTATAAATGATGCGTGGGGTAAAAAAGAAATATATAAGAAAAAACAAGAATTAAATAATTCAGAATTAAATAATTCACAAAATAATAATATACAAAATAATAATACACAAAATAATAATACACAAAATAATAATATACAAAATAATAATACACAAGATAATATGAAAAATAATATTGTATTAGAACATCCTACAATTGAAAAATTTCAATCGTGTAATGTAATTGAACATATAGCTAATTGCAATGAATGTAGAAATAAATTAAAATATTTATTTACACAAAATAATGAAATGATTACTTTACCTGGATGTAATATTAAAATATCAAAAGATACATTAAAAATATTATTTATTTTAATTATTTTTTGTATTATATTATTATTTATATCTATAATTAATGATAAACAAGTACCTGCATTAAATAAATATATGTATTTACCTTATAATTATTATCAATAAAAACTATTTTTTCCATGATACATAAATTATATTATTATCATTCCCTGTGAAATACACAGAAAACCCATCATCTTTCAGTTTATTTTTTAAATAAACTTTACAACCTTCTCTATTATATAATGGAATATTATAGAATATAGCAGGTAACATATACCAACATTCTGATAAATTCATTGAATTACATTGTATTATTTTATTTTCTAATCTTTTATAAATTTGTTTATAAACTTTTTTTTTTAAGTTTTCTCTTTCTTTTTGTTCATTAATTAAATCTTGTGCTTTTACCATTATTATATTAATTTATAATTAATTATATAATTATAAATTAATTTATATATTCAAATTATTTATATTCATTCTAATATTTGAATTATTGGAATTAGTTTTTAAATTATTTGATTCTTTATTATAATCATCCATGCGTTGACCGATAGATTTATTATTCATCTTAGAATCATCTGATGGCATTAACTCGAATGCATATCTATATTGTTCGTCATTAATATACACTTTATCAAAATCTTTTAATTGTGCATACGTATAAGCTCCAGTTGTTTTAAAACTAAAAGGCTGAATATCAGTTGTTCTTTTTACAAGTTGTGTACTATAAACACCTTGTTGTTTACGTTCAGTAAATTTATTATTAAATTCATCCATACTATTAAAATCTTCTTTAGTTATTGATACATGTTTTCTTTCTTTTTCTTTATCCTTATATATTGTTTGTAAAGGCCTTGCGTCATTATTTATATTACCATGTCTTTGTCCTAACATATCAAAATTTTTATTGAAATCAATCTGTGCCTCTTCCTTAGATTTAGGGAAATATTCTCTAATCATTTGTTCATCAGATTTAAAATTATCTTTTAATGTAGAATGACTTTTATGACTATTAAGTAACCATGTATCATATTTTTGTCGTAAATCTTCATTACCTAATATATGATTAGCAATAGTTAAATTATAATATATCTTTTCTTCAACTTCTGTAATTTTATCTGGATGAAACATCTTAATTAATTTTTTAAATTTTTTCTTAATATCATGAACATGACTATTTACAGGTAAATTTAATAACTCATATAAATTAAACTCTAATTTATTAAACTCAATGTTTTCCATTAATATATATATAAAATATCTTATAATTTTAAATATATATAATATATTAATATTATGTCGAAATTAAAAGATAAAATAAGTGCATCTTTAGTATTAGGTTCATATTTAGATACATTAGGATTTTTTAATGGAACTTGGGAATTTAATTATAACTTGCCTATTGATTCTTATAAAATAGCCATTAATATGAATTATGAAATAATACATAATTTTTTTTCATTAGGTGGCTATAATATTGATATTTCTAAATGGAAAGCAAGTGATGATACTATTATGATGATAGCAACTACTATTGCATGCAAAAAAGGTGGTAAAATTAAAGATTTTATTAATGAATATTTAAACATATTACCTTTATTAGAAGAGAAGATTAGATTTTCAGGAATAACTACTTTACAATCTTTAAGAATATTAGACAAAACACGTGACCCAAATAAAATACATTATTCAAGTACAATGGGTGGTAATGGAGCTGCAATGAGAACTCATTATATTGGAATACATTATAATGATATTAATAAAATTATAGATATATCAATAATGGCAAGTAGATTAACTCATAATTATCCATTAGGATTTTTAGGAGGAATGACAACTGCTTTATTTACTCATTATGCTATAAATAATATAAATCCATGGGAATGGACTAAGAAAATGCTCAAACTAGAAGATTCAGGTTTAATTGATTCTATTGTAAAAAAACAATTAAACAGTAATGATTATAAAGAATATTTAAAAGATAAAGATGAATATTGGTTATCTTGGAAAAGATTTCAAGAATTTAGAGCAGAAAGATTTGCTGTTAAAACTCCTGAATTTTTTGAATCTTATGCCAGATATAATGATTTATTTAAAATAATATATAATATAAATATTGATAAAAACAATAAAATACCATATGCTAGATTAGGAGGTAGTGGTAATGCAGCTACTATTATTGCACTAGATAGTTTATTAATGTGTATTAATCCAATTGAAGGCATACAAGAAATAGATTTAGATAAACCTCATGAATTAAGATATAATTGGCAAAGTTTAGTTTTCTTTTCAACATTACATTTTGGAGATAATGATACAACAGGTGCTATTGCCGGAATGTGGTATGGTGCTTTAAGAGGATATGATGGAGTTAATAAAACTGAATCAAAGATTCTTAATATGTTAGAATTTAAAAAAAATATTAAAAAATATATTTAGATTTTATTATACACAGTTGTTAATAATAATTCTTTTAATTGTTCATTTGTCATGTCTTTAGTATCTGTTCCTTCTGGCAATGCTAATTGTAATTCTTCATCTTTTGAATTTAAAATGGTAGGAACATATTTAACATCATATTTCTTACCTTCTTCTGCTCCTTCTCCATCTGTCCAATAATATAATATTTCTACATCTGTTTTATATTTGTCTTCTAAATCTTTCATAACTTTATAAGACATACTTTGTGTATTTGAATAGGGACAATAATTCGCCCCAAAATATTTTATTACTTTTTTATTAACTTCTGTAAAAGGTTCTTTTTTATTTTTTAAAAAAACAATAACTAAAACAACTACTATTACAACAACTGCGATTAAACCTATTATTCTTAAATCCATATAATATATAATTAGATTTATTTTTATGCTTTAGAACTAATTAAAATATATATTTAAAATACTATTATCTATTAAAATATATATATTAATATGGGATTAGGCTTATTATTATTAGCATCTACAGGAATTGAAAATGATTATTTTAATTTAAATCCAAATATTACATTTTTTAAAAAAACTTTCAAACATTATACTGCAATATCTAATGAAATTTTACCTCAATATTTTAGGTCTTCGCCTAATTTTGGTAGACGACTTAGTGCAAAAATTGCTAAAAATTCTGATTTAATTAAAGATATTTCTATATATTTTGAATTACCAGATATACCATCTTCTAATCATTCATCTTTACCTACAAATACCAAGAAATTTGCTTGGACTAACAAAATAGCATTTGCTATGATTAAATATATTGATTTAGAAATAGGAGGCACGTTAATATCTAGACACTATGGAGATTGGCTTAATATACAATTTGAAATTACAAAATCTAATAGTGAAGGATGGGATAATAGTATTGGTAATAATGTAACTATATTAACTGATTATACAAATGGTAAAACTAGTTATAAATTATATATACCACTTAGTTTCTTTTTTAATGATACAGTTGATGTTGGATTTCCACTTATTAGTATAAGCAAACAAGATGTTGAAATTCATGTGGAATTAAATAATTTTGATGTATGTTTTAAACAAACACCAACCAACTATTTTGAAATAGATTCTTATGTATGTTTATTTATTAAAGATGAAGTTATTAAACAAAATGTAGATAATAGTAAAGCAGCAGGGACATTTGTTTATTTTGATATTAATACAAAAAGAGTTTATTATAATAAATTGTATAATGATTTTTTAGTTAATTCTAATATATCTACTGGAAGTAGTAAATATAATATAGTTGGTCAAAAATCAGGATTTAGTATTCAACCTAAAATTAATTCTATAATAATTACTGATGAAGATTATTTTAATAAATCGTATCCAGCTTTAAAAGATGCATATATTTTAGTTAATTATGTTTATTTAGATACAGATGAAAGATGGTATTTTCTTAATAATGAATTAGAATATGTAGTACCTTTAGTATCTAATGTATTAGAAAAAGATATTACAAGTATCAATAGTAATTACTATCTTAAACTTGTCAATCCTCATAAGGTATTATATTGGCGCGCCCAACTTAATAGTAATAAAACTATTAATGATGTATTTAATTATTCTTCATTACCATTTACAGAATATTCTGAACCTTTAATACAAAGTAATAAATTAATTATTAATTCTATATCTAGAACAGAAATGTATAATAATGAATTTTATGAACGTTTACAAACTTTTATTAATAAATCATATTCAATACGTAATATATATATGTATAGTTTCGGTTTTAATCCTCTTGATTTTGATCCTAAAGGAACAATGAATTTTAGTATGGTCGATGATGCAACTATACAGCTACAATTAAATAAACTCGTAAATTATACTAATAGTATTAATGTAAGAGCTTATGGATTATATTATAATGTTTTAGTAATTAAAAATGGTAACTGTTCTATGAAATATTATCTTTAAGATATTAATTTTCCTTTATTATTCTCAATCTTTAATACTTTATATTCTCTTGTGCATATTTTTAATCTATATTCAGGCCAAGTACTATTTATTTCTGTCTGTTTCGTGTAGATTAAAAAATCTTTTATTAATTTCATATTTATAAACCCATTTGGTTGAGGAGTTAAACTATAATAGCCGAAACTATATGTATGATAACTATTTGGTAATGCCATTCCTTTCAAATATGGTATAACATAATTATGATAACTACTTGGTAAATCAGGTAATAATTCAACACCATTTAACCAAATATTCAAACTATCTATTATATTAACTGGAGTATTAATTGTTATATTTTTATAATTATTAGTGAAATATAAACTTAATACTGTTAATTTATAACTATATTTTAATGATGAATTATTTAAATTTTCATTTATATATACTAAATACTTACTATCTAAATACATCGCAAATCTAACATCATATTTACTAATAATTGGATGTTCTATCATAATAGTATATCTGTTTGTCTTGGCTGCTATTTCTGCATCTACTAAATTAAATATATATTCATCATTAATATTATTTGATAAATATTCACTATACCATACATCATATTCTTTGGTTGATATAAGTTTTGGAGTATTATCGCCTTTAGCAGTCTTTGTAATAAAAAATATTTCACGAACTTTTGTTAATAATGATACATGATTATATTCTTCTAATTTATTTAATAAATAATTTTGATAATAATAAAAGTTTGAGATTAATATTTCTTTATTATTAAAATAATCTAATATCATTTTATCTGTTGTCATAAATGAATAATTAAAATCAATAGATGGATTTACATAATTAGTATAATAAGCTTCGCTTTTCTTATTATTCTTAATTAAATTAGATAAACTATTTAATACAAATTTAATTTTAATTGTACTATTATTCATATTTGATATTGGTAAATATTGATATGTATATGTAAAAAATAATGGTATGATTAAATTTAAATAAAAATTACCATCAGTATCTGTTCTAATGCTATATAGTTTCTTTCCCTCTTCACGTTTGAACATATTCAATATATAGTTACCAAAAATTGTATATATATCTGAATCAAATTTTTCTATAATTACATCATCTATTATAAATTCTATTGATTTAAATAAATGTATTGCCATATTCTCTATCCATTCTACATCATTATATTTTGTATTATTAGTAGTTACCGTTGATATAGTATCTGATACTTTATTAAAACCGACATATTTATATGAATTATTGTATAAATTTATTAATGTATATTTAAATGTTAATATATTATTATTTGTAGTAGTATTTTCAAATATGTCATAATAATATAAACTACCATTTGGAAATAACATTGTATATTCAATTCCACTTATTTGTTCTAATATATCACCCTTAATATATAAATATGATGCATTTTCTAATATTATATTTGTTAATTTTTCTGAATAATCAAATGAATAAATAGTATAAGTTCCAGGATTTATATAAGTATTACTTCCTATTATAGCATATGAATTTTGAATCATTATTACTAAACAATTAATAAATATATCATTATATACATTTACATTAGTAGAAAAAGTAAAGGCGGAGTTGTAATTAAATTTATAAAAATATTTAGCATCAAATTCATTTAATGAATTATCAAGAGTTTGAATAACTGGTATAAAATATGGACTTAAATTCTCATATTGAGTATCATTATAACTAAGAACTTTATATGCTTGATTATTTGTCGGTTCTTTTATTGAATATGTTGTAGGGACAATAGTTTGTCTCAGTATAATATTAGTTATTATTATTCCTGAATCAGTAATAATGTCTAAATATTTTCCAAAGTTTACCGTTGCCGGATGAATATTATTATTTATATCAACTAATTCAAAAATATTATCACTATTTACTAATCCAGATGGAATATCTGCTATTATTTTATTACCAATATAGCTAATTATAGTCAAATTATAATCTTTTACCATTGTTAATAAGACAGGTGGTACAAAACTTCCTGCTACTATATATGTTGTTAAATAAAAATAAATAGTTGAATCAGTTACTTTATAAATAATAGCATCATTACCGCCTAAATTAATAGAATCAATTAGTCTAATATTCCAATTATTATTTAATTCATAATAATATTGATTTAATGGTGTTATAGAGTTTATTCTATATGGAATTGACTCATTTAATCTATAAATATGGGTAACATTTGTATCTAATATACTATTAATATTATAACCTTCGGTTATTATATATTTGATTCTTAATTTATTATTTGTTAATATTGATAAATTTGATATTGTACAATTTTTAATAGTAAATGATAATGGTAAATTAATATCAGTTTGATTATATTTAATTGGATTAATATCTCTATCTAATATTAAATCTGATACTTGTTCATTAGTAATAGAATATGTTAATATATCTATATTTGTAAAAACTTCATATAATTCATTTGATAGTACATCTACTAAATCATCAATATATATTAAATTATTTAATGTAACTAATTCATATGGAATATTATTGATTATTATGTATATAAATGAACTATTATAATTTGATGAAAATGTTAAAAATGTTCTATTGCTACTTTTAATAACTGTTTTAACTACAACTTTATATGATACTTTGAGAGGTGATACTATTTTATAAAATGCATAATAATTATTTTTAGATATTAATACGATTGATGATATAGTATATATATTACTTGCAGTTCGTGTAATACTATAAATTGTTTCATTTACATAAATATATTCATAATATCCATCAGATGTATCAGATAAATAAATTGTAGTTTTTGGTATTGTTTCATCATATTCAACTGATTCAATCGATAATATATCAACTACATTATTAAATGCTAATTTATATGTATTATCATAATATAATACTATACTATCATTATAATATAATTTATAAGACGAATCACTTAAATCAATTGTGCTATTTATAGTAACATTAAATAAATACCCATAATTAATATTTGTACTAGTATAATATTCATTTGATATAATTGATACATCAGTAGGCTGAACCATTTCTGTTGTATCAAATGAAAAATTATCTGTATTTATATATGCATTTTCAATAAGTGGGTCAACCATATGATTAAAATTATCTTTTATATCAATTGTATATTTATTAGATGATTTAATTAGTTCATTTGATTCATATCCTTTATTATCAAATAGTACAGTATATTTAAATATATTATTTGTTTTTAATTTATTCACATTATTTGTATTAGTATCAGAACTATTGTATAAATCATAAATTATATTATCCTTTACAAATATACTATTAGTTGAATCTAATAATGTAGTATATTGATTAAATCCATCTATACCAAAATATCTCTCATTAAATAAATTATCATAATATTTACCATAATAATTATATTGACTATCAAATGTTGCTACTCTTTCTAACTTTGATAATGCATTAAAATTATATTCAGTTTCACTATTTACTTTATTAAATATATTTGCTATTAAATATAAATTTGAATCCATATAATTAAAATTAATTGGTAATTTGGATGGAATTGTATTCATACACTCTGCAAAATTTAATAATGTTATTATAATATTATTCATGTTAGTTCCATATAAATTAATACTTTGATTTGATGAAATTAAATAACCTATATTTGTATCAATTAATGTTGGATCACGACCTATTGTTATATCATCTATTTGCGGGCTATTATAATATATATCAAAATCACGAGATAAATAATTATTTCTAACATAATTACTAATATTATTAGAATTATTTAATGTAAAATTATCAGGATAATTTATAAATTCATCTTCAATACATAATACATTATTTGTGATAGTCCAACTATATAGTCCATTATAATTTGCTACAATTTTTTTTAATATATTAATAATATCTTTCCAAAAATACTTTTGTGTTATATAATGACTTATTTGATCCAATAAATACTGTTCTACTAAATATAATTCATTTAATATTGATATAGCTGGATTATTTTTATACATAAATTTCATAAATGCTTTCATTGTTGTTATTTCTTCTGATGTAAAATAAGAGGTTGATGTATCTGTTGTATAATTAAAACCATCATATACTAAATCATAATTTTCTAAATATGGTTCTAAATTAGCATTATATCTTGTGGTAATTAATGTCCAATTTCTCCAATCTTTATATTGATTAACAATTGATGTCATATTAATATTTTCATCATTTAGAAAGGCTTCTAATGACGGAATAGTGATTGATATTTCAGGTTCAATAATATAATAAAAAGGATTTGTTCTAGTATAATCTGTAATAATATTATATAATTTAGGAGTACTATTAATATCTAAAATTGAATATTTTGTAGTTAATACATAATCAATATTTGTATTTATTGTAGAATAATTAATTATATTTCTTAAACCAACACTATTTGTATTATCAATATCTCCTAAATTAACATTATTTATAATGGGAGTAGAATTATCATAAAAATCTAACAAATACTCATTATTAACTAAACTTAACATTAATCTATTGTTTTGTTTAAATTTATAAATATTATTATTATCAATGATTTTATTAAGATTTTCTGTATCAATTTTATTAAATTCATCTTTTAATACAAATTTATCTTTTGATATTTCATCAATATAAGCATAATCAGTAAATGATAAATATTCAATATCATTAATATAATTATCACTATAAATATAATATTTAGTTGGGTCTGCGGTCGCTTCTATAGTACATGAATAAATATTATTTATTAATAAATCTTTTGTTAATAATGTAGCAATAGATAAACTACTATTTAATTGACCTATTTTAATATAATATTTCCATTTTTTATTTGATTTAACAGGAGAACTTAATAAACTTATTACTTTTAATTTATATAATATATTCATTATTTGCCTCTCAAATACATTTATAGGTCTTACTAAATTATAATCTGGATTTAATAATATAATGTTATTATATTCTGTTATCTGACATGGAATTACATTATGAAGAAAGAAAAATGATGTTTTCTTATTTATTAAGTTGACTGAATTTGTTATATATAATAAATTATTATTTGTATTAACTTTAATATAATGCTGATAAATATAATTATCTACTGTTAATTCTTTTAATAAAATAAATGAAAAATAATCATTTTCATATCTACAATTACCAGTTATTGTTAATGGAACCTCGTTATAAGTATTTGGATTTGCTATATTTATTTGACTTGGTATATAATTTTCAAAAAAGTAATAAGGCGATAATATATTATTATTATTTGAAAAATAATCTAATTGTTGAATTAATTGACCTGATATTATTTCATTACTTTGAGTTGGTGTATTTAGTTCGGGAATAACTATATCAGTAAAATTAATTGTATAAAAACAACCAGAACCTCCATTATATAAACCGGTTAGAGTATCTATATTTCTCAATACTTTAGGATATTCTATTTTTGCAGTATTTCTTAAAATATGTTTATTTGATAATAAATAGTTATCATTTACATTACATGCAGAAAATATAATATCATATTTAATATTTTGTAAATTAGTTGTAGCAGATAATTCATTTATATATACTTTTGTAAATGCATTTGATGTAGGGCCATAAAAATTAATTACTTGATACCATATATTATTTATTAATATGCTTTGATTATATATATATTTTAAATTTGGAAAAGTAATAGTATTAGTTAAATATACATATGTTTCATCTAAATTAACAGTACATATTGTTTTTATTGGTAAATTTTTGTATGTTTGATATTGAATTGATTCTTCATAAACTACATAATTATTAAAATCACATTTAATACCACCTTCAGAACCTCCAGTTATTATTATTCTTAAAGTATATGTATTATTAGGTATTATGCCATCTATTATACCATTTACTACATTAAAAATACCAATCCCATAAATTTCAATCCAACCATTTAATGAACTATAATCAGTTGTTATTATTGTATTATTTAATATATCTATTGTTTCTACTTTAAAAGGTTGATATGGAACATAAAATATTAAATTTTGTGTTAGTACAATTGGGGATACCTTAAATGTTATTTTATTACCATCTAAACTATCAATTACATAAATATTATTATTATATACCATAGAATCAAGTGGTTTTAGATAAACACATGTCTCGTCATAATAAAACTCGCCATCTATATACATTATATTAATATTAACACCAATTGGTAATTTATAAAAATAATTTGATTGAGTATTAAATAAAACTGAAGTATACTGTTTTAATACATTTGTATCAATATAATAATCACCTAATAACATATAATCATTGGTATTCGCTTTTGTATCTAAATAAAATAATATATTAGAATCTGTATTTATATTTTTAAGCATTAAATTTTTGTTATAAATATTTGTAAAAATTCCAAATGAATAATATCCTGTATTATTTGATACTTCAGAACCTTTATATAAAAGTATTCCTAAATAACAATTATAATAATCAGACCATCTTGTTATTTGTATTATATCGTATCCTATTTTAATAATTTGATTTCTTTGTAATTCATTCAAATCACAATATATATATGCATTTTTATTAATTACTAAATAATTAAATTGTTGATAAGGCAAGGTCATAAATATTGGTTTATAGTCATACACATATACTTCTCCTTCTACTACATTATTTGGCATTTCATATTGCAACTCAATACCTATATCAGTATTGTATTTCTTTTCATTAAAATATAATTCATTATTGTATACAAAGATAAAATATTTATAAGTTTGTAATCCAGTATTATTTATAAAATAACCATTTATATTGACTTTATATAAATATGACCAATTATTTAATATAGATGAAAAATTACTATCAGAAATTGTTGCAACTAGTGCATTATCTGTTTTATAATAGGTTTCATCAAAATTTAAATAATTATCATTAGTAATAGTTATATTAATTGTTTGGCTTGGTAACATTAATTCTGCTTTATCAGATGCAGTTAATGTTAAATATTTTGTATCAATATAAACATAATCATAATATACTGCGGCTGGATAATCAATTGATTTAATTGAATTAGGTAATGCTCCAATACCACTATAATTATAATAATATGGTTCTCTAAAATTAATAGTAGTTGCACCATTTACTAATCTTAAATTATTATAAATAACTGTTGATAAATCAATTAAATATAACCATAAATATATTTTTTCATTATTATCATTAAAAATTTCAATCAAATGATAATCATCTGCATATATGGAAATATTAGCTTCTTTTTTAATATATATTTCAAATGTTGTTCCAAGACTACCTACATTTACAATTTCTATTAAATTTGAATAAGTATATAAATTATTTGTTAAAAATCCACCACCTGATTTAGTAATTCTACATTTTAATTCTGGTGCAACTAATGCTATAAATGTAGCATTTGGAAAAAACATTACATTGTCTAATTGGCCTTGATATAATGGATTAACACCAATAGTATCAATAATATAATTTAATGTAGTAGGTGTTTTTGTAACAATAATAGGTCTATCAAAATTATTAACACCGTCTGTTATAACTAAATTTATTTTAAGATTTTCATTAACTGGTTCTAAATATATATCTAAATTATCTACATTATTTATTAATACATTATTAACAGTAAATGTTCCATTTGATAAGTCAGGCTCTAATGTTGGATAGGTTGGATCTAAAGCTGTATTTAATGTTATTTTATTTTCATATACATTGAAATCTACATTATTTACATTTAATGTTTGTTTATAAATATCTGGATGTTTAAGTACAAGTGGAGTACTAATATTACTATTATAAAATAAATAATTACCGTCATTAAATACTTGAGATGTAAAATCTTTTATTTGAAATTCATACTGATTGCTATTATTATAAAATTTAACCCAAGAGGTACTATCTAAACTGTTTATTATATCAATAACGCTTTGCGCATAATTATAAACATTAATTGTTTCATCTATTAATATTGGGGGTAATAAAGAATTATCAGTATTAACTTCTTTATATATAATATTATAGTTTGCATATATTGTTGTTATTTGAGTATTAATATATATAAGTACAACATCTAATATTGTTACTTGGTCATTATATTGTTGATATAATAGTTCATTATCCTCATTATATATAATATATTTTGTATATGGTAATGTTGGTTCATCTAAAAATAGATTAAATATACTATAACGATATATATTAAAAGTTGTTGTATAGCTATTAGTAATTGCTTCTAATTGACCAAATAAATCAAATCTTAATGCTAAAAATATAAATGTAGTACCTGCAGTTGAAATCTCCCAATTAATAGTAGTATCATAAGTAAATAATATTTTACTACTCATTAATATCTCTAATTTAGTCCCGTTTACTTTTAAATATCCATTAATATTATTAATTGTTATAATATAATCATTTCCTGCAACAAATGGATGTGCTATTGTTGGTTCCACAATATAATAGTTTAATAGTTTAGGAGAATAAAATAATTGTTTAGTAGTTGAATTACCACTTAATTCTAATTTATAACTATTAAGATTTATTCCGTAACTATTATTATTAAAAATTAATTCAGTATTAGTACTAAAAACAACATTATTGTCCGCTATAAATAAATCAGGTAAAGTAAAATCACTATTAATTTCATTATTAACAATAGATATAGCACCTATTAATTTATAGTAATTATCCATATTATTAACAGGTGTTTTATCATAAATTTGTTTATACTTGTAATCATAGATTTTATCATTTATGTTTGAACCAGATATAGTATAATTAGAACCATCGTAAGTAACTAACTGATTATTAATAGTTAAAGTAACATCATTACTAGCAGATGCTAATGTATTTAATGCTGGTATACTTGCTAAAGTAATATTAAATTTATCTGTATTACAAATCATATTATAATAATTACCTTTAATATTATACTCGTAATCATAATTCTGCGGAAAATTTTCATTATTAACTACAATTAATGCAGATTGATTATTAATTACATTAGTTAGCATAGTTTGTGCATATAAATTATATCTATCAAAATAATTAATAACTTCTGGATTTATTTTAACATATGGTTTATAATTATGCCAAGGAGAATTTATTATTTTTTTAGTAGTAGTATTAAATTTATAAGCAAGTGCACTTATTATAGTATTATCAACTTTTAATATATTATTACTCTTGTTTGTAAAATTATATAATGATAATGCTAATGATGTAAATGAATCAAAATCAATTAAATTATAATCATTTAAATTTATAGTAATTGTTGATATATTTGATGTTAAATTATATTCATTTAATATAGATGCTGCATTATACATATTTTGAACAGTTTGACCTAATTTAAGAGTATTTTTAATATAATTTAATATTTCATTATGACTATTAATATATTCTTGTTGAGAATCTTCTATAGTATCAATAACAGATTTATAAATATCATCATATAGTCCATTATAAATATCTATTACAATATTAAGTATATCATTTTTATATTTAGCATCTGTTAAACAATTATCTTGATAATAAGTTGAGCATAATTTAGTATTAGGAACATCTCGTAATATTTGATTATTATCTAAATTATAAATATTACTAATATTTTTATTATCAATAAATACATCACTGCTAATATTATTACTATTTAACATTTTCGGCATATTTACAAATAAATAAATATTATCATTTTCAATATTAATTATCATTGGTTTTTGTATAAAATAATCATTTGTTTCGCAAATATTTGTATCCAATGAAGTATATTCAAATAAATTTGGCATATTACTATTATTATATATAGTTGCTGTTAATGTAACTGCAGTTGTTAATACATTTGAATCATATACATATAAATAAATATTATTAATATCATCGTCTATTATAACCATACTATATGTATTAGCACCATTAGTTAATTTAAATGAATTTAATTTAGTAAATAAGGCTAATTCATTTATAGTTAGAGATGTTTTTTCTAATATTAAATTTGGATAAGTAGTTTCCATATCTTGAGCTAATTTAGCATTAGTAATAGTTACATCAGTTGTTGGTAAATTAATTCTATATAATTCAATCTTATCATATGATTTATAATCTAATGGAAGTATATTAGTTCCATCTAGTCCTAATAATTGCCAAGCATTTGACATTTTACATAAATATGTTGTCACTGTATCATTTAATGTATATACCATTAGACAAATAGTTATATTAGGAATTACATCAACACTAACTGATATATAAGCTATAAATAAATCAATTTGTTGAGATTTATCAAAAACAACTACTTTATCATACTCATTAGTAATAGAAGTAGCCGCTTTAACAATAGGAATTGATGATTTAATAGTTTCATATAAATAAAATTCAGTTGATAAATCAGTAATAGAAATATTAGATAAATCAATAGTTAAATTTAAATATGTATCATCCAAAGTATAATTTAATACATTAATAATAGTTTTTAATAAGGGATTATTTGGAAATAAAACAATTTGGAACTCAACAAAATTAGATTTATAAAATAAATAATTAGTATATTCTTTTTTAATACTAACTACATTACCAATATTTAATAAATTAAATTGATTACTTGTATAATAATAAATATTATTATATTTTAATTCATGAAAATATTGACTAGTATCAATATTAGTATAACTATTATCCATATAATCATTAATATCATTTTTTGCTAAATTAAGAGGTGTAAGTGTTAATGGAATATATCCGATATAAGATTCTAATGAGAATAATTCAGATAGATAATTTTTAATAATATCAAAAGATATATAATACAATAAATCAATATTCATATAAAATAATAATCCATTAAAATCGGCCAATGTATACATATTTGAAATATTTTTGAATCTTTGATATAATAAACTATTAATTTTATTGTAAAAGAATTGAATAAAACTATATTCAGAAAAATATTTATTTTTTAATGTATTAAATAATCTATTAACTATAATTGCATATACATTAAATATATCTTGTGGCTCTGATTCTATATTTATAATATATGGATAATTATTAATTAAATCACTAATATTATCAATATATTCATCATTATTAAAACCAATTAAATCATTTCTTTTATTAAATCTATCACTAATAACTTTTAATTGAATCCAAAAGGATTTTATACTATTAACAGATGATGTAAATGTAAGTAAATTATTTTTTATTACGTTTTCTTTTAAATAATAGTTTTTTTTGAATTGATAAAATAATAAAACTTCTAATTGATTATTATAATCTAATTTCCCTAAATTAATTAATAAATTATTATTCCATTCATTATTTTTATTAGTATCATTATAATCTAAATTTATATTAACATCATTTAATGTATTATTATTAGTATTAATTGTCATTTTAATTTTATCTAATATAGTAGTTGAAGAACTATCAGATATTTTTAATTTATCGTAACCACCTTCTACTATATATGTAACTATTAATCCATCAGCAGTTGTTATAATCATATTAGTTGTTAAAGTAAATGGTAAATTAAGTGTCGATAAATCAACTGCATAATTTGGATAATATTGTTGTATTAAATTACCTCCTAATGTATCAATATCAATAATATTAGCATTAATTAGAGTAAAATTATATATAGATGGTGCTAAAATAGTTGCATATTTTTTGTAAAATGTATATGTTTTTTCGAAAGATGGATTTAAGTCAGTTATTATATATTCTAATACAAGAGATGTTTTAGTTATTGTATCTTGACTAATTGTATCTATTGTATTTACAGTAGATATATTAGATGTATTAATATATTCATTTACTAAATATACATCAGATGTAGTAGAAGTTCCATTATTAAATAGAACATCAAATTCTATATTCATAAAATTATAATTACTACTATCAATAATTGAATCAAATTTAGATATATTTTGATATTGATTAATGACTTCATTTTCAATAATATTAGTAATATAATTATCATAAGAATTTTGAGTTAATAAGTTTTGTTTATATCTATCCTTGCCATTTAATACAGTATTTAAACTCAATTTATCATAAGTATTAGATAAATTTAATAATGTAGGTATAATATCATGTGCATAATAATTATTCATATTAAATGAAAACATAATAATATCAGTATCCGACCCTTCTGTTATTATATTTATTTGTGTTAAATAATTAAAATATTCTTTGATTTCTGCAAATTTTAATTTAAAAATATTAAATAATAAATCAGGAAATTCATAAAAAATAACAGGAATTAAATAATAGGTTCCATTATAATATACTAAATAAGTTAAATAATTATCATAAATCATCTCATTTAAATTAGCATTATTAGTAGTAGTAGTAGAAGTTGATGTTATTTTTTCTAATATTTGAAAATAAGGAATATTTACAGTTGCCCATATATTACCTAATAAATGTATATCACGAGGTATTTTTACAAATGTAGTATCATCCCATTTCATTGGAATATCTTTAAAAACCATTTCATCTTTAATAAAAATTTCAGGATTAACATAAGTTTTTTTAAAAAAAGTAATATTAGGATTATTAGTAAGATATTCATCCTCTTGACTATTCATATATAATTGCATAACTGCTGGTGTTGCATACTCTGCCATGTATTGTTCTATTAGTTAAAAATAGATTTTTTTTCTTTATATTTATAATGAAAAGTTCGTTAAAAGCAATTATTCTTGAAGATTGTCCATATTCAACGGCACTCGTTGAATTATTAAATAATAATAAAATATCATTTAATAAAATACTAGTAAAACGTATAAATAAAGAACAATATAAAACATCATTGATTAGTACATTTCCACAATTATATTTAGATAATAATTTAATAGGAGGATATACTACAACAAAAGAAATTTTTGATAAAATTAATAATACACAAAGTGTTCATGATTTAGATAGTTTAAAAGAAGATTTATATTCACAACTTAAATCAAATAATTTTAATAATAAAAAAATTTTAAGATTAATTAAATTATTTATTATTTAATCAATTCTAAATTAGAATTATATTTTTTACCATTAATTTCAAAATTAGAGTTTTTATATGTTCCAACAATACAATTATTATAATAAACATTACCACTTTCTTTATTTTCATACCAATATTCAGAATCATTAATAATAATTTTATCTAAATATACATCATTAATATCTGATGTAATAATTGTATTAGATGTAGTTTTTGTAGAACTATCATTGTCATTTTCATCATTCTCATCATTATCAGAATTTGATTTAAATGATTCTAGATATTTTTCTTTTAATCGGGTTACATCAAGATTTTCTCCGCGTGCTATTAATTCAATTAATTTATTCATATTGCATGCATATTCTTTATTCATTTTTTTAACAAATATATTAATCATTTCAGTAAATGCATCAGTCTCCTTTTTAAGTTTATGTGAGTATTTAAGTTTACGCATTTTTATGATTATAAATTTTATCTCAGATAAATTTATAATCAATTTTTCTATATTCCATAATAATTGTGTTATCTTTGCTAATAGCATTGAGTTCCCATAACCTAATTGTATCATTTATTATTCTGCGCCTTTTTTGTTTTATTTGTAGATTTACTATTAGTTTGCGTTGATTTATTATCATCATTTATATCTCTTATAATTTTAATATCATTAATAGCTATATATTGCGCAGTTTTTGTGGTCCAGAAGTTGTATGTATGCTCGGAGACTGTAGCACTACTGAACACTGGTGTCATATATTGATAATGATTTTAGTTAATACTATATTATATCAATTTTTATGGGTATTGAAAATCTTTTAGATTTTCAATTCTATTGACCTTTGGTCTGAACACGATTGAAATAGAAACGAAAAATCATAGATTTTTCTTTCTTTCAATCAATTTTTATTAAATAAAAATTGATAATTTGATTTAAGAGATAAGTAAAAAAATATATTAATGCTGTTAATTGATAAATATAGAAATGATTTAATTATACCTTGTAATGATATAGTGAATAATTTACTTAATTCATTAAATATTCATAACCAAATCTATGATAATATTGATAATATTTTCCATCAACCATATGATATTTTAAAAGATATTATAAATAATTTAGAACATGGATGTTGGAAATATGCAAATCTCCCTCATTTATTAATATATGGTCCCGATGGTAGTGGTAAAGAATTTATTGTAGAAAATTTATTACAAAAAATATTCTCCAAAAAAAGTGTTGAAGTTCAGGATACAGAATATATTATAAATGGTTATAGTAATGCAAAAACGAAAGTTATTATAAAACAATCTAAACATCATATTATTATTGAACCAAATAATAATGGTTTTGATAAATATTTAATTCAAGAAATTATAGAAGAATATGCCAAAACAGAAATATTATCAGTTTTAAAATACAAACATCTTTATAAAATAGTAATAATAAATACAATAGATAATCTAAGTTATTATGCACAAGCATCACTTAGAAGAACTATGGAAAAATATGCAGATAGTTGTAAATTTATATTTATTTCAAATCAATTATCTAAAATTCATGAACCATTAAAAAGTAGATGTTTAATGATTCGTATACAATTACCTACAGATAATATGTTAACATCAATAGCAATGAATGTTGCATTAAGAGAAAATATGAGTTTAAGTGGTTCAGAAATTATAACGATTATTAAAAAATCACAAAATAATATTAATAAATTATTTTGGTATTTAGAATTATTAAAATATAAAATACCATTAGGTAATACTTGGCATAATATTATTAATATTATTATTGATGAAATACTAAATAAAAATAATTATAATACTAAAAATTTTACAGAAATGATTAAAAATATAAGAGAATTATTATATCAATTATTTATAACAAATATTGATTTTAATATAATTATTAAAGAGATTATGATTGGTCTTAAAAATAATATATTATCAAACGAGATTAAATCACAAATTATAGAAGAAACTTCAAAATTTGAAAACAGAATATCGAGAGGTACTAGACATATTGTTCATTTGGAAGCTTACATAATAAAATTAATTAAAATTGTATCAATATTATAATAATCTTCGATTTTTTTATATTAAATATATAATATATATATAATATGAACAATATAGATGATAAAATTAATATGTTATATGATTTCGTCTATTCTAAATCATTAAAACATATGCATGATGAAGAATTTATAGAAGATAATATAAATATTAAAGATATAAATATGGATGATATTAAAATTAGTTATACTGGCGATACAGAAATTATAAATGATATTAAAACAGAATTATTAACAGGTAAATTTAAGAAAGTTGATTATATAGATGATTTAAATACTTTAATTTTAAAGCGCTATTCAGATGGAAAAGATAAATCAATTTCTTTATATATTACTCCTTATATAAATGAAAATGAAATCGATAGTTTAGATGATATGAATAATAATGATTGTTTATTTTCCTATATATTAAGTAAATTAGTTATATCACAACCTACCCCTAAAACACGTCATATTGCTTTACCTATTATAAATGTTGATATAGACTATGCACAAATGAATGATATTTTAAATGCATATGATGATATAAATGATAATTACATTAAAATGATGGATGATGAAAAAATTTCTCATATTTTTTCAATTAGGGTAAAAGAAAATTTTTTTAAAAGTATTACATTAAAAGAATATATACTTAGTGAACAATTAAATATTAAAAATTTATTATTTCAAGTTATTCATACACTAGCTGTATTACAAAAAGAATATCCAGGATTTAGACATAATATGTTAAGTCCTGTTAATATTTATGTATATTTAAAAAAAGATAATAATATTACAGATAAATATAAATTTAATAAACATGATTATTATTTAACTAATAATAATTTTGATATTAAGATTACAAATTTTTGTGCATCTAGTGTTTCTAATAATAGTATTACATATTCCAGTTCAATGGTAGTACCATTTGAAGATGAAGAAAATAATTATTTTGATTTACATTATTTTTTAAATACTTTATTATTAATTAAAGATGAATTTGATAGTGAAACAAATAAATTTTTAGAAAAAATTATTCCTCATAAATTTAGAACAGATAAAAATAATTATTATTTAACTAAAAATGAAGAATTATTTACCCCTGAAGAATTGTTAGAAGATGATTATTTTAAAGAATTTACTAAACAAGAACATAAAGATTCTTATAAAGAAATAACTGATAATGTTTATTTAACTAATAAAATTAAACGTCATAGTAAAAAGAAGAAACATAGTAAGCGTAATAGTATAATCGGTTCTAGAGTATTACAAGGTGGAGGTCAAAATATTAGTAGTGTTATGGGAAGTACTGTTAAGAACAATCCATTTATGACAAATGAACATAGAAGAATACTTAAAAATGATAAAGATATAAATCCTTCTAATAATGCTTTTTATAGACCAGAAATTAAACAAGAAGAAAGAAAAACAATACAAGAAGAAAGACAAATAAAACAAAGTAATTATCCTACTAAAGATAAACCAAACACAAATAATTTAATAATGAGACAAGATATTGTTAAAAATCCAAACTTTGCTCGTCCTCCATTGAAAAAACCACCACAGTGGGATCATGAATATATACCAAGGAGAGGAGACTCGTATGATATTCCAAAAATTAAAATTCATTATCCAGAAGAAAATGTACAAAAATCATCTAATGAAGATAAAACTGCAAGTGAGACTAGTATAGAAAAATTATCTATGGATAAATATATTGATAAAATGTTTCCATCTGATAATAAACCTAGACAACAAATAAGAGAAGATACTAGATTTCCTAGAAAAGAATATGAACCAAGACATCAACGAGACTATAGTCGTGATAATTATAGACCACCTCGTGATGATAGACCACGCGATGATAGACCTCGTGATGATAGACCACGTGATGATAGACCACGTGATGATAATTATTATAGACAAACTAGACAACCAAACATTACAGACCATCAAGTATTAGCAGAACAAAAAGTATATAATGTTCCTCCTATGATGCCACCAGGAACAATGCATACTCACCCAAGATATGGCGGTCCATCATGGATTGACATTAATAATCAAATGACATACCCGTCTCAATTTGTTCCTGATTTACCAAATTATTTCCCCTATAATAGATATCCATTATTAAAACCTAATGAAATTCCATTACAAAAAATATATAATATTAGTTTAGGAAATCCAGCAGTTCATACTTCTGCATTAAATACTTTATATCAAGATGCTTTACCAGGAGACCCATATGTTTATACTATGATTAATTTATTTGAACGTCGTCAATTATTAAATCATTTACGAGGTGTAATGATGGATAAACAAGATGGAGAAGACATGACATTACAAGTTGGTAAAAAATCATTTTTAGAATATCTTAAACTAGTTGATTTCAATCCATACAAAATTGGAAAAAATCCATATGCTAATTTACCATTAGACTTTTTATTATATTCAGCTGCTTATCCAGTAAGATTTAATATGGAAAATGGGAATATAGAGATAGCCAAACAATCAATGGGTGTAAATATAAGAATATACAATATGAGTCAAGCTGCCTTAAATTTTACAAATATGGTTCCAGATTTTACTAAAGATGATTTTGATGTTTGGAGAGATATTAAATTTTACACATGGGTTAAAGAAAATTTATTAGATACAAAGATATGTCCAAACTTTATAACATATATATTATATAAATTAGATAGATATTCAAATATAAATTATGATAACTTAAAGGCAATTATTTCAACTCATAGAAGTAATCCACATATAACACAAGCCGCACTATTAAAACAACAAATAGATGATTTTATTAAAAATCATAAAACTTTAAAAAGTTTAGTTGGACCAAATGGTTTATCTAATACTAGCGGTGTAAGCTTAATTGCAATTACTGAAGCACCAACTAGTAATTTTATAGAATGGTGTTCTCCTTCTTATGATACTGCACCAGCTAGTAGAATAATGAAAGCTACAGGTTGTCATTCTCCAGATGTATGGCGTAGTGTATTATTTCAAATATTATACACTATGGCTGTTTTACAAGAAAAACAAATATACATTAGAGACTTTTGTGCTGAGAATAATATATTTATTAAAGACATATTCAGTGACCCTAATAATGTAGGTCATTATGTATATAATATTAATAATGTTAATTTTTATGTTCCAAATTTTGGTTATTTAGTTTTAATAGATAATAGATTTACTGATTTAACAGTTAGTGATTCTTATAAGATAGAATCCACTACTATATTTAATAAAAATGGAAATGGAATTGATACTAATAGTATTAATACTTTAATATTAAATTCATGTCAAAAGTTCTTTGTTGATTTAGCAATGAATAATTTTAAACAATATGGTTTTGCAGATTTAGATATAGAAGTTCAAAATATGGTTAGTAATATAGAAGCCCAATTTAATATCGTAAATATAAGAATTAAAAATATAATATTAAAATGCTTTCCAGAATATATTCATAATAGAGTAGGAACTCCATTAACTAAACCAGAAAGAGATTCATTATCATTAGTAACTATGCCAAAATTAGTGGAAGGTTCATTAATAGTATATCAAGAAAGATATGATGAATACAAATGGGCTATTTATAATGGAGATAAGGGAAATAAAAAGAAAATAATATTAAAAGACAATAATGGTAAAATAGATAAAAGAGAAGTTTTTAGTTATAGCTTAAAAGAATATCCTGATGCAAATAATTTATATCAAACATCTGAGAAAACATTTAGATTAAATAAAGATTCATTAATTGAAACATATAATTTATATTAATTATCTATATTATAATAATAATATGTCTAATAATTATAATAAATATAAACCTACTGATAGAGAGAGAGAATTTGTAGGAAAGTTAATTAATATTGAACCAAATGATATATCATATAAATTTTTTAGTGGAACTAATGTTGATTATATTAATAATGAGTTAATTGAAAGAGTTAAAATTATAACATATGAAAGATATGGTAAAAAAATTGGAATTGAGCCACAGCGTAAACATTTAATATTAAGCATAATGAGACATGTGTATTTCAAAAATATTAGAAATATATTTGAAACAGATAAAGAAGTTACATTATTAAACGATGAAGTTTTAAGACAAATGGTGCCAATGGTTATAAAAGAATTAATTTCATATATGAGATATATATATGATTATAATAATATAATACCAATGGAATTACCTAAAAGTGATAATAATAGATTTGATAATTTGGGTTCATTTAGTAGATTATTTGAATAATAATTAATAATATTATTATTAATTATTATATAAATTAAATATTCAAGGATGTAAATTAAATATTTACATGTAAAGCCATTTTTGAGCAGTGTTGGCAGCAGGGTCTAAGTTTTGGTAGATTAAGATGAGACCTTTTGTTGAAATAATTGATTCTGCTGTTCCAGCGAGTGGTGGAGAAACGAGTGATAGTTCAGTTGATAATGATCTAACTATTATACCATCATTGCCTGGTCTTTGTGGCATGTATATATGTGGATCAACTACACCCTGTTGTGACATTGTTGTTGGGAAGATAGTATATGAACCAACAACATATTGTGTTCCAGCTGGGTCTTGGTCTTGTAAATCTTTGGCATCTCTTGTGTCAGCACAAACAGCACTTGTTAATTTAAATACACTTGATTCAAGTTTGATATCAGTGTTTCCGGTTTGTGTGTATGTAGTTTGTTGAGTTTGGCTCATTGTTCTAACATAGCCTTGAATATCAAGTGGGGAAGTGTTGATACGTTCAAAACCAGCAACTGATGTTGGTAAACGGATAACATTGACTGGTGTTTGAACCATGTTGTAACGGAAGAAACGACGATCTATGTAGAAAACAAGAACTTCACGTGAATACATAACACTTGTCATGCGTTTGGTGATGATATTACCTTCAATGAATTGTTGTTCTTGTACAAGAGCATCTTGAAGTTTTGAGTTTCCTGTGGTTAAAACACGAACGTTAATCATAGGGATAGCAGTAATTGTTGGGCGTAAATATTGTGAGTATGGGTTGTACATGAATAATTGTTGAATGGGAACAGTTGATACAGTTGTTGGGCGGAATGAGAAAGCACTAAAGAGACGTTTAATGATTGTGCCATCGTGACGACCATAGACGAGTTCAGGGTTGTCGTGTTTGTTGAGACGGCAAACATCGACTGATGTTAAGAATTCACGGAGTGATGGGTGGAAGTATTGACCGTTACGGAGGTGAAGAACTGATTTCCATAAGTGTTGTTGGAGGTTGCAGCGAGCAAGTAAATCGCCAACTGGTGTGCGGGTATCGCAAACAACATCATTGGGGTCAGTGACTAAGTTGTAGAAGAGTTCGTAGTCAGGGAGTGTGGTGATTGGTGTGCGGTTGTAGCGTGATTTAACAATACCAGCAATGTTGCTAAATAAGAATTGTTGTTCAACATATCTAAGTTTAGGTAAGAAGAGAGCAGCAATAACTGGGTGAACATAGTCAACTTTATCCATGAATCTCTTATCGTATGTTCCGCTGGTTGATTCGGCGTCGAAACCACCAAATTGGAGAGCTTGGAGAACAACTTGTGAGTGAAGAAGTTTGGATGAATCATGAACTTTGAGGATTTCTTGAAGATTCTTGTAATCAGCTTCATCAACATGGAAGTAGCTATCAGTACCTGAGTTGATGTTACCGAGAACTTTCATGAGACTGGTAACACCAGCGAGAACTTCTGATGAACCAGTACCAGCGAGTTCTTGTTCGTAGATACGTTGGAATTCAGCGAATTCGGCTTCAGATAAGTGGTGTTTCTTAGCATGAGCACGAGCTTTCATTAAAAGATAGTGGAATGGTACGTTTTGTTGAGCATATTTAGCTTTAACAGCAGTTGCGAATTTTTTAGCAGCTTTAACAATTGAAGCGTGACGTTGAGTGAAGACTTCTTGGATTTTGTTAACAAGGTCTTCATCATTGTAACGTTGGCGTAAAACTAAAAGAGCGTTAGTGAAATCATTTTTATTTTTAAGATTCATGAGGTTAGCAACCTCAACATCAACTGTATTTGCTGATCTGCCTGAACTGGTTCTGCGTGACATATATATAACTTATTACAGAAAAAAATTTTAATATTTTTAAACTAAATATATTTTTCTATATATTTTTTGTCAAAAATATAATTTTAAGATTAAATAATATTAACCGTTGTTCACAGCTTGTGAACTATGGTTAAAAACCTATATAATTATTATTTTGCTAATAATTATTATTATGCTAATAAATATTGATTTTATTATTTTTAAAGATTAATTTATACTATTAATAATGGATAATTTATGGACAAATAAGTACAAACCTTCAAACATAAATGATATTATAGGTAATAAACTATCTATATCTAAAATCGATGAATGGTTAGAAAAATTCAATTCTCATAATAATAATGCAATCATTATTAGTGGATCTCATGGAATAGGTAAAACTTTATCAATAGAGTTATTATTAAAAAAATATAATTATATGACAAAAATTATTTATCCCGATGAATTAAAAACATTCAGGAATGATATGGATTTTGAAGATTATTATAATTATGATAATAGTGTTTTTTCTAAATTTAAAATTAGTTCTTCTAAAAATAAATTAGAAGGGAATACTACTCCAAAGAAATTAGCTATAGTTTTTGACGAGATTGAGTCTATTTCATTAATAAGTGAGAAAAAATTTGTTTTTAATATTTTTAAAACAAATGCTAAATTAAAAAGTTTTCCCTTAATATTTATATCAAATACAAATCATAGTAAATTATTAACAGATTTAAAAAAATATTGTCCAGAAGTTAAATTTTTCTCACCATCATCATATGAATTAAATAAATTTGTGCAAAAAATATGTTCTAATGAAAATATTAAAATAGAAAATATAGAATGTATTGAAAAATTAATACAATTTTCTCAATATGATGTAAGACGTTTAATAAATTTACTTCAAGAATATAATTATAATCATTCTGATGGAAAACTAAATAATGTTAATATTGATAATTTTATAAATAAATCAATTAGTAAAGATACAAGTATTGGATTATTTGACGCTGCATTAGAATTATTAAATAATTCTAATAATTTTGAAAAAATATTTAAATTATATGAAATTGATAAAGTATTAATACCATTAATGGTACATGAAAATTATTATAAAAAAATCATGTCATCAAAAAATAAAATGTCTTTTGATGAACAATTAGACGAAATGATTGATATTAGTGAATCAATATCTATAGGTGATACAATTGAAACTAGTATATATACTGACCAAAATTGGTATTTACAAGATATTCATGGATTTTATACATGTTTCAATACTAGTTACAGTGCAAGTAGATTACCACGTAAAATAACATCATCTGAAATTAAATTTAGTGCAGATTTAAATAAAACATCATTAAAAAATATTAATAGAAAAAATATAGCAAATTTAGAAAAAATAATAGGTAAAAAATCAATAGATGAAATATTATTATTATGTAAAATCACAAATCATATGATATCATCAAAACAAACACAAACTATATTAAAATTATTAAAAGAATATAAAGATGATTTAGATATAAAAGATTTAGAATTATGTTTAAAGATAGATAAAACAATTGATTTTATAACATTATCAACAAAAGAGAAAAAGGAAATTACAAATATGATATAAATGTATTTTTATAATTATTTTCTTTATCTTAATAATGAATATAGAAGAATTAGATTTAGTTATTTTATTTGTAGTAATTTATATAATAGGTTTTATATCATCTAGAATATATTATAATAATAATAAAGAACACTTAATAAATTTAGATGATTCTCGTAAGGAAGTTTTAACTAAATGTTGTGATAATGATAAATGTTATAGTAAACCTCCTTATTTAAGAGAAAATTGTGATAAAAATAAAAAAGAATCATTAAAAGAACTTGAAACGCAATTTACACAAATGTATAATCAAAATCAATATTACGAAAAGATAGATAAATTAGATATAATTAAAAATAAAACAAATTTTCAACGTGATAAAGATTTATTAAATAAATTAAATGAAAAATTAAATGTAAATAATAGATTAGACCAATTAACTTTTAATAATATTAGATATGATACTAGAGATGAAGTAAGAGGTTCTGACAATACAAACTATGCACCATATAAACAATCAAATAATCTTATCTAATTGTAATCAAACTTAATATAAAAATATAAACATTTATAAATAATTTGAATTAATTTGTTCATGAATTTTTTTTTTCTAGTATTTATTATAAAATGAATACTAGTATAAAATTAGAATTAAAGAAAGAATTTTTATTAAGAGTCAATCATATATTAACACCCATATTATTAGAAGGATTACAACAATTATACAATGAAGCAAAAAATGCAACAGAAGATAGAAACAAAGTATTAGCCGTATTTCAATCATTATTAAAGAGAATTCCAAACTGGGAATTTGATACATTAAATAGAGAAGTTCAAAGAATTCATATGAAAACTGCAAAACAATATCCATATTTTCCCCAATTATTGCAAACCCTATATTCATTAAGTTTAGCATTAAATGGATTATCATCTGAAGAAATTGAAAAATATAATATAAAATTAAGTCAATTTGTTCATAAAGTTTATATTGAATGTGCTAGATGTTTTTATTTAGATCCTTTCTTATTTTATCATAATTATACTCAATTTGAACAAAAAAAGAATTATTATGAAATAGTTAATAAAATAAATAATGCAATTGAAACAACAATTAGAGAATTATTACCCATTCAATATATATGTAATAAATTAGGAGTTCCTGTTTTAAATTCTAATGAAATGGAAACAAGAGAATTATTTGATATGGATTTATTATTAACCAAAGTAATTGATGTATTACATACACCAGAAACAGAAACAGAAATACCTAGAGAACCATTAGTTATACAAGAAGGCCAAGGAAATAATTCTGTAAATAAATTAGAACTAGATAATCAAATAGGCGGTCGTGTTAATGCAGATGGAATAGTATTAAATGATACATTAGAAAAAAATGTTAATGAACAGATATTAGATATTATGAAAAAAAATAATGTTTTAACTGAATCAAATGAAAATCATTTTACAGTAAATAATCATACTAATCATAATGATAATAATGATTATCATAATTCTTCATCTACAATGAAAAGAGTAATTCAAGATTCTAGAAGACAATCTCAAAATACTGCATCAGTACAACAAGAAAATAGTGAAATGAAAAATAAAGTATTAAAAGAATTAGATACAGAAACAGTTCATCAAGATGCTGATAATTATCAAGATATTTATTCAAATAGTGATATGATAAGCAAAGCGAATAATAGTATTAATACAAATGAAAAAAATGAAAAAAAATCTAGAGAAAAATTTTTTAATAACTATTTAAATATATGAAGGTAACATTTTATCCAATATAGCATATCCAATTGATACACACATTGCAACTGCTATAATTTCATAATCATCGAGAGCATGTTCTGGAATATAACGTATAAGTAAAAAAGTAAGTAAACCGATTAGTATATATTTAAGTACACGATTTTTTATCATATAATATATATTATATTATATATTATATTATATATTATGATAAGTCAACCTTTGGTTATAATAATTATTAGTATAATTATAATTATATGGATTCAATATCCAGAATTTAAAGATGATAAAGAATCTCCTGTTTATAGAAGAATTTTTGAAAGAACTAAGGTTCCATTATTAATAACATGTTTTTTATTAATTATATATTTATCTTGTGATAAAAATTCAAACGCAACATCAAGTGAATTAGATAAAAAAATTAAAGTATTTATGTCAATACCAAATTTTTAATTTTTATTTCTAAGTATTATTAATGACAGCTAGAAATATTAGATATGGAAGTAATAGTCTTGTAATTAAAAAATTTGATATAAAAAGTATGCCTGATTTCGTAACTATTGCTATGATAGCGAAACGTGCTTCTGGTAAAAGTTATTTAACTAGAGAATTATTATTTCACATGAGAGATATACCTACGGCTATAGCTATTAGTAAAACAGAAAAATTAAACAAATTTTATACTGAATTTATTCCTGATTTATATATTTATGATGATTATAGTAGTAGTATTTTAGATAAAATATATCAACGTCAAGAACAAATAGAAATGGATAATCAAAAGAGAAAACGTGAAGGTAAAAAAGAAAAAGACGGTAGATTGATTTTAATTATGGATGATTGTATGAGTAGTAAAGGTGCTTGGGTTAAAGAACCACAAATCGCTGAATTATTTTTTAATGGTCGTCATTATAAAATGTCTTTTATTCTTACTATGCAATTTTCTTTAGGTATTCCTCCTGAAATGAGAAGTAATTTTGATTTCATATTCTTATTAGCAGAGGATTTTATTAATAATAGAAAACGTTTATATGAACATTACGCTGGTATGTTTCCAGATTTTAATACATTTCAACAAGTATTTTTAGATTTAACAGAAAATTATGGATGTATGGTTATTAATAATAGAGTTCATAGTAAAGATATTACAGAAAAAGTATTTTGGTATAGGGCTAAAGAAACACCCAATTTTACAATTGGTTCTAGAAATTATAAAAAATATCATGATAAAAAATATGATAATAATTGGAATAAAAAAATTGAGGTATTTGACCCCTCAATGTTTTTATCTAGAAAAAAGAAAGCAAGTAGCTTGGTAATTGAAAAAATTCATTAACATAACATAATTATTATTTTACAAAATGTTTAATTGTTGTGCAACTAAGATTTTTTTCTTTATCAAGTTTAAATTTAAAAGTTGCACTATTAATATGAGAACCTTCCCATTCCATTAAAGGTGCACCCAGAGAACCTAATAACGTCCAATTAGTTGAATCAATACCAGCCGTATATGTTTCTGTTCTGAATACCTTAGGAAATCTAATATCAACTTCGCTAATATCATCTTTATTCTTTACAACAGTTACTGAAATGTCACCATCGTCTTTATGCTCTTCAACTCTTGATTTTTGAAAAGAAGTTGGTTTACTTGGATCATATGATATATGAAGTTTATACTGTTGTTTTTTCTCTAAATTCTTAAAAATAAATAAAACAGTGTTTTTAGTAAGTGAAACTGAAAACTGTTTCTTCCATTCTGATTCTAGAGTAGCACATTTAACTTCTTTCCAACCACCACCCGCACCTATAATGTTATCATAAGTTTTTTTTAATTCTAAATATTTAATTTTATATTTAGAATATTTATATTTATATTTATCTTCAAACTCTGAGTTATAACTCATTATATAATATTATTTATATTATTAATTTTCCTTTGGACGTTCCATTCCCATGGTTTGTTCTTTAAGCTTATTTTCATTTTCTACACATTCCTTAAGACGTTGCTCTAATTTACCAATTTGACTATCAATACTGTCTAAGCAGTTAGTAATGGTTTTTGCTTCATCTGTTGTTTTAACTTTGCTTAATTTAGTAGTTAATTCTTCTTTATTCTTATGTTGCGCTTCTAAATTTTCATTAATATTAGAAATCATCTTTTCGGTCTTTCTTAATTCATGAAATAATTTAGCATTCTTTTGGCTTTCTTCATGACCTTTCATAATAGCATTAAGTTGTTCATTTGCATATTCAGAATCACCAGCAGCTGCAGAGTTTGGTGCTGGATCAAATGGTAAGAAATCTCCATTAATTTCACCTACGAAAACATGAAAACGATTATCTTCTTGTTGAACTTCTTTAGCACGGGTTTGGGCTTCTTCAAGTGTCATATAAACACCTGCAAGACGGATACCTACTACAGAAATTTTATCATTAGCATCTTTTGAACGAAGAAATGAAAAACAGCCCCAATTTTGGCCTTTAGGAATACCAGTGATAAGTTTGCGTTGATACGATGATGACATATATATATACTATTTATTATATTTAATCTTTTATAATGAAACCAATCAATGAATATTTATATAGTGGGATAGAATTCCCATTTTAAATGTTTACAAAATTTTTGCCAAATTAAATCTTGTTCCATAAGTTTTTGTGGTTGAAGCATTGGAAAATAATTTAATAAATCATCTCTTTCCAATAATTCACTAAATTTATATAAAATATATGGATAAGATAAAAAATTTTTCCGGCCTTTTGGCTTGTGAACTTCCCAAGGTTCCTGAATTTTAGTGAACATATCTATAAAAGTATCTTCAGTTTCTTTATCTATTTTAGGTGGGTCTAGTCCAATTAATTTATTTAATATAAATGGAATATGTTCATATAGTTTATTATATCCTAATTTTTTTAAGATATCTTGCATTTTATCCCTACTAATACTTGAATAATCTATATTCTTGTATTTATTTAATTCTGCTTCTATAAATTGAAATACTTCATCGTCTATTTCTGTAATTTCTTTAGCCTGAATTTGATTTAACCATTCTTTGAAATGATTAACTCTTCTGTATGGAGAGTATTCTTTTATTTGTTTATCCTCGTCAATTATAACAAATTCCATGTCTCCACAATCTGGACATATATAACTAGATTCTTCAATAACTAATGTTTTTTCAACAGCACACTCATTACAGTATTTAATTCTATTTGTCCCATCATCTTTATTAACCCTAACACCTTCAATTCTTTGACAATATTTATCAAATAATAAAGCTTTTGTATTAACTATTTTACCTGAAGAACATATTTTATTAGAATTTGGTTTTAAATATTCTAATATATTTTTTATTTCAGTTGTTTGTTTTGTATCCCTAATATTATAGTATTCTGTTAATAAATCACCAGTCATATCATAATAATTTATTTCTTCCATATTATGATCATTGCAATCTAAATCTTCCTCTAATTTTTTCTTTTGATTTAATAATTCTGCTCGTTTTTCTAAATCAAAATTACCAGTTGTGTCTTTTTGTTTATCTATTTTTAATAATTCTTCATTAACTTTATTTAATAATAATAATGTCTTTTCAGATAATTTTTTTTTAGTTTCTAATTGTTTAACTTTTTGTCTGTGCTTAATTTCCAAAGTATTAGAATCTTTCATGTTATGTTGTGGTTTAGCAGTATTTTTTATCCTAAAGTTGGACATTATTATATAAAATTACATAATATACTTTAAATAATTTAGATTATTAATAGTATATCAAAATATAGACTCAATGGAGCATTAAACGAATTATAAAAAAAATTTTAATTTTTGATATAAAAAATATATAGGATTTTTAATCTTTAAAAAACTTATAAAAATTTATTTAAAAAATTTAATTTTATGTATTAAAAAATAAAAATATAGAAATTTTTTAAATTAGTTTTTTTTGAAATTTTTTTTCTTTTGTATATTATATAATATGGCTGGTGCTTTAATGCAACTCGTCGCCTATGGCGCTCAAGACGTTTACCTCACTGCTGACCCAACAATCACCTTCTGGAAGGCTGTTTACCGTCGTCACACCAACTTCGCTATGGAATCAATGTCACAAACCCTTAGCGGAACCCCCAACTTTGGCAACCGTGTAACATGCCGCATCTCACGTAACGGCGATTTACTCCACCGCTGCTATGTTAATGCTACACTCCCAAATGTTACCAACGATACTGACTCAAACAACTATGTTAACCGTGTTGGTTTCGCCCTCCTTAAATCAGTTGAACTCCGTGTCGGAGGTCAACAAATCGACAAACACTACTCAACCTGGATGCACCTCTGGACTGAACTCACACACAACACTGACATGAAACAACTCTTAGACAAACTCGTTGGTACTAAAGGTGTTGATGGTGCCGTCGGTGCTGATGCCTCAGCCACCACAGTTAACGTCCCACTCCTCTTCTCATTCTGCCGCAACCCCGGACTTGCTCTCCCACTCATTGCTCTCCAATACCACGAAGTCGAACTCTGGATCGAATTAGAAACCCTCAGCAACCTCCTCGATGCTGGATCAGCTAACCCTGGCTCATCATCACTCAGCAATGTTGAACTCTGGGCTGATTACATCTTCCTTGATACTGAAGAACGCAAAGAATTCGCCCAAAAACCCCACGAATACCTCATCGAAATCACCCAAAACCAAGAATCAACAATCACTGGCAACAACAACAACACAACCCGCCTCACATTCAACCACCCAACCAAATTTGTTACATGGGCTCTCCGTAAACCAACCCCAACTGGTGACAAATTCACCGATTTCACCCAAGATGGCGGTGTTACATCAAACGTTTCAGTTGCTAAAATCCGTCTTAACGGCCAAGACCGCTTCCAAGCTCGTGATAACACATACTTCAACTATGTTCAACCATACCAACACTTTGAAGTTAAACCTGATTTAGGTATCAACGTTTACTCATTCGCTCTTAAACCAGCTGAACACCAACCATCAGGCTCATGCAACTTATCACGCATTGATAACGTTAACCTCGACATCACACCAGTCGCCGCCAACACTGGTAACCTCGACCTTAACGTCTATG
>JACCEB011253485.1_pt1 | contig 44538 bp, 37 predicted proteins | sample 7454761 | NCBI WGS metagenome assembly JACCEB01 (sample SAMN15323454, study PRJNA562643) | freshwater metagenome | isolation source: river surface water | place: USA:Blue River Watershed | collected 2017-08-18
CCATGGATATCGCAGGGGTATACCGTCTGCTCGACGCGTATTCCGGCCTGTCGCCTCAGGGAAATCCCTCGGAACCCGATCCCTCGGAGCCCTCGACCGGGCTCGGTTGATCGTAGCACCCTGACGGTGGAGCGGGGGGCCGCAGATACTCCGCGGCCATTGGCCGGCCGATCGCGTGAGCGGCCCGTGGGAGAGCGCGCCCTACCGGGCGCAGGCACGAAAAAACCCGCCGGGCACGGCGGGTTTGTGGGCGACTCAGCCGAATCGAATGGCTGAGGATCGAGGACGGAGTGGTCCGGAGAATAGTCTCTCCGACCCACTTCGGCTTACTTGACAGCCTCGATGTGGGTGACAGCGAGTTCGCCGTGCTCCTTGTCCAGCGTGCCGGTGACCTTGACCTTCTTGGTCTGGCTGCAGATCTCGCCGTGGAAACCCTTGGAGACATCGCCGGTGAGCTTGTAGGTGGCGGTCTTGTCGCCCTCCTTGACCTCGACCACGTTCTGGCACTTGTCGGCCTTCTTGAGAGCGCACTTGAGGCACTTGCCTTCGCCGGTCAGCGTGATTTCTTTGGCGAACGCAGCGGTGGAGAAAGCGGCCATGGCCGCGACAGCGAGGATGAGTTTCATTGTGGGGTCAGATTGATTTTCCTCCGTAATAGATCGTCGACACGTCCCTTTGGCAAGCCCCGATTTCGACACGGTTCCTGCCTGAACTGCCTGCCCGGACGAACTCACTGGGTGAACCCTCGGCGGAAAGCACTCGTTGGGCAGGATGAGATCCTTCGCTGAACGGACGCCTGCTGCGGTACCCGGTGGGCACAGGGTCGAATCCGCTGAGTCGGTAGATCGTTGCGCCCGAAGGGAGGTTACCCGAAGCGGCGCCCCGAATTGACGACACTGGCTTCTGCCGAAGGCCTGTCGCCGTGCCCGATTCAGACCACCGAAGCGAAGCGCCTAGACTCGGGGCAGGGTTCACTAAGCGGATGATGGACGGGATATTTCAAGTTATTGAACCCTTTTTCAATATCGATATCGTTAACATTGTTGTTATATGATTCCTATGACCTCTTGAGAATACAACGATTCGGAGGAACGAGAAGCTGTGATGGATGGATGGATGGATGGATGGGTCCGACGAAGCGAGGGCTGGGAGGAGATCCGTAAAAAGCGGGTCATCCGCGAAATCTGACGCACGGGCGGAGGAATACCCCTCAAGCTCGACCGCTCGCACCGACCCGTTCCTGCGGCGAGTGACCCGGAGGAACCTCCCGACAGCGGTCTTTTTCAGTCCGATGGGGAGATCCTGAGGGGATGAAGAGGCCTTTTCGACCATTCCCGTGTGCCTGAGATCCGAGATTCCCTTCTACGAGTACTCCTTACACCACGATCCAAGTCCCCCACGCTGAGCCGTTTGGGGACTCCAGAACCTTCAAGACGACCATCAACCCTCACCGGGTCCCCACCCAGGGGCTCGACATCAACCCCAGGCGGTTCTGGGTTCTGCCGGAATGTTCCACGTGGAACAAGGGCCGGAGACCCACGTCCTAGGATTGCTGCCGCCGCACAAATCCCTATCCTGCGCCCATGTTCGTCTATCCGAAACGGTATGATGTGATTGTTGTCGGAGCGGGGCATGCGGGCGTTGAAGCGGCCCTGGCTGCCGCTCGAATGGGATGCACAACCCTGCTCCTGACGATCAATTTGGATACGATCGGGCAAATGTCCTGCAATCCGGCCGTGGGCGGCCTCGCCAAAGGCCATCTGGCTCGCGAAATCGATGCCTTGGGCGGAGAGATGGGCAAGACCACCGATCTCTGCGGACTTCAGTTCCGCATGCTCAACACCAAGAAAGGCCCTTCGGTCTGGGCCCCCCGCGCCCAATGCGACAAGAAGGCCTATCAGTTCCGCCTGAAGTGGGTGTGTGAACGCCAACCGTTGCTCGACTGCAAACAAGGTCAGACAGTCCGACTCCTCCATCGGGATGGTCAGGTGGTGGGCGTCGAAACGGCGTTGGAGGTTCAATTCCTGGCTCAAACGGTCATTGTGACCACCGGAACCTTCCTTCGAGGGCTCATGCACATCGGTGCCAACCAGCAGTCGGGTGGTCGAGCCGGAGAAGCCGCGGCGACCGGACTTTCCGGTTCTCTGGCTGAAATCGGCCTTCGGTTGGGACGCCTGAAGACCGGAACCCCTCCCCGCTTGGTTCGCCAATCCATCGAGTTCGATCGGACTGAACCGCAGTACGGCGACGAGCCTGTCCCCTATTTCACCTATTGGCAGCGGGATCTGTGGGAGGATCCTTTGTTCCACGTGGAACAACCGGGCTCCTCCCGACAACCCTCGGCCTATCCTCCGGGATCCATTCTGGCCCGACATGGCCGCCAGGAACCGTGTTACATCACCCATACCACGGACCGCACCCGCGACATCATCCTCAAGAACCTCCACAAATCGCCCATGTATTCCGGGGTGATCGAAGGCGTTGGACCCCGCTACTGCCCTAGCATCGAGGACAAGTTCGTCCGTTTCGCCGACAAACCCCGGCACCAGATCTTTTTGGAACCCGAAGGGATTGCCACCGATGAAATCTACGTCAATGGCTTCTCCACCTGCCTGCCGTTCGAAGTCCAGGTGGATATGGTGCGCTCCATCGAGGGATGCGAACGGGCGGAAATCCTCAGGCCGGCCTATGCCGTAGAATACGACTTCTCGGATCCGACCCAGCTGGAACCGAGTCTCGAAACCCGCTGTTGCCGGAATCTCTTCTTGGCAGGGCAAATCAACGGCACCTCGGGATATGAGGAGGCCGCCGCGCAAGGCATCATGGCCGGCATCAACGCGGCCCGTCGGGTTCAAGGCAACGACGCCATCGTCCTGCGCCGGGACCAGGCCTACATCGGGGTGCTGATCGATGATCTGGTCACCAAGGGAACCCTGGAACCTTACCGGATGTTCACCAGCCGGGCTGAGTACCGTCTGTTGCTCCGCCAGGACAATGCCGATCAGCGCCTGAGCCCTCTGGCCCGGGAAATCGGTCTCCTGCCTGAACGCCACTTCCGACACTTCTCCGACAAGCTCCAAGCCATTCAGGAGGAAATCCACCGCCTGCAAACCACCCGCCACGGCCAGGATCTCCTCTCGGACCTGCTCAAGCGACCCGAGATCGAGTACCCTGCCCTGCCCGGCTGCCGAACCGATCTCCCGATCGAAGTGACTCAACAGGTCCAGATATCCCTGAAGTACGCCGGCTACATCGACCGTCAGGAGGCCGAGGTAGACCGCATGCGCCTCTGGGAAGACCAAACCATCCCGGCCACCCTCGACTACAACCAGGTGCCCAGCCTTCGGATCGAGGCCCGTTCGAAGCTGCACACCATTCGCCCCGCCTCCCTGGGTCAGGCCGGGCGCATCAGCGGCGTCACTCCGGCCGACGTGTCGGTCTTGAGCCTCTACCTCAAGCGGATGATGACTCGCCCCACGGAGTCGGATTCGGCGGTCAGTGCCTGCTGTTCGGAGGAACATCTCGACGCCCCGGGAGCCCACAACCAATGCTGCGGCGACCTCTGACATCCCCGTGACGAGCCCCTGACACACCCCCCGGGTTCCTCTCCCGCCCCCGTTGGCCACTCCCCCGCCACCGATCGAGTCCGGGTTTGCGGGATTGCCGAAAGCCGGTCGACCCCGGTAGCCTCCGGGCGTGGCGAAGTCTTCGCGTCTCCAACAAATCCAGGCCGATGTGGCGGCCACCTTTCGCGACGGAGTCCCGGCCCACCCGGATCCGGAGTCCCTTTCGTCGGCCCAGAAGTTCACCCACTTCTGGGCTCTGGTGGTGCGCTTCTTCTGGAAGAACCGATGTCAGGTTCGCGCCTCGGCTCTGGCCTACACCACGCTGATGGCCTTGGTGCCGCTGCTGGCAGTCTCGGTCAGTATGCTGGCCTTGTTCCAGATCTCCAACGCCAAGAGCGCCATCGACCACTGGATCGCCCAGCTGGTCCAGCATGTGGCCCCGACGTTGGGGTTGTCGGGTCAGGCCGGAGCCGATGCCTCTCGGGAAGCCGTGGTCACCAATATCGTGACGTACGTCTCCAACATCCGCTTCGGCACGATCGGCGTCACGGCGATGATCGGTCTTGTCTTTGCTGCGATCTCGCTGATGCGGACCATCGAAGCGGCGTTCAACGACATCTGGGGTGTCACCCGGTCCCGATCCTGGTGGAACAGCATCCTGCTCTACTGGGGTGTGCTGACCTTGGGACCGGCCGTGCTCGCCTTGGTGACGACCTCCAGCTATGTGCGGGCGACGTTCGATCAAGTCGAATGGATGCAACGCCTTCCCCTGCTCGGGGTCCTCAACACGGCCTTGCTGCCCATCGTCACCCTGACCGTCGCCTTCGGATTTTTCTACCTCCTCATGCCCAACACCCGGGTCGATCCGCGCGCCGCGGCGGTCGGGGCAGCCGTGGCCGCGACCCTGTGGTGGGGCAACACGCAACTGGGCGCGCTGTACAATACTAGGGTAGTTACATACTCAAAAATATATGGATCTCTGGGCGCGGTTCCCTTATTCCTCCTGGGTTTGTACTTTTCATGGTTGATCCTCCTCTTCGGTTCCCAGGTCGCGTATGTCTTCCAGAACCGAGGAGCCTACCTCCAGGAACGCCAAGCGGAGTCCATCCACCAGAATGGCCGCGAATTTGCCGCCCTGCGACTGATGACGGCCATCGGCCTCTGCTTCCAACGCGGTGAGCGTCCTCCAGCAGCCTCGTCGCTCTCCAATCAGCTGGGTGTTCCGCCGAAGCTGGCCGAGCAGCTGCTCCGTTCCCTGACGGCGGCCGGGCTATTGCACGAAACCGCCGGGGCCGACTCCACCTTCGTTCCTGCGCGTCCGCTGACCGAGATTTCCCTCCACGCCATCCTGCTGGCGATCCGCACCGCCCGGGGCCGGGATTTGTCGACCGCCGAAGACGCCGGCCGGATTCCGGTGGTCACCGCCCTGGATGCCGTTCGACAGGCTGAACTGGCCCTGTCCTCCAAGCTCACCCTGGCCGGACTGGTCGAGGCGGCCCTTCGACCAGGCTCTCCCGACCCGGAGACCCGCGAGATCAGTTCACCCACCCCGGCCTGATCCCCAGGATTGGCCCGAACCCGGCGGGGCTTCAGCCGCGCCGAGTCCTCTCACCGCGGAACCGCTCCGTCGAACGCCAGCTCGGTCTTGGTGCCTTTCACGTCATCGACCATGCTGACGCTGCAGGTCCATCGGTCGGCCTGTTCCCGGAATTGGGTGATGGAGAAGTGTTTCAGGCGAACCAGGCGCGAGTCATACACCTCGGCACTCAAGACCACGCCGAGTTTCTCATCGATCCACGATCGCACCGTGGCCGGCCCGTCGGGTCTCTTCGAGACACTTTCCAAGACCTGACACCAGCGGCCGTTGCTCAGTTCACGGCCCCGGATCCGCTGCTCCGGCCAGTGGAGGAATTCCATTCCCAACTCGCGGAGCAGGAAATCGCTGCCCGCGATTCTGAGATCGCCGGGCCAAGTCCCCGCGGTGCCGGTTTTCTGGGCTGTCGGAGCGGTGGGTGATTCGAATCGCGGGGGAGCGTCATTGCTGTAGTGGATCCGCCAGATCTCCGGCTTCCCGCCCGCGGTTTCAGGGCCTGTTTGATATTCGACCCACCCACCTTCCTTGCCGGGTCGGGTCACCACGGTCAGGGGCACCTGTTTGCGACCGTCCCGACTCCGGATCTTCAGCACAGCCTGATTGGTCGAAGCTTGCTCCGGGGCCACCGTGCGCAGTCGTTGGGCCCACTCACGCCCCTGGGCCTCGGCTGTCGGTTCGGCCTCAGCGGCGCCGCAGTCAACCAGCCCTAGGCCGATGACACCCACCCAGATTCGGAGCCAACCCAACCCCTTGGCACCGACGATGGACCGGACAAGACCTAGATCAATCAGTTGCACGGCGGCTTTGGGCTCCATCCGGCCGGATTGCATCGGATTCACGGCGTTCACTTCAAGACCACGCTCGGTTTCTCTCCCCGACGACCCTGGACCACCAGTCCGGGCATTCCCGATGCGGACAATCCAGAGCCGCAACCACAACCCCCGATCCGGGCCTGCCACCGGGGCCGCCACCGGTGGGGAAACCAGCGCGAGGATCGAAGCCGAACCCACAGGAATAGCGCGGCGGTGACCACCACCACCCCCAATGCCGCCGGCTTCTGCCATTCCATGCCCGAGAGCATAGCCATGGGCCCACATCCGGCAACCCCGGGGTGTCCGCCCGGGCGTCACTCCGGACTCACCGCGCAGTTGACCATCGGGCTGGGCATGGTTGGCTGTGTTCGATGCGCCTGCCACTTTCGGAATCCCGCTTCCGCTCCCGCCGGGTTCACCGCGTCGCGGTCGCCGGGGCCGGATGCCTGGCGTTGCTATGCGGCTGTTCCGGACCCCGGCCCGCTCTCCTGACTCCCGCACCGGATTTTCCGGCCGTCATCCGCCCGCTGGACGGCCGTGCCGGGTCGGTGATCCTCGTTCAGGATCGCCTGAGATTCGTCGTGCTCGACTACTCCTTCAACGACCTCCCGCCGACCGGATCGTTCCTGGAGGTGTACCGGGGATCCAACCGAGTCGGCCGAGTCCGATTGTCGCGCTGGAGCAACGCCACCACGGCTGCCGCTGACATCATTGAGGGATCACCTCAGGTGGGAGACATCGCGCGGCCCGATTGACTCATGCCGGTGGCCGCACCCCCTGGACCCTCGGGCACACGGGGCCAGAATCGGGGGCCTCACTTGACCCCCCGACGGCCCGGTCTCTACGCTGCGCACGTGCGATCCTTTTCCCACTTCGTTCGCTGCCTGATTCTGATCGTTGTCGCCAGCCTCGGCCTGGCTGGATTCGGAGCACTAGCGGCGGCCGACAGCGCGTCGGGGTTGGCCCAGACCCTCCGCTCCGGAGCCGCCTCGGATCACCGGAGAGCCGACGGCATCGCCTTGTTCGTGCCCGCCGGTGAACCGGCGACCCCCTTCCTGCCGGTCGGTCCCTTCAGCGCTGCCTGGACCGGAGATCTCTCGGTGGACCTCCGCGGTGATTATGTGTTCCACGGGCTCTTCAACGGACATCTCAAGATCACCCTCAATGAGGTCGTCGTGCTCGATGCCGACGGCAAGAACCCCGTGTGGGTCGACAGCGCCAAGGTCCGCCTGAACAAGGGAGCCAACAAGATCCTCGCCGAATATTCGGCCCCTCCTACCGGCGAAGCCATCCTCCGCGTGTATTGGTCGGGCAAGGAAGTGCCCTTCAATCCGATCCCGGTCGGCGCGCTGAGCCACACCACCCCGGTCGAGATCACCCAGGCCGACCTGCTGCGTCGGGGCCGGGATCTGTTCGCCGAACTCCGCTGTGCCCAATGCCACGCCACGCCCGGTGGCATGCCCGAACTGGCCGCCGACGCACCGGCCTTCGCCGGGATCGGTTCCCGACGCCGATTCGGCTGGCTGGCCCAATGGATCACCAACCCGGTCGCGTTGCGCCCCGGGACCCCGATGCCCGCGGTGTTCCACGGAGCCGACGCACCGGCCCAGGCCGAAGCCATCGCCGCCTTCCTGGCCACCTTAAAATCGGCAACCCCTCTGGCCACCCCGGCCCCGGCCTCGCCCGACCTCGTGGAGGCCGGCAAGTCCCTCTACGAAAAACTGCACTGTGTCGCCTGCCATGTGTCGCCCGACGACTCGAAAGCCGACGACTCGAAGATCTCCCAGAAGCAGGTGCTGGCGAAATTCACCCCGGGCGCGCTGGTCGCCTTCCTGCGCAAGCCCTCCGAGCATTTCGCCTGGATCCGCATGCCCGATTTCAAGCTCTCGGCCGAAGAGGCCTCCCAACTGGCCGCCTATCTGGAATCCCACGCCGACAAGCCGGTGGATCGGGCTGCTCCCACCGACGAGGCGATGATTCTCAAGGGCAAGAATTGGGTCCAGACCTCGGGTTGCCTCAACTGCCACGCGCTGGATCTGCCCAACACCTTCAAGGCTCAGGCCCTGGCCTCTCTGAAGCCCGATGCGTGGAAGTCGGGTTGTCTGGCCGAATCCCCCTCGGCCGAGTCCAAGGCTCCCCGCTTCACCCTCTCCGCCCAGGATCGCTTGGCCCTGGCCGCTTTTGGCCGCAGCGACCGGACTTCACTGACCCGTCACACCGCCGCCGATTTCCTCGAGCGGCAATCGGTCGCTCTGAACTGCCGTGAGTGTCATGGCAAGTTCGAGGGCTTTCCGGCCTGGGAACTCCTCGGTGGCAAGCTCAAGCCCGAGTGGGCCCAGCGCTTCATCGGTGGCTCCGAATCGTGGAAGCCCCGTCCTTGGCTGGAATCGCGCATGCCCGCCTTTCCCACCCACGCCCAGCGATTGGCCCAGGGGTTGGCCACCGCGCATGGATTGCCTCCGGTGACCGCGCCCGATGAAACACCCGACGCCGAACTGGCCAAGGTCGGGCACAAGCTGGTCGGAACCTCGGGCGGATTCGCCTGCATCTCCTGCCACAGCATCGGGGAATTCGGAGCGACTCAGGTCTTCGAAGCGCCCGGCATCAACCTGGCCCATTCGTTCGAACGACTGCAGCCCGACTTCTACCGCCGTTGGCTGCGCAATCCCGTCTCGCTGGATCCCAATTCCAAGATGCCGGCCTATTTCGACGAAGACGGCAAGAGCGCCTTGGCCGATGTGCTCGAGGGCGACGGGCCCAAGACGATCCGAGCCCTGTGGGAATACCTCCGACTCGGTTCGAAGATGCCCAAACCCGAGTGATCGAAAGGGCGGGTTGAATTGCCTCGAGCCGGACGGACTGATCGGCCGGGATACGAAACAGGGCCCTGATCCGCAGTGCGGACAGGGCCCTTGTCGTGGGGATTCGGATCCGATCGGGATCGGGACCGGCCTTCGGATCGAGGGCTCGGATCAGGGTGCGCCTTGGAATCGCCCGCCTCCGATCACCACCGCACACCCTCGAGATACTTCAACGACTGCGGGATCTGTTCCACGCTCGAGGCCGATTCATCCTCGATGAAGTAGTGCTTCACGCCGGCCTTCCGGGCGGCCTTGAGGATCTTGGGCCAATCCATCTGGCCGGTGCCCAGGGCGACGTCGTTGTTGGGATCGGTGCCCCCGTTGTGGAAGCCCGTCGGCACTCCCTTCTTCAGATCCTTCAGGTGCATGAGCTCCCAGCGGCCGGGGTACTTGGCCAGCCACGCGGCCGGATCCTCGCCGGGATACTGGACCCAAAGGATGTCCATCTCGAAGGCCACCAGGCGCGGGTCGGTTTCTTGGATGAGGATGTCCATGGCCTTTCGCCCCTGGGCATCCTGATGTTTGAATTCGTAGCCGTGGCAGTGATAGAAGACCTTGATGCCGTGGGCCGCCAACGCCTTGCCGGCCTTGTTGAAATCGGCCGCCGCCTTGTGGGCCGCCTCGATATCGAACTCGCCCTTGCCCTTGATCCAGGCCGCTCCGACGTAAGCGATGCCCAATTCCTTGCATTCACGGGCCACCGCTTCGGTGTCTCCGGTGATCCGGTCCATGGGGAAGTGCCCGGCGATGGGCTTCAACCCATGGTCTTCCAACATCTTGCGGAAGACCGGATTCTTGAGGTTGTAGCTGCCGGCCAATTCCACCTCGTGGATGCCAAAACCCTTTGCCGTCCCGAGAGTCTGGGGCAGGTTGCGGGTGAATTGGGCGCGGAGGCTGTAGAGCTGGATGCCGACAGGGCCTTTGAAATGCGATCCGGTTCCGACCGAGGTTGCCTGAGTGGCGCACCCTCCGGCCAACAGCGCGGCGGTCAGGACTGCCAGGGCCGAACCGGGAACAGACCAGGCGAGACGACGAATCGGAGTCTTCATGACAAGACCCCAGTCAACCGCAAGGGAGCCCGGAGACGCAACCGGCGAATGGCCTGAAAGCCCACGCGCTGCAGCCTTCCGAAAACTCCTGCAGCCTCAGGAAACGAAAATCCCAAGATTCGACTCAATCGAACCCTGGGATCCTCGAATTCGGGGGCGCCGTATCGGGCCCGGTTCAGCTCATGCGCATCGGCATGATCACGTACAGGAATGGCTCGTTGGTCTTGAGCACGCCGGGGCTGAGCTCATCGATCAGCTCGAAGAAGACCTCATCGGTGTCCAAGGCCTTCAACGGATCCATGAGGTATCCCGGGTTGAAGGCGATGGCGAAGTCCTTGCCCTGGTACTTGATGGCCACGGTCTGTCGGGCTTCACCCACCTCGGGCGCATTGGCCGTGATCGCCAGCTGATTGCGGCTGAAGGTCAGTTTGACCGAGTTCTGCTTGTCGGTCGTCATGATCTCCGCCAACCGGAGCGACTTGAGGAACTCCTCGCGATTGAGCGGGACCCGCTCCAACGGCTCGGCCGGGATGACCTGTCGGTAATTCGGATAAACCCCATCGACGAGCTTGGTCACCAGCACCGCCGAAACAGCCCCCTCGGTGGCCGGCAAGGTCGCGAAGGAAGCCTGATTCTCGGTGAACTTGACCTCCACGTTGCCGCCGCCCTGAAGCAGGCGCGTCAATTCGTTGATCGCCTTGGTCGGCAGAATGAAATCGGCCTGATTGTCGGCCGAAATCTCCAGCTCTTCTTCGCAGAGGGCCAGACGCCGGCCGTCGGTGGCCACCAGGATCAACTTGTTCTCCTTGAGGCTGAAGTAGATGCCGTTGAGCACGAAGCGGCTCTCGTCGGTGGAGACCGCGAAGCTCGTCTTGCGCAGCATCCCCTTGAGCTTGTCCTGAGGGATCACCACGGTGCGGTTCTGGGCGAACACCGGCAAGGGGGGAAACTCCTCGGCGGCCAAACCGTTGACCTTGAAGAACGCGCTGCCGGCCCGGATCGACGCCACGGACTTCTCGTCCACCTCGATCTCGATGTCCGTCGCCATGAGCTCCCGGGTGATGTCGACGAGCTTCTTCACCGGCAAGGTGGCCCGACCCGGCACCTCCACCGTGGCGTTGACCGAGCAGGTGATCGTGACGTCCAGATCGGTGGCCGTGAGCGAAAGGCGTCGATCACCGGCCTCGAGGAGAACATTGGACAGGATGGGGAGCGTTGATCGCGACCCGACGATGTTCTGAACGGCCTGAAGGCCAACGAGCAGCTGATCCTTGGCGATCGTTAGTTTCATGTGCGGCTTACTATCAATGGAGAGTCTTCAAAGAGAAAGTCCTTAGTAAGGACCGTGAACAAACCCTACAACCGGTTCAAAGCCCGTCAAACAGGCCTCTCCGAAGGCATTCGCGCGGTGAGCTGTTTTGGGAACAACCCGGGCGCAAACCCCGAAACCGGGTTGTTGGGCGTCTGTTGGATCTCCATTGGACTGTTGTTCCCAAAATCTTGGGAAGAACTTCGCAAGGCCAGGTCTTGAACCGACGTCCATCCACTCTAGGCTGGCCGGCCCATGGAGACAAATTCGGAACGTTCAATCCCAGGTTGGAACCGAGAAGGATCGTCGTTGGTCCGCACCGAGGTGTTCCCGGATTTCGACACCGCCATGGTCTGGGTGAATCGGGTGGCCGCTTTGGCCGGGCGGCGAAACCATCACCCCGACATCGAAATCCGCTGGAATCGAGTGACCTTGAGGCTCACCACGCACGAGGCCGGCGGTCTGACCCATCAGGATTGGGGCTGGGCCGAAGCGGCGCGCGAAGAACTGCAAATCCGATGAAGTCTAGCCGCCTGAGAAGAATGACACAGCGGCGGTCGTGATTCCGAATCGGATCCTTGAGTCACACCGTTCACGATACCCAGCGATCGGTTCCGGAGCGGTCACCCGCGGTGGCCGATCGTTCATGAACCGACCGTTTTTCAAAAAAGCGAAACTCGGACAACCCGCGGATCGGGTTCCTGATCAGGAAGCGAAAAATCCGCGCTGCTTGGCAGAGATCGGATACCCGGCCCGTTCGAGCACTTGCAGCATGTCTTCCCAGACTTTGCGTTTCTCGGTGAGAGCCTGATTTCGGAGCAGATACGCCGGATGATAGGTGGGCATCAGGGGAATGCCGCGGTAATCCTGCCAAGAACCCCGCAACTGGGTGATACCGGCCGCACCTTTGCCCAGAAGGCCTTCAACCGCGGTGGCCCCGAGGGCCACCATGACTTGGGGCTGAACCAGATCGATCTGACGTTCGAGCCAGGGTATGCAGGTGGCCATTTCTTCGGGTCGGGGTTTGCGGTTACCCGAGGCCAAACCGGGAGTATCGGGTCGGCATTTCAGGATGTTGGCGATGAACACCGAATCGCGACCCAGCCCCATGGCGGTGATGATCTTGGTGAGCAATTCGCCCGCCTTGCCCACGAAGGGCTCTCCGCTGAGATCTTCTTCGGCCCCGGGAGCCTCTCCGACGAACAGAATCCGGGCCTGGAGATCACCGACCCCGAAAACGACCGAACTGCGAGAACCCACCAAATGGGGGCAGCGGGTGCAGGCCAGGGCCTCCTCGCGCAGGAGGGCCATCGCCCGAGCGCGCTCTTCTGGCGGCAACGGCGGTGGGAGAGCCACCGCGACTCGCGACGGGGTCACCGGAACCACTGGCCGCATCGGAGACGCCGCCTTGGACCAGCGTGACAAGGCCGCTTCGGACCGGATCGGAGTCGGGGCGAACCGCGGTGCCGGTGCCGGAGCGGACGGGTTTTCTGGAAGAACAACCGGGTTCGAACGCACGACCGGGACAGTATCTCGGCTCTCGATCGGCGAGGCAGGTCGGGTCGCCGCCTTGTGAGACGGCTTGCCCGATGAGGCTTGGACCGAGAGCAGCGTCTCCCGCCGAACGGGGATCCAGGAAACGCCCCGCTCTTTGAGAGCCTCCAGATGCGCGATCGTGGCATCCAGCAGTTGGGTGTATTCGGTGGACATCGTGTCGTTCCGGAAGTTTCGAGACATTCAGCCCCTTTGCCAAGTGCTGTTGACCGGGCCGTTGACCAGGCCGTTGACCGGACTACGGAACGGGTGATGCTTGGGGCGGAAGACAACCCACGAACCCCACCATGAGCATGCACGGCTACCGGAAGACCAAGATCGTCGCCACCCTCGGTCCTGCCACCGACTCGGCGGAGATGCTGGAGCGCTTGATCCTGGCGGGGGTGAATGTCTTGAGACTCAACATGAGCCACGCCAAGCCGGAGTGGGTTCGTCGAGTGGTCCAAGACATCCGGAGCCTGGCCGAGCGCCACAAACGAGCCGTCGGCATCCTCCTGGATACCCAGGGACCCTCGATCCGGACGGGCGATGTCGCCCAGAAGATCAGGCTGTCGGTGGGCGAGCGCTTCACCTTCACCGTCCGGGGGAAGGTGCCCGCCGACGGCAAGTGGACCAGCGTCGGGTACGACCAATTCGCCGACGATGTCCACGCCGGCGACACCCTGATCGTCGACAACGGCGAGATGAAGATGCGGATCCTTTCGAAGACCGCCGATTCGGTCGACTGCGAGGTGCTCACCGAGGGAACGCTCGGCAGTCGCCGGCACATCAACCTTCCGGGAGTGCATGTCTCGTTGCCGGCGCTGACCGACAAGGACAAGGAAGACATCCGGCTGGGCCTCGAGGTCGGGGTGGACTATGTCGCCTTGAGCTTCGTGCGCGAACCTCAGGACATCGAGCTGCTGCGGGCCTTCCTCAAACAGCATCCGTCGGCCCACCAGCCCCAGATCGTGGCCAAGATCGAGCACCAGTTCGCGGTGAACCATTTCGATGCCATCGCCCGGGCGGCCGATGTGATCATGGTCGCCCGCGGTGATCTGGGCATCGAGTGCAACTACGAGGAACTGCCCATCATCCAGCGTCGGATCGTCAAGACCTGCCAGCAGCTCGGCCGACCGGTGATCGTCGCCACGCACATGCTCGAGAGCATGATCCAGAGTCCGTTGCCCACCCGGGCCGAGATCACCGACGTGGCCAACGCCGTCTTCGAGCAGGCCGATGCCATCATGCTCAGCGGGGAGACCACCGTGGGCAAACACCCTCTCGGCTGCATCGAGGTCATGGATACCATCGCCCGACGCATCGAGCGCAGCGGCGGAGCCAACTACCAGGAAAAAGCCGAGCTCACCTCGCCACGACAGAAGCTGGTCAAGAGCGCGGTGAGCCTCGCCGATGATCTCAAGGCCGACGCGATGCTGGTCTTCACCAAACGGGGGAACATGGCCCGGTTCGCGGCCTGGATGCGACCGCGTCATTCGGCGGTCTACGCCTTCGCCGACCGTTGGCCCACCGCCGACGGCCTGACCTTGCTGCGGGGGGTCCAGCCGCGGGTGATCGCCTTCAACTCGGAGCATCCGGACAAGACGGTCGACGCCGCCGTGGCTCAACTGGTGGGCGACGGCCTGCTGCGACGCGGCAACACCGTGGTGGTGGTGACCAACATGGCCTCGGGAGATCGCATCGTCGACGGGGTCAAGATCCGAACGCTTGACTGAAGCGGTCCGTCGGAAGGGAATCGCCCTCTTGAGTTCCACAACGTCCACCTGGAAGGCCTGGTTGGTTCTGGCCCGAGCCTCCAACCTGCCGACCGTCTGGTCCAACTGTCTGGCCGCAGGCGCTCTAGGAGGCGGTATCGAAACCGGCCGATGGGCGGTGGTGACGCTGTCGGCCAGCCTGATCTACGTCGGTGGGATGGTCCTCAACGACGCCTTCGACGCCGAGTTCGACCGACAGTTCCGTCGCGAGCGACCGATCCCGTCGGGCAAGGTGCCCGAACAGCGGGTCTGGCAGGCCGGTGGGTCGTTGATCCTGGCCGGATTCATCGGCCTGGCCGTCCAAGGATGGGTGACGGCCGTGCTGGCCGGACTGCTCACCGCCTCGGTGATCCTGTATGATGCCGTTCACAAACGGGTGACGCTGTCTCCCGTGCTCATGGCGGCCTGCCGATGGTTCCTCTTCCTGACTGTGGCCTCGATCGGAGAACGCGGTGTCACCGGAGAAGCCGTGTGGGCTGCCCTGGCCCTGGCGGCTTGGATCGTGGGTTTGAGCTACATCGCCCGCCGGGAGAGCCGGAGGGGGCCCATGGCGTATTGGCCGTTGGCGTTGCTCGCCATGCCAGGAGTGCTCGCGGTGCTGGTGCACGGAGACGACCCGGGCAAGGCCGTGATCCTCGCAGCGATTTCGATGGGGATCTGGACGGTGTGGAGCCTCGGTCACACCCTCGGTCGCTCCCAACCCCACTTCGGCCGGACCGTTTCTGGTCTCCTGGCCGGGATATGCTTGGTGGATCTGGTGGCGGTTTCACCCGATCCGGCCGGCATGGCCCTCTATGCGGGATTGTTTGTGCTGTCCCTGCTGAGTCAGCGGTTCGTGCCCGCCACCTAGAGTCGGGTCCAATCGGCTCCACCGCACGACCCGGATGAGCCGGTCACTTTCCTTTTGGCGGAGATGGGCCCCGGGTCCATACTGACGCCCGTTCGGGGAGCCGTTGAAGTCATGGCTGAGAGGGGTGCCGCAGCATCCGACCCGTGGAACCTGATCCGGATCATGCCGGCGAAGGGATAACCCTTCTCCTTCCCCTGTCCGTCTGAGGTCTCCAACGCGGATGTTCCCCACGGGGAATGTCTGCGGACCGCCAATGGATCCGATGGGTCCGATTGGTCCGATTCAAGAGCCCGAGAGAAACGCCATATCATGATCGCCGATCCCAAGACCTCGTTTGAACCGCATAGCCGCGAGCAGTTGCCGAACTCCAACCGGGTCTATGTGCCGGGCAGTCTGCATCCGGCCATCCGGGTGCCCTTTCGGGAGATCTCCCAGAATCCGACCCACACGGTGAGCGGTGCCCAGGAATCCAATCCGCCGGTGCGCGTGTACGACTGTTCGGGCCCGTGGGGCGATCCGCAGTTCACGGGACGGCCCGAGGAGGGGTTGCCGGCCCTGAGGTCCGATTGGATCCGAGCCCGGGGTGATGTGGAGGAATACGACGGTCGCGAGGTGAAACCCCAGGACAACGGTTACCTGTCGGGCAAACACGCCGAATACGCCAGCAAGGCCGAGAAGAACCGCCTGGTGGAATTCCCGGGTCTCACGGCCCATCGTCGCCGCACTCTCCGGGCCAAGGCGGGTCGGGGTGTCACCCAGTTGGCCTATGCCCGGGCGGGCATCATCACTCCGGAGATGGAATTCATCGCCATCCGCGAGAACATGGGTCGCGCCCAGTTGGCCGATCTGGCCGGTGATCCGGTGCGCAACGATCTGGCCAAGCAGCACGCCGGTTCGAGCCAACTCTCGGCCAGCGCCTATTCACCGTCGGTCTTCCGTCGGTTTCCCCAGAGGATTCCCAACGAGATCACCCCGGAATTCGTCCGCAGCGAAGTCGCGGCCGGCCGCGCGATCATCCCGGCCAACATCAATCATCCGGAGAACGAGCCGATGATCATCGGCCGGAATTTCCTCGTGAAGATCAACGCCAACATCGGCAACAGCGCCGTGGCGTCGAGCATCGAGGAGGAGGTCGAGAAGATGCGCTGGGCCACCAAGTGGGGAGCCGACACGGTGATGGATCTCTCGACGGGCAAGAACATCCACGCCACCCGAGAGTGGATCCTGCGCAATTCGCCGGTGCCCATCGGGACGGTGCCCATCTATCAGGCCCTCGAGAAGGTGGGAGGCAAGGCCGAGGATCTCACCTGGGAAGTGTACCGCGACACGCTCATCGAGCAGGCCGAGCAGGGGGTGGATTACTTCACCGTCCATGCCGGAGTGCTCCTGCGGTTCATCCCCCTCACCGCCCGTCGCATGACCGGCATCGTCAGCCGCGGCGGCAGCATCCTGGCCAAGTGGTGTCTGGCCCATCACCGCGAGAACTTCCTCTACACCCACTGGGACGAGATCTGCGAGATCATGGCCGCCTACGATGTCAGCTTCAGCATCGGCGACGGCCTGCGGCCGGGATCGGTCGCCGACGCCAACGACGAAGCTCAATTCGGCGAACTCCAGGTGCAGGGTGAACTCACCCAGCGGGCCTGGAAGCAGGGCGTCCAGGTGATGAACGAAGGACCGGGCCATGTCCCGATGCACATGATCGAGGAGAACATGGCCAAGCAGTTGGAATGGTGCCACGAGGCCCCCTTCTACACGCTGGGACCGCTCACCACCGACATCGCTCCGGGTTACGATCACATCACCAGCGGCATCGGGGCGGCCATGATCGGTTGGTACGGCTGCGCCATGCTCTGCTACGTGACGCCCAAGGAGCACCTCGGCCTGCCCAATAAAAAGGACGTCAAGGATGGGGTGATCGCCTACAAGATCGCCGCCCATGCCGCGGATCTGGCCAAGGGTCATCCGGGAGCCCAGTACCGCGACAACGCCCTGAGCAAGGCGCGCTTCGAGTTCCGCTGGCAGGATCAATTCAATCTGGGTCTCGATCCGATCACCGCCCGCGAATTCCACGATGAAACGTTGCCGCAGGAAGGGGCCAAGACCGCCCATTTCTGTTCGATGTGCGGTCCGCACTTCTGCTCGATGAAGATCACCGAAGACGTGCGGAAATATGCCGCCGAGCAGGGCGTGGCCGCCGAAGAGGCGCTCAAGAAGGGCCTCGAAGAGAAGTCCCGCGAATTTGTCGAAAAGGGCGCCGAGGTGTACTCGAAAGCCTGAGGCGGCCATGGGTCCGCCATGGGTCGGCCGTGCGCCAGGGCCGGCCGATCCCGAGCGGCTCAGGCCCGGCGCACGAAGCAGGCCTTGAGACCGACGGCGACGCCGTCGATCTTGCAGGAGATCTCATGGTCTCCTTCGACCAGACGGATGGGCTTGGATTTCGATCCGCCTTTGAGCACCCCGGAGGACCCGCGGAGGGGGAGGTCTTTGATCAGGATGACACAGTCGCCGTCGTTGAGCACGGTTCCATGGGCGTCCTTGACCACCCGGGGTCCGTCGGGAACCTCGGCCTCGGCCTCGCGTTCCCACTCATGGCCGCAGGTGAGGCATTCCCACTTTCCCGGGTGTTCCATCACGTCGGTCATTTCGCACATCGGGCAGGCGGGCTTGCTCATGAAGCGCTCACCCTAAGGGTCCGGAGACCGCGGAGGAATCCGAAACCGAGGATCCGAACGCCGACTAAAAAAACCGACACCTTCGATCAGAACGTGAAGGTCCATTCGACCCATGCATACAGCGTGTCGCCATTCGCATTGGCGTTGGGCGCCAGCTCGAGGAACGAACCCTTGAACAAGGTCGTCACGCCGGTATCCAGCCGGCAGTTGCCCGGGATGACATCCCAGCGGATGCGACCTTCCAGCTGTTGGCCCACATAGGAACCCGAACGGCCGGAGGCATCCCGTACACCCGCCGCCGTGAACGCGTCGAAAGGGCTCTCCAACCAGATCCAGCGGTGCGCGAGGGACGTTTCGAGGGTCTTGGCCGGCTTCACCGAGGCGCGGACCTCCGGGGAACGCAGGTTGGCGCGGGCGATGGCCCCGTAGATGCCGGTGGGTCCGAATTCGAAACGCCGCGCACCGAAGAGCGTGTCGAAGCGCTGGTTCTCACCGTCACCCGGGTTGCGATCACCGCTGGCCTGGTCGATTCGGAATCCCACCCGCGGCGTTCCGCGTGCCTGCCAGGTATAGCCGCCTCCGCTCTGGAGCAACCAGGCCGTGTGGTCGAGGTCGGGTGACAGACCGGTGTTCGCCCGAGAGGTACCCCGTTGGAGCGAGGCCTCGGTCTCGAAGTCCCAATGTCCGGGTTTGGGGGCGATGACATAACGACTTCCGACTGTATGCAACCGACGGTGACGACGCGTCGGATCGGCGTCCTCGAACAACCCCAGCCAGTAGGCCTCGAGTTGCGCGTCCAGCGTCAGACGGCGCGAGGTGGCATACAAGCCGTAGAACTGTTGGCCGAAGCCCTGGGTATCGGCCGTGATCTGGTTGTCCAACAGCGACGGTGCGTCATCGGGCAGGCGTTGGACGGGCAGGAAGGCGAAGCTGCGGAGGGAACCGCCCCCATCGGAGGTCCAAAGCCAGTCGACGCCCGTGAAGGCGTTGATCGTATTGCGGTAGGCATTGCGTGCCACCAGTCGGCGATTTCCCAGATCGAGGGTCTCCCGCCCGATCTGGATCCGATGGGTTCCGCCGGTGAACAGGGGCCCGGCGTTCCACCGCACGTGGGCCTGGAGCAGATCCACCGCGTTGACTTGCGTGGTGTCGATGGCGCTTCCCGAATCGGAGAGGTATTGTCGGGAATCCATGAGTTCGGCCAGAAGGCCCACCGGCTCGGTCTTGATCTGTCCGACGAGACTCGTCCTCAGGGCCAGCGCCTGATCGCCGCCCGTGCGGCCGGCCCGGAACGAGTTTCCGAGCGACTCGTAGCGGGTCCGCTGTTCGACACCCAGGTCGGCCCAGTCGGGCAGATCCAGGGTCGAATTGAGACGCCACGGACCGTCGGCAACGAGCGCATGGGACAGGCAAAGGAGCAGACAACTCCAACGGAGACCGATCCCGGGATGATTCAATTCGGGCATGGCACGAAAAACCGATCAAAAGGCCGGAAGGATTCCCGGTGAAGCCTTTTTGGGACCCGGTTGGTCACCCCGGCTGCGGGCTCACACCAAACCGACCGAGCATGTCGTTGTCGGGCGATGCCTTGGGGCTCTCGGGGTCGGGTGGTCGATCATCCCACACCGTCCATACCCGGAGCGCTTTGACCGCTGCCCGGCCGAACCTGTGCACGACCTGCGCCGTGACAGTCACGGTGCCCTTGACCAACTCGACCGGATTCTTCCGAATCGGAGGCAGCCGACACCTCGCGGTCGTCTCCAATCACGGCTCCAGCGCTTGGGCGATCGGAGCCGTTGTTTTTTTCCTCAGTCCGATCCGTCCATGAAGCTCGTCTTTTCCGAAGCGGTCGCCGACCCCACCCGCTATGTCTACCCCTATGCGGTATGGGCATTTCCGGAACCGCCCGAGACACCGGCCGATCTGTTCGCCGCGGGTTTCCTGCCCTCGGCCCCGGATCTGTCCCGCTTCTACCTCGGCCGGCAATTGCGCGTTGTGCTGAGCGAGTGGCGGGCCACGTCGGAAAACCGGCGCGTGCTGCGCAAGGCGGGTGATCTGCACTGCGAACTGGTCCCGCGGGACGCCTTCGAGGTGACCCCGGAGCGCCGTGCGGCCTGGTTGGCCTTCGCCGAAGAGCGCTTTGGTGCCGGGGTCATGCCACCGGCCCGCCTGGACCGGCTTCTGGCCGGCCGGGTGATTTCCCATGTGCTGGTGTTCCGCAACGGAAGTCCCGACGGAGCCGAATGCGGCGTGGCGCTGCTCTACCTCGAGGCTCCCCGGATGGCCTACTACTACTACGCATTCTACGACCTGCGATCGGCCACGCCCCACCTGGGCATGGCGATGATGACACGGGCGGTGGCCTGGGCTCGGGAGAGCGGTCTTTCGCATCTGCATCTGGGCACGTGCTACACCGAGAAGGCGCTCTACAAGACCCAGTTCGATCCCGTCGAATTCTTCAACGGACACCGGTGGTCCCGCAATCCGGAGGAACTCCGGCACCTGCTTCGGACCCGACCCGAGACCCATCGGTTGGAGTCGGCCGAGTATCAGGCTTATCTCGAAGGCGGTCTGGCCTCGGCCGCGTCGTCGTCGCCGTTCCGGGTTCGACTCAGCGCTTCAGGCTGATGTCGATGGCGTCCCAGACCGGTTTGCGCCAGGCCTCGTAGCCGCTTGCATTGACATGGAGTTGGTCAGTCGCGAAGAACCGGGGATCGGGATGGCCCGCGGCATTCAGCAGGGGTGAGGTCACATCCGCCACGACCACCCGAGTGCGGGCTTGGGCCAGGGCCTTCAGACGCAGGTTGAATTCCTGCTGGGCTCCGATCAGGTGTCGGCGAGAGGGGCTGGGCTTCACGGTCAACAACACGACGGCCGTGCCGCGGAGTTCCGTCTCGGCGCGGTCGAGGAAGGCGGCCAGATCCCGGGCGATGTCGGCGGGCGTTTGGCCTTCAGCCAGATCGTTGTCCCCTTCGTAGACCACGAGCACCGACGGTCCATAGGGCAGCACGATGCGGTTGAAGTATCGGAGCAGGTCTTTGAGGGTCGATCCTCCGAAGCCGCGATTCAGGACCGGACGTCCATGGATCGTGGCGGGCAGGTTGGTCCACAATCGGATGCTCGAACTCCCCACGAAGAGGATCGGGCGCGGGGGTGGTGGAACCCGGCGGTCGAGGGCCTCGAATCGCTGGATTTCGGGCTCGAAGCGTTGCGGGATCATGGGATCGGCGGCCCGGGTCATCTCGGTCACCGGCAGCCAAAGCCAGAGCCAAAGCCAGACTCGGCTGAGAAAGCGGGACCTCATGCCTTCGGAGACGGGGAGAACTCGTCGGCGTGGTAGGAACTGCGCACGAGCGGTCCGGAGGCCACATGGATGAATCCCATCGCCTCGCCTTCTCGGCGTAGGCTCTCGAAAACGGCCGGCGGAATGTAATCCACCACGGGCAGGTGCCTGAGCGTGGGTTGGAGGTATTGCCCGAGCGTGAGGATGTCGCATCGCGACTCCCGGAGATGTCGCATCGCCTCGAGGACCTCCTCCCGGGTTTCGCCCAGCCCGAGCATCATGCCCGACTTGGTGTGGACCTCCTCACCCAGGCGATCCTTGACCTTGGCCAACACGCGCAGCGATCGGTCGTAGGTGGCCCGATGACGTACCGACGGGGTCAGTCGGCGCACGGTCTCGAGGTTGTGGTTGAAGATCTCGGGCCGAGCGGCGAGCACCGCATCGATGGCGTCGTCGCGATCGAGGAAATCCGGGGTCAACACTTCGACGACGATCCCGGGATTGAGAGCCCGGACCGCTTCGATCGTCCGGCGGAAATGCTCCGCGCCGCCGTCCTGAAGATCGTCGCGCGCGACGGCGGTGATGACCACGTGTTTGAGTCCCATCCGCCGGGTGGCCTCGGCCACGCGCTGGGGTTCATCCTGCTCGAGGGCCAGCGGCTTGGCGGTGGAGACCGCGCAGAAACCACAGGCCCGGGTGCACCGATCACCGGCGATCATGAAGGTCGCCGTGCCCTTGCTCCAGCACTCCCAGTGGTTGGGGCATTTGGCGCTTTCGCACACCGTATGGAGGCCGAGTCCGTCCAGCAGGGTGCGGGTGGCCGTGAAGGCGCTTGAAGTCGGCAATTGCACCTTCAGCCATTCGGGCAGACGGCGCCGGGGAAGCAACGGGATCGGGGCCGCCGGGGCCGCGATCGTGGTGGAACACGAACTCATCGACGGCGCTACGCTCAAACCGGACCGGTTGCTTGGCAACTGCTTTCGGGGAGGCCGACCCGCTCTTCGATGAACCCGGCGGCCTGGCCGGCGACGACCTTCCAGTCGAGCCGGGCCGCGACCCGGACCGCGGCGGAGCGGCCCAGGGCGCGACGTTCGTCTTCGGGGAGGTCCAGCAGCCCGAGCACGGCTTCGGCCATGGAAAGACCGGTCCAGCCCGAGAATCGGATCGCCGGTTCATCGGCGAAGTACCGGGACAGGTTTTCCAGGGGCGTGCTCACACACGGGATCCCGCATCCGAGGTATTCGACCGCCTTGGCGACGAAGGCGCAGTGGACGCCCTGCGATTCTTCGTAGGGAACCAGGCCCACCGTGGCCCCGCGCAGCGCCCCGGCCATCTCGGCGTAGGGGATGAATCCGGTCAACTCGAGGGGGATGCCCGGCGCGGCGGCCCGGACGTCGCGGGCCAGCCGTTCGAGGGCCGGTGTCTGCTTGCCGAGGAAGCGGAATCGCAGCTCGGGCCGCCGGGCGTGCAGGTGCAGCAGGGTGTCGCGGGCGATGGGCCCGAGGTGATGGGTGTCGAACGACCCGTGCATGACGATCGTCGGAGCCGGCGATCCGGTTCGTTCCGAACCGACGTTCGATCCGGTCTCGGGCCGGAACAGGTTCGAATCGTACCCGTATTGGATGACCCGGATCCGCTCCTTCGGATAGCCGGTCGCCATGAAGCGCTCGGCCAGCGGCGTCGACACGGTCATCACCCCATCGGCCCGGAAACGGCGTGGCAGCGACCGTTCGTATCGATTGAGCCCTGCGACCAGTCCGGTGCGGGTGAACACCGCAGGCCAGGTCTCCATGAACCCGGTGAGGTAATCCAAGAAATTGAGGAAGATGGGCACTCCCCATCGGCGCTTGAGCAGTCCCGCAGCCACCGCGGAAATCGTGTGCTGCGAGAGGATGGCGTCGAAGCGGAAGTCGGCCCCGGACTGCTGGCGAAGCCGCAGCAGGGTGCGATGCGCATGACGCGCCAGGGCCACCGGGTAGAGCAGGTACTTGAGATTGCGCAGGCGGGTGTAGCGACCCATGGGCCATCCGGTGAAAGGATGAATCCGGATGGAGTGATCGGCCGCGATGGATTCCCAGTTCTCGAAGACCGGGCAGAACAGGTGTACTTCATGACCCCGTCGGACGAGTTCAGCGATCAGATAGATCGCTTCGGCCGATCCTCCCCCGCTGGGCGGGAAGTACGGTTCGTGGGTGAGGAAGGCCAGACGCATGGGATCTCTGGACACTCAGGCCAGTCCGCGAAGAAAGCGCTCCAGGATCCGGATCGAGTCCTCCAGCTGGGAGATGGCCAGCCATTCGCGTTCGGTATGGGCCTGGGCGATGTCGCCGGGACCGAAGACCACCGAGGGCGTGCCGCCGGCGGCCAGAGCGGCCGCGTCGGTGAAGTAGTGGACGCCCCGAGTGGTCTTGCGTCGCGCCGCCCGGGTGAGAGCCCGGACCCAAGGCAGATCCGGATCGGTTTCGAGCGGCGGGCAGGGATTGGTCCGGAGCGTGTCGTAGTGGGCCTTCAACCCGTGGCGCTTCAACAGAGCGCTGATCTCCCGGCGCACGCCGGCGTCGGTCTCGCCCGGCAGGGTCCGGCGGTCGATGTCGATGACGCACTCGGCGGGCACGATGTTGGGCTGCCGGCCCCCCTCGATGCGGCCGACATTGATGGTCGGTCGGCCCAGAAGGGGATGAGTTGGTCGTGCGGCCAGTTCGGCCGCGTAGTCGGTCTCGAGGGTCAGGACGATCCGGGCCATGTCGGTCACCGCATTCCTGCCCCGGTGCGGAGTGGCTCCGTGCGCGGCTCGGCCGGTGGTCCGCAGACGCAACCAGACATCTCCTTTGTGGGCGGTGATGATCTCCAGCCCGGTGGGTTCACCTACGATGGCCAGATCCGCCTTGGGTCCGTGCTGGGCGAAGTGTCGGGAACCGAGCTGCATGTTCTCCTCGTCGATCAGACCCACGAAGAGGATCTCGGTGTGGGCCGGACGCGGGCCCGAAGCGGCCACGTTCAGCAGGGATTGGAAGTAGGCGGCCACCGAACCCTTGGTGTCGCAAGCACCCCGGCCATAGATCCGGCCGTCCCGCACGACCGGCTTGAGCTGGGCTTCGTAGGCGGGTTCACCCACCGTGTCCAGGTGCGGTGCCAGAAGCACGCGATGGCGGACCTCACCCCGTGGCAACACCCGCACCAGCAGGTTCGAACGACCCGGAACCACCGCCTGACTTTCCACGGCGAGGCCCTGGCGTCGGGCGGCCGTCTCGAGGAATTCGGCGACCCGGTGTTCGCCATGCAGTCGGGGATCGCTGAAGAAGGCCGGATTCACGCTGGGCAGCGCGATGAGATCCTGAAGCAACCGGACACTGGCGGGTTGGGAAGCCACGGTCGGGTGACCGTACCGTACGGAAGGAGCCACGGCGATCCTCAACTTTTGCGGACCGAAGACCGTTGGGTGGGCGTGGCCATCGGGTACAGCCCCGGGCAGCAGCCGAAGGTCTGGTGGAAGGCCGCGCTGAAATGGCTGAGACTCGAATAGCCCACTTCCAGGGCTGCTTCGGTGACATTGAACGAACCCGACTTCAACAAGGTGGCCGCCTTCTCCATGCGCAGCTGCCGCAGGTACTGGGGGATCGTCTGGCCCATCTCCTTGGAGAAGGTCCGGCTCAGGTAGAACGGGCTGCAGGCCGCTTCGCGGGCGATGGCCTCCAGAGTCGGGGGGTTGGCGAGGTCTTTCCGGAGGGCCTCGACCACGGTTTCGACCCGATCCCGGGCCACGCGTTGCTGACGGTGGCAGAACAGTTCGGAGTCCGGAGGCGGAGCGAAGAAGAATTCGCTCATCAGCTCGCGGACCTTGGCCCCATACCACAGCCGTTGGGCCCCGGCCAGGACCGGCGGCTGTCGGAGGGCCATGACCAGGTCCCGTTGGCGGGCGGTGAGCGGTTCCGGTTCGGAAACGGCCGAACCGGTGTGCTCGGTGTCCAGCGAGGCTCGGATCAGGGGGTGGAGCCAGGCGCTGCTTTCGACCAGCTCGCGGTGCAGGAAGTCGGGCCGGAATTCCACGGTGATGAACCGGTGTGTCTGGCCTGCGGTCCGCTCGGCCGACAGGGGAGACTGCCCCTGTCGGTAGAATCCGGCCGTCTGGCTGCCGAACCGGGCGGTCCGCGTGCCGTCGCCCACGGAACCCTCTCCCGACAGATTCAGACAGAGTTCGATACTGCCGGGGTGGAAGCTGCGCGCCCAGTCGATGGGCTCGGGCGCGTTGAAGTCATGCCACTCGAGGCTGAATCCGAGGTCGCCGAAACTGCCGAAGAGTTGACGCCAACCCGCGCCGACCGCTGCCCAGGCGGCGACCTCGCCTTCGAAGCGCCGTGGGGGTGTCTTGGGTGTCCGGGGCATGAGCGTGTTTCCGTGGCCTGTCAGTGTAGGGCGAGTCCGAAGGACCCACAAGGCCGGCGGCCTATCGCAGGTCCGGGCCCGCCCGATCCGGTGTGGTCCTGAGCGGTCCCGCGTCTGCCGACCCGGGCCTGGGATGGGCCCCCGTCGGGGTCGATGCCCATCGAGCCTCGGGAAGGATCCCGAGCCGCACGATGCCTTTCTATTTTGGGCCGGCGCGGTACAGTCTCGGCCCATCACATGGCCTTGAGCTTGTTCAACTCCCTTCACCGGCGTGTGGAGGCCTTCTCGCCGCTGTTTCCGGAGGCCGACGCCATCGGGTTCTATTGCTGCGGGCCCACGGTGTACGACTACGGTCACATCGGGAACTTCCGGACCTTCGTCTTTGCCGATCTCCTGAGGCGCTACCTCGAGTACCGGGGTTTCCGCGTCAATCACGTCATGAACATCACCGACGTGGAGGACAAGATCATCCGCCAGGTCGCCGCCACCGGCCTGTCACTCGCCGAGTTCACCGGCAAATACACCGAGGCGTTCCTGTCGGATCTGCAGACGCTGGCTTGCCTGAAACCCCACCACCTGCCCAAGGCCACCGATTACATCCCGCAGATCATCGAGCTCATCGGACGACTGGAGCAGCGCGGCATCGCCTACCGGGCGGGCGACGGATCGGTCTATTTCAGCATCAACAAATACCGTGCCTGCGGATGCCGTTATGGCCAGTTGGTGACCCTCGATCCGGAGGCCCAACAGCGCACGGAGCGGGTCTCGGGCGACTCCTACGAGAAGGACGACCTCGCCGATTTCGCGCTCTGGAAGGCCCGCGTTCCGGCCGATGGTCCGGTGTTCTGGGAGAGTCCGTGGGGCGAGGGCAGGCCCGGCTGGCATATCGAGTGTTCGGCCATGAGCATGGCGATCCTCGGACCGAGCTTCGACCTGCACCTCGGGGGCGAAGATCTGGCTTTTCCCCATCACGAAGACGAGATCGCCCAGAGCGAGGGCGCCGGCTTGCAGCAGGCCGGTCGACCCTTCGTGAAGCATTGGGTGCACGCGGCCCACCTGCTCGTCGATGGCAAGAAGATGAGCAAGTCGCTGGGCAACTTCTTCACCGTGCGCGATCTGCTGAACAAGGGATTCTTGGGTCGGGAGATCCGCTTCCTGCTCATCAGCGCCCATTATCGCGAGACGTTCAATTTCACGCTCGAAGGCCTTGAGGCTTCGAGATCGGCGTTGTCCCGCTTGGACGCGACGGTCGCCCAGCTGACCGAGAAGGCCGCCGGTTCTGCCGGTTCTGCCGTGGGGGATTCTGCCACGCCGTCGCCCTTGGAAAGCGCCTTGATCGCGGCCTTGGACGACGATCTCAATGTGTCCAAGGCCTGGGCGGTCATTTTCGACTGGGTCCGGGAGACCAACGCGGCCTTGGCCTCGGGTTCGCTGAGCCCGTCCGCTGCGGCCGAGCGGCTGGATGCCTGGAAGCGCGTCGATCGGGTGATGGGACTGGGAGCCCGCCCCGTCGAGGAGGCTCCGGCCGCCGCCCTGGCCCTGCTCGCGAAGCGCAACGCCGCCAAAGCGGCCCGCGATTTCGCCTTGGCCGACACGGTGCGCAACGAACTCAAGGCGCTGGGTTGGACCGTCGAAGACTCCAAGACCGGTTCCAAGTTGAAGCGTCTCTGACCCCGGCGATGGATACCCCTTCGTCCGGGTCGTTTCCGCTCGAGCAGTGGGAGAAGGCCGTGTTGAGACACCTGCTGCTCTCGGAACCCGATGCCGCCGTGGCCACGCAGTTGGCGGGGGCGACTGTGCGGCGACGCGAACGCTGTGGCCCGGCGTTGCTCATCAGCCTCCGGGCCGCGGAGGGTTCATTTCCCGGACCCCGGGGAGCGGTCTTCGGCGGCCATACCTTCGCCCGCATTCCGGGATGTCCTGCCCGGGCGGCCTTCACGCTCCACTTCGACGACGCGGGCTGGGTGAGCCACCTCTTCGCTTTTCTGGAGGACGACTCGCCGTGGCCTCAGGCGCCGGGTGCCCTCGAGGTGACCGGCAGTGGCGGTTGAGGCGGATCGGTCCATACACCGCCCGGTTCGAGGACGGCCCGGGCCACGGCCCAGACCACGACCTGTTCAGCACCCAGGCCTTTGAGGACCGCCGCCACCGCATCGGTGGTGGCCCCGGTCGTCAGCACGTCATCCACGATGATCCAGGAGCCCCGGATGCGATCGGTCCGAGCCGCCTCGAAAGCCGCACGGACATTGCGACTCCGGTCATCGCGGCTGAGGGAGGCCTGACTGGCCGTGGGCTCGCGACGATGCACCCGGTCGGTGACCATCGGCACGTCCAGCGTCCGGGCCAACGGGCCGGCCAGGCGTTCGGCCTGGTTGAATTCGCGTTCCCGGAGTTTGGCCCGGTGCAGCGGCACCGGCACGATGCCCTGCCACGATCGCCCTTTGAGCGCCGGCACGGCCGCCTCGTTCAGCAAGCCCGACAAGAAGGTCCCGAACCAGGGCTCCTTGCGGTATTTCAAGCGATGGATGCAGTCCAGCGCGACACCCTCGGCGATCACGGCCGCCCGGGCCTCATCCCAGGACCCGCTTGCACCCCGACACGATTCGCAGGCATGGGGGCCCACGATCTTCCCGGACCACGGCAGGCCGCACCGCTGACAGCAGTGATCCCCGATGCGGCGGACGCTCAGGCTGCACGTCTCGCAGACATAGCCCTGGCGATGATCGGCCCGTTGCCGGTGGCACAGCGCGCAGACCGTGGGGTAGACCAGACTCAGGACGCCCTCGAACCAGCTGGCGATGGAGCGCTCAGGGTGCATGGCTCAGGATGACCGGTTCGGCTCCGGACCTTCGGTTTCCGAGGAACCGCACAAACAAGCCCGACGTGAGGGCGATGACCGCGAAGGTGAGCCATCCATCATGGAGCCGGGCCGAACCCCACCACCAGGCGTGCACCGGGTGACTACCCACGGGACTCGTGAAGAACGTGTACGACTTGAACCAGAAGATCCATCCGGCGTGGAGCCCCATCGGGAGCCAGAGGGATCCGGTCCGTTCCCGGCACCAGGCCAACAACCCGCCGATGACTCCGAGCGTGAGGATTCCCGGAAACACCACCGCCGGGTCGATGAGGCCCGAGAGCATGGAGGCGAGCATCTCCAAGCCGGTCCAAGGCCCGACCGAGACCGGTGCTTCGGGGCGTCGGAAAAAATGGACCAGAGCGTAAAGCACCGTGCTCATCACGATCGAAAGGGCCAGGGGAAACCGGCGCCGCAGCGATCCGAAGACCATGCCGCGAAAGAGGAGTTCTTCTGTCAGCGATACGGCGACGGCCGCCCCGAGCGCCCGGAACGCATGGGCCAGGAGCAAGTTTCCGGGATGGCCGGAATTCCACGTTCGTGCCCCGAAACCCAGGGCCAGCATCGCCACCAGGGCCAGCGAAGCCATGCCTCCGACCAGACCCAGCGACAATTCCCGCCGGGCCTGTGGAGTCCAGGACAGTCCGACCGACCGCCATCCGGGAAAGAGTCCGCTCCGGGCCATGGGCCAGAGACCGAGCAAGGCCAGCCCGAGGAGGCTGCGGTCCACGTAGCGACGGAAGGGCTGTGCGGCCAGAGAGGATCCGGGAGCCCAGAGCTGGGCCAGCTTCCAGAGCCAGGGAGCCAAGAGGGCTCCGCCGGCGAACACCACCACGAGATACCCTCCGAGAACCCAGGCGGGATTCGGGGGTTGTCTGGAGATGGCGGTGCGATTCATCAGGGGTTCGGCTCCGACTCGCCGCAGCATGGCAGGCTGGCCGCCACGCTCAAGCCGTCCGGCAACCCGGGCAGATCCCGAAGAATTCCATCCGGTGCGAGATCTCGGTGAACCCGTGGCGTCGTGCCAATTGATCCTGGAACTCGCTCAGGAAGCAGTCGTCGAGCTCGATGATCCGCGCGCATCGCGTACACACCAGATGGTGGTGGTGGGCATCGCCTTCCTCGGGAGACAACTCGAAGCGGGCGGCCCCGTCGCCGAAATCGTAGCGTCGCACCAGTCCCATGCGCTCCAGCGTGTGCATGTTCCGGTAGATCGTCGCCAGATCGCAGTCGAGCTTGCCCAGAGAGGTGTGGATCTCCTTGATGGTCAGCGGCGAAGCGTGCTTCCGGAGCACCTCGAGAATGGCCTGACGCGGCGCGGTGATCTTGAGCTCCCCGCGGCGCAGCTTGTCCGTCAGGTCGGACAACGGCTGTTGGATGAGCCGGTGCGGATGCTGGTGCTGGGGACAGGGCCGGCTCATGACGCGTTGCGGGTCGGTTGCAGCCATCGTGAGCCGACCAGGGACAGCACGAACAACCCGGCGAGGGTCAAGGTGATGCACGGACCGCTGGGCAGGTTGAGCGGGTAGGACAGGGCCACCCCGCCCCCGGCGCCGACGAGTCCCAGGAACAGGCTCAGCAGGATCTGCTGTCGAAGACTTCGGGCCAGATTGCGCGCCGCGGCCGGGGGGATGACCACCAGCGAGGTCACCAGGATGATGCCGAGCAGGCGGATGCTCAGGGCCACCGTGACCGTCAGCAAGGCCACGAACCCGTAATTGAGCCACCGGACCGGGATGCCGGACACGTGCGCCAGATCGGCATGGGCGGTCAGCAGCGCCAGCGCATTGAGTTGCCAGAAGAGGACCGACCCCACGCCGATCAGCACCGCGAAGGACAACGCGGCATCCCCCCAGCCCACCGAGAGAATGTCCCCGAACAGATAACGGTCGAGGTCTCCGCGGTGGCCTTTCAGGAGGCTCAGCACCACCATGCCCAAGGCCACTGATCCGCTCAGCAGGAGTGCCATGATGGTGTCGTTGAGCAGGGCCGTCCGTTCCTTGAGCCAGAGGATCAGGCCGGCGATCAGCAGGCTGAAGAGGATCATGGGCGCGGTCGGATCGGGCAGTCCGAGCCAGAAGCCGAGGGCGACGCCCGCCAGGGCGGCATGGGCGACGGTGTCGCTGAAGAACGACATGCGCCGGGCGGTGACGAAGACCCCGATGAATCCGCACAGCGGCCCGAGGCACAGGGCGGTCAGAAGCGCCCGCAGCATGAAGGGTTCAATGTCCATGACCGCCGTGGGGATGGGAGTGGTGGTGGTGATGGTACGGGGTGAAATGGATGCCGTAGGCCTGTTTGAGCGACTCGGCATTCATGACCTCCTCCGGGGCCCCCTCGCAGCAGATGACGCCATTGAGCGCATACACCCGGCTGGCGTGCCGATAGACCATGGACAGGTCGTGTGACACCAGGACGACGGTGAGACCCCGACGTTGGTGGACCTGGGCGATCAACTCGTAGAAATCGGCCTCGCCCGGGGTGTCCACGCCGGCGGTCGGCTCGTCGAGCAGGAGCAGTTCGGGTTCGTTGAGCAGACTCGAGCAGATCAGGACGCGCTGCAGCTGCCCGCCGCTGAGTCCGGCCACCGGACGATCGAGCAGGCGCATGACGTCCATCTCGGCCACGGCCTCGTGCAACTGGGCGTCGATCTGGCGCGAGGGTCGCCAGAACCACCGCGCGGTGACCGGGCGGCGGATCGCGAGGAACTCACGCACCGTCAGCATGAAGCTGGGGTCGAGCTGGAGCCGCTGGGGCACATAGCCGATGCGTCGCAGGAGGGCCGGACCCGGCGGGCCTTGCTGCAGCAGCCGGACCGAGCCCGAGTCGGGCCGTTGGAGACCCAGCAGGCAGCGCAGCAGGGTGGTCTTGCCCGAACCGTTCGGACCGATCAGAGCGACCATCCGACCGGATTCGATGCGCAGGTTGACACCCCGGAGGACCGGGTTCTCACCCAGTCGGACATGCAGGTCGCGAACCTCGACGGCGGCCGGCTTGGGTGATCGGAAAGCGATGTCCATGGGCCTCAGCGCAGGGCCGCCTCCAAGGTGCGCAGGTTCTTGCGCATCCCCTCGACATAGAAGGTCTTGGAGGCGGTGCCGGTTTCGAGCACGTCCAGCTCGGCGACACCGACCTGCAGATCGTCGGCCAGTCGCTTGAGCAGGCGGGGATGGAACTGGGGTTCCGAGAAGATCACCCGGACCCCCTGAGCCCGGATGGCCCGGGACAGTCGGGCGAGGTATTTCGGAGACGGATCCACGCTGGGAACCTCTTCGACCACGCCCACGAGTTTCAGGTCGTACCGCTGGCAGAAATAGGGAAATGCATCGTGGAAGGTGACCACCTTGCGCTGGGTGAGTGCTTTGAGCGACGAGCGGATCTCACCGTCGAGCTGGTCGAGTTCGCGCAGATAGGCCTCCCCGCGGCGGGTGTATCCGTCGGCGTGGGCCGGATCGGCCTGACACAGAGCCGTGATGATGTTGGAGACACAATGCTGGGCGAAGACCGGATCGAGCCATACGTGGGGATTGCCGTCTTCGCCGGCGTGATCGTGACCGTGATCATGATCATGATCGTGATCCTCCTTGGCCGGTGCCTTCCGCGACCCTTTGGAGTCGTCGATGGCCAGTGGGGTCAGGTGATGGATGAGTCGATCCTCAAGACCCCGGGTGACGGTGACCACCCGCCGGGAGGGCTTCGAGGCACCTTGACCGACGGCCCGGGTGAGCCAGGTGTCCACGCCCAGTCCATTCATGAGCACCACATCGGCCGCGGCCAGTTTGCGCAGATCCGATGGGCGGAATTGGAAGTCGTGCGGACCGACGTTGGGTGGGAGCAGGCTTTCGACCGTGGCGGCATCGCCCGCGACGTTGGCCGCCCACGAATGGAGGGTGGGCAAGGTGGCCAGAATCCGGACCTCGGCGTGGGCCTGCAAGGCGCACAGCAGGCCGATGAGCCAGGCCGTCAGGGAGGAGCGGGGGCCATTCACGGTCGGGAGGATAGAAAGAGCTCCCATGGATTGCAAACCGCTTGCATCCTCAGGCGGCAACAAAAAACCCGCCGGCGAACCGGCGGGTTTCTGATCACGGACGATGGAAACTCACTTCATCAGCAGCATCTGCCGGGCGCGCTTGATCGCCAGGCTGAGCTTCCGCTGGAAGGGAGCCGGCAGGCCGGTGTACTTCCGGGGCAGAACCCGTCCGTTGTCGGTCACGTACTGCTTGAGCAGGGCGACGTTCTTGTAGTCGATGGCGTCGATGGTGAACTCGACCTTGGGCTTCGGACGCGGGGTCCGGGCGGCGGTCGATCGGCGCTTCTTCTTTTCCTCGAGCTTGGTCTTGCGGGGCATGGCTTACTTGATTTCGCGGTGCAGGGTATGACGGCGAAGGAAGGGATTGAACTTCTTCTTTTCAACCTTGTCGGTCTGCAGCTTCTTGTTTCGGGTCGTCTGGTAGCGGGAGACGGGCTTACCCTCCTTCTTCGCTTCCGTACACTCAATGGTCACAATCTCACGCGGCATAAATCAGTTTTCCTTTTCCTTGCTGGGTTTCTCCTCGACGTCGCTGTCGTCGTCTTCGACATCCACCGAGGCACCGGCCTCGACGGAGCCCAGCGAACCGAGGCGGTTGCGCTGACGCAGAACGCCTTCTTTCTCGAGCTGGGCCTGGGACTCGACCGTGAAACGGGTCCACGGAATCGCTTCCAGACGGGCCTTCGGAATGACCTTTTGAGTCAGTTCGCAGACGCCGTAGGTGCCTTTCTCGATGCGTTTGAGGGCTTCCTCGATCTCGTACACGGCATCCTGATCCGAAGACAGGAGGCTGAGTGCGAAGTCGCGGTCGAAATTGTCGGTGCCCGAGTCGCCCATGTGGAGGCTGTAGCTCTCCATCTCGGCCTGGGACTCCTTGGCCAACCCGCTCATCTGGCCCCGGAGGCGCTCATGCAGGTCGAGCAGGTTCTGGTAGAACTTCTGCCACTCCGGTTTGACACGGGAGATGGGCATCCAGCTTTGGGTCTCGGGTGCCTGTGCCTTGCCGCCGGACTTGGCCAGCGGCCGACCGAGGATGGCTGCAGCACTGGCCGCGCCTACCTTGTGGTGGGCCGCCTTCTTGATCGGAGCGGGTGCCGGTTTTTTCGCCATGGCGTTCTTTCCCAGTTGTCTTGCTGAAGGCACCCGTCCACCGCGGACGACTCATCCGCCGAGTGCCTGTACCGACGACTCATTTTGAATCGAGGGCCGTGGAAATTAGCAATTGATAGGCAGAACGCCACCAAAATCTTCGTGTCGCTCGGGTGCCCGAACTCCAGGACGCTCGGATCGGGGTCTCCGACCGACCGGTTTCTGGGGTCGGGTCCGAGGGGCCACGGGGCCGATCGCGCTCCGAAGAACCGGTGGTGGGAACGCTGCTTGGCCTTGCTTCGGCGGAGGGCTTGCGCACACTCCGCGCCGCCTTGGTGATCCCGGGGTTCTCTCCAACAGAGTCTAATGAACGCGATTCTCGCCCTCGAAGACGGTTCGGTGTTCCGCGGCCACGGATTTGGTGCACAGGCCTCGGCGGCCGGTGAGGTGTGCTTCAACACCTCGATGACCGGCTATCAGGAGATCCTGACCGATCCGTCCTACAAGGGTCAGATCGTGACGATGACCTACCCGATGATCGGGAACACGGGCATCAATCGCCAGGACATGGAGTCGTGGAAGGCCCATTGTGCCGGGTTCGTGATCCGCGAACTCAGCCCGTTGGTCAGCAACTGGCGGGCGGACTTGTCGCTGGCGGCCTATCTCGAAGAGAACGGCATCCCCGGAGTTCAGGGCATCGACACCCGGGCTCTGACCAAGAAGCTGAGGGTCCGCGGTGCCATGGCCGGGTTCCTGACGACGGAACCGCTGACCGATGCCGAGGCCGTCGCCCGGGCGCGTCAGTGGGGTTCCATGGAGGGCCGCAACTACGTGGTCGAGGTGACCCATCGGCAGAGTTTCCTGTGGGATGAAAAGGACCAGGACTCGGCGGATTTCGCGGTGACCCAGCAGCACTCGCCGGCCGATCCGCGTCAGGTGCGCCTGCCGCTGCCGGCGGCCGACATCCCGATCGTGGCCTACGATTTCGGCATCAAGTACAACATCCTGCGGCGCCTGCGGCAGCGGGGATTCCGCATCCGCGTGGTTCCTGCGGGTACTTCGGCCGAAGAGGTGTTGTCCTACAAGCCGGCCGGGATCTTCCTCAGCAATGGACCCGGCGACCCCGGCACGTTGGGCGGGATCGTCCGCGAAGTGAAGACGCTGGTGGACACCGGCATCCCGACCTTCGGCATTTGTCTGGGCCATCAGATCCTGGGTCAGGCCCTGGGCGGCAAGACCTTCAAGCTGAAGTTCGGTCACCGCGGCGGCAATCAGCCGGTGAAGGATCTCGAAACCGGGCGGGTGGAGATCACCTCGCAGAACCATGGTTTCGCGGTCGACCCGGCGTCGCTGCCGTCGGATGTGGCGGTCAATCGCATCAACCTGAACGACCAGACGGTCGAGGGGTTGCGCCACAAGACCAAGCCCGTGTTCTGCGTGCAGTACCATCCCGAGGCGGCTCCCGGTCCGCACGATTCGTCGGTGCTCTTCGACGAGTTCCGCGCGCTCGTGGCGAAGCGGGGTTGAACATCCCGGCCTGTGACCTCGGCAGGTGTTCGTCTCAGCGGGGCCCGTTTTCCGGCGTTTCGAGAGTGATCAGCAGGGCGTTGCCCATGGCGCGTTCCGACCCTTCGCAGGGAGTGTTCATCACCTGACCCCGGGCCCACAGGGTCGATGAGCCGCCGCCATCGAGATTCAGCGCCTCGGTGCACCCGAGCCGGGCCATGTGGTCGGCCAGTTCGCCCAGCGTCATGCCCACCGAGATCCGAGGTTGCCGGCCATCGACCTGCACCAGGAACAGGAACCGGTCGTTCCATCCGACGGCCGAGCGCGGGTGCCGTGCGTCGGAGGTCTGGAATCCGGTGGGTTGACCCCCTTTGAGCAGGGCCGGTCCGCCACCCAAGGCCATGGGAACACCACGCAGGTCGGGTTGCGTGGCGGTGGACAGCGTCCAGAGAGCTCCGGGCTCCAGTGCGCCACGGCCCGGATCCAGAGTCTCGGGAAGCGAGAGGACCACCCCGTTGGTGGGGATGGGCGTGTGGCCACCCCGGTGAAGGCCCCGGAGTCGGAAAGAGGAACGCAGGCCGGGTCGGATGGGCAGGCCGGTTCCGGGTTCGGCGGTGAACAGGCAGTCGGTGCCGCTGGCCGAGGGCGTGCGCGGGCCCACAGCCGATGTGTAGAGCACCGGTCGTTCCTGGCGTTCTTCGTTGAGTCCGACCGCCAGGGTGGTGCCGTCCGGGGTGATCATCGACATGAGCGACACCACCGGGCCGAGGTGAAGCGACCGGTCGGGGCCCATCCAGAAGGCGCTTTTGCCGTTGGGCACCGAGATCAGCTCGCCGTCCCGGATGCACAGACCCTCCGGATCGCCCAGACACGGTCCGTGTCGTGCGAAGAAGTCGCCGTTGAGGGCGGCCAGGGGCTGGCCCCGACGCTTGGGAAACGCCGAAGCCTGGCTCGACAGCGTGGCCACCCCCAGACGATCGCCGCCGCCCAGCAGGACATGGAGTCCCAGGTCCGACCGCTCGCGCCGGATCCGGATCACCTGCACCGACCAGGGCCCCTCGGGAAGGGTTTCCTGACTGTAGGTGAACGACTCGCTCAGACGGGACTTGGGCGCAGGCGCAGACGCGGTCCGGCGAGACTCGGATGCCACCGCGGCCTCGACCGGGCCCCCCGAGAGCGCCACCGCACAGAACAGGAACCCGAGTCCGAGCTTCATGGCTTCGTGGTTGCGGCCTTGGGTGCCGCGGTGCGCACCACCAGCAGGCTGGAGGCGGTGGCCCGTTCCCGGCCGTAGCACGGGCTGTTGAGGATCCGGCCGTCGAGGAGGAGCTCGGTCGAGCCGCCTCCGTCGAGGTTGATGGCGTCACGGCAACCCAATTCGACGAGGAATCCGGAGAGTTCGGAGAGTGTCATGCCCACCGAGAGACCCGCTTGGCGCCCGTCGACCACGACGAGGAAGCAATGCCGCTCATTCCATCCGAACGCGGAACGCGGGTGGCGTTCAAAGGAACGGGCGGCCGATTTGCCCGTGGGCCGACCCTGTTCAACCAGCGCCGGTCCGCCGCCGATGGCCGAGGCCGCGCGTTCGAGGGAGGGCTCGGTGGGTGTCTCGATGAGCACGGCGACCCCCGGCCGGAGGGCTGCTTGCAGATCGGGCCCGGCTCGAAGCAGGAGGCTCCCGGTTTCCATCGGAGTCCGATGACTCACGACCCCCCCTCGGACCACCGCGTGGAGCCGTTGACCGGCTTTGAGCGGCAGCCACGGATGCGACCCGTCGCGGGCGAGTACCCAGCCCGAGGGGGCATCCCATTCGATGGCCTTGGAGGCGGCCTCGGTCAACAGCACCGGGCGCGAGCCATCGAAGTCTTCGTTGAGGCCCAATGCGACCGGCTGTGAGGAGCCCACCCGCACCGTGAAGCGCGGCCGGATGGTGTCGATGTGGGGTGTCCCGGATTCCTCGAACCACAGGCAGTCGCGTTCGATCGGGGCGCTGATGAGATGCCCGTTCTGGATGAAGAGGCCGCGGGGGTCTCCCGGCATGGGGTCGTTCTCGATGGCATAGAAGTCGCCGTTGATCGCGGCCACCGGGGTGCCGAGCGACTTGGGAAAGAGCGAGACCTGGTCCGACAGGGGGTTCAGGCCGATGCGGTCGTGGAAGGCCAATGACGGCATGAATCGCAGCTGCGGTTGATCGCGCTCGATGCGGACGATGTGGATCGACCAGGGTTCGTCGCGAACCACGTGGGCCTCGGCGACTCCCGGACCCGACGATCGGAACGCCACCGGATCCCCGGCCAAGACGACCATCAGGCCGAGCCAGAGCATCGTCATTCCAAGGAGGATCAATCCCGGGCGGTGATACCGCAGGGGTGCAGCCGTTCCGGCCGAACCGTCACGGGCGAGGGGTGATGGGCTGCAAGGGTGCATGGAGGCTCAGGCCAATCCTTTCCAACGCCGCAGCGACCATTCCAAGACCAGCAATCCCAGAAGAATCGCCAAGAACACCGGCCGGTCCCACAGGGGTTTCCGGTGGAATTCGACCGTCGGGGCCGGAAGGTCTTTCCAGAGGGACTCCAGTCCGGAGGCCGGCGTGTCTTCAACCCGATGGGCCATGCCTTCGCCCGCCCGGGCGATCGCGTCCATGACGGTCGGTCGGGCTTGAAGATCGGCCATTTCCGGATCGACCGATTCGGCGACCAGCAGTTGGCGGTCGACACCCAACCATTCCTCACCGCGGCGGGCCACCGCGCTGATCACAAAGGTGCCAGCCCGTTGCAGGCTGACCGGGGCCACGTAGGCGCGGCGGGTCGGATCGAAGCGGGCCACCCCGACCGCATTGCTCGAGGTGCCGGAACCGGCGAAGAGGGTCACTTCGGCATCGGTGACCTCCCGTTGGGTTTGGTCCCGGACCTGGATGGAGGCCGAGGCGGTGGCCCCGGGGGTGATGTAGGCATTGGAGAGATCCAGAACCACGGGCGGGTTGGTGCGGCTGCTGCGTCCGGCGGCCAACCAACGGATGGCATTGACCCAGAACCGTCGGTAGTAGCGGTTGTCGCAATTGTCCTCGGTGACGGGCCACTTCGGATTCCGAGGTTCGCCCCAGAGGGTCTCGAAATCGGCCCCCCAAGACCGGGTCGTATCGGAAGTGAAGGCCATGGTCCGGCCACGCCCCACTTCCTGGACGGCCAGCAACACGTCGCCATCGAAGCCCTGGGGGGCGTTGTCGGCATAGGCCAGGACTTGCGCGCCGGGCTTGGCCCGTTCCATCCGGTTGATGCCATGCAAGGTGGGGAATTTTTCGGTCCAGATCTTCCGCGTCTCCTCGGGATCGGCACCGATGGCCACGATGGGGTGGGTCCAGGCCGCCCGGGGAACCTTCGGCTGGAAGTCCTCCTTGGACGAGTCGAAGGCGCCTTCCATGGCGACCGGGATGATCCGGTCCAGGAGCGTCTGGTGGTACCCGCCGCGACCGAAGGCCGAGTTGCCACCGATCATCAGGAATCCGCCGCCGAACTCCTCGACCAACCGGGCCATGTTGGTGACCTGGAGCGGGGTGAAGGAATCCCGACGGATGTCGCTGTGGATCACCACATCGTAGTCGAGCAGACCGCTCAGGGTCCTGGGGAAACCGTGCGTCGGGTGTTCGACCGGGTAGATCCGTTCCCCGGTCTCGGGGTCGGCATCGACGGTGTTGAGGTATTGCCCGTTGTTGCCGAACTGACGGTACAGCGTGGTCACTTTGATGCCCGGATCGCTCTGGAGCGCGTCCTTGAGGTACTTCCACTCGGGCTGGGGGCTCTGGTTGTTCTGGGGGGTCCCCTCCATGTAGAGCACCCGCAAAGTGGGATCGACGACTTCCAAGCCGAACGCTCGCTGGTTGTTCGAAGCCAGCCATTCGCCGGCGCTGGCCGAGACGCTCACCTCGTAGATCTGGAATCCGCGCAGTCGGGGAGTGAACTCCAGGTCGAGGTGCTGGGACTGTCCGTCGAGGGCCATAGGCTTGGCGGCGAGGATCTGGCCGTCTTTGCGCACCTGCACCGTGACGGTCTTGCCGGCGAACCCGGGTGAACGCACGGTGACCGTGACCCGGGTCGGGGCGTTTTCGGCGACGGCACGCCGGACTTCGAGGCCGGTGATGCGGACGTCCTGCAGCTCGTTGGTCGTGCCGCTGAGGAGCGTGTGCACCCGCAGACCGTGGCGGCGCAGGCGACGGGCGGAGTCCGCAGGATCGAGCCCTCCGGTCTCGATGCCATCGGAGACGAGGAGCACCCCGGTCACCGGTTCGCCGGTCGGCAGGTGGGTCAGACTGTCCAAGGCCTTGGCGATGGCCGATGAGGGACCCTCGGCCCGGGAGGGGGCCGGGTTGGTTTCCATGGCGACGGTGTCGCTGAACCGCAGGCGCAGCAGGTCGATGGAATCGGGCAGGGTGCCGCGGACGTGACGTTCGATCCACGCCTGCGCGGCGCCGAGCCGGCCGCCGGTGACATCGGCGGTGGCCATGCTGCGGGAGGTGTCCAGCAGGACGGCCAAGCGGGCCCGTCGGGGGTGGATCGTCTTCTCGATCCACTGGGGATCCAGGAGGCACACGACCAGGCCCACGATGGCCAGCAGGCGGAGGAAGGCGCACAGGCCCCGAACCCGGCGCTGCGTCCGTCCGCGCGCCGAGGCATAGCTGGCGATGAGCAGGGCCACGGTGATGAACCCGCCCAGGATCAGCCAATGCGGCTCCGGCGATAGTGTGAATCGCATCATGGCTATTGGGCCCGCGTCAGACGGCGGAAGTACTCGCTGATCCGCTCCTCGAACTGCCGGGGGGCTTCTTCGGCCGACACGTCGGTCCGCTCCGGCTTGTGCCCCAGAGCACGCGACAACAGGTCGGCGGCCGATTGCACGCCGGCGGCGGCCAAGGCACCGCTGGAACCGGCCGCATCGCTCCGCCCGTCACCCAGGGCTTCAGCCGCCTGCGACATGTGTTGGGCGGCGGCATCGAGGCGTTTGCCGGCTGCCTGGGCATCGCGTGCTTCTTGGCCGCTCAGGCGGGCGATCTTTTCGGCGAGCTTGCGAGCCTGCTGCTGCAGGCGCTGTTGTTGATCGGCCAAGGCCTTGGGAGTTTGTCCGGGGCGATTGTTCGACGGCTCTGCGGGTGAACCCGGCTGGGAGCCTTGTCCCGGATTCGGTTGACCCGGTTTGCCCGGTTTTCCGGGGTTTTTGGATTCGCTTGGTTTGCCCGTCTCACCCTCCTTGCCCTCCCCTTGGCCGGGCTTGGGACCCGGAGGGGATTTCTGGGGTTTGCCGGGGGGTTCTCCTTGACCCTCCTCCATCTGGTCGGCCAATTCCGATTGGGCCTTGGCCAAGGCTTTGGCCTCCTCCAGAGCTTTTTCCAACTCGTCGGCGTTGGCCGGTTTCTGAGGTTTCTTGTCGATGGCCTCGAGCACCACCTGGGGCGGCTGCGGTTCCGGCGGTGAGTCTTCGGGTGGCTTCTCGGAGAGTTCGGGCTCCGTGGGCAGATTCTTCAGCTGCGGCATGGCCTTGATGGCCCGGTACAGGGCGGCCAGTGCCTTCTCTTCCGACGGCAAGGCCTCCCGGGGTGACTTCTTGTCCAGGGCGCGGGCCGCATCATCCATGCCCTCGAGCGCTTCATCCAAGGCGAACTGGGCCGCCTTCGGAGCGCTCATGGATTCGAGCTTCTGTTGATACCGGGCGGTGAATTCGCGGGCTTCGCGTTGGCGCCGGGAAAGGTCTTCGAAGGCATTGGTCGCAACACGGGCTGTGGTAGTGGTAGCCGTCGTGTCGGCGAGAATCCCTTTCTGGATGGCGATGAGGTTCAGGCGTTGCTGCGGCTGACCTTTGCGCTTGGAAGGCGGCGGGCCGGATCGGTCGGTCAATTCAATGAAGTAAGTCGGGGAGCGTCCGATTCCGGGTCCATCGAGGGTGTTGTTGTCGCGAGCCTCCGCGTAGTAGGAAACCACGTCGTAGGGCTTGAGCTGCAGGGTGCCCAAGCGCAAGACCGCCGCTCCGATCGTTTGACCGTCCTTGAGGTGGCGGTCGCGGACCTCCAGACGCTGTTCGGGTCCTCCCAGGACATGGTAGACGAGGGTGATGGATTCCAGACCGAAGTCGTCCGAGGCGGTGACTTTCAGGGGAATGATCTCGTCGGGGTCCGCGCGGATGTCCTCGCCGGGTTCGGTGACCTCAACGGTGGGTGGTTGGTCTGGAAGGGCCCGGATGGGATGGCGGGCCGAATTGGAGGTGGCCGGCCGACCATGGGCATCGGCGATGACGATGGCATATTCGGCATCCTTCGAGAGGGTGAGCTCTCCCTGCCAGAGATTGGAGCCGGTGGGTTTCAGCGCCATGACGCTCCCGTGGGTGAGTCTCAATTCGGCCTGGCCGAGAGGCACGTTGCCTTCCAATTCGAAGAGCACGCGGGTGCCGCGCAGTGCGGTGATCGAGGGGCTGCTCTGGCGAAGCTCCGGCAGGCCTGCATACGACGGCGGAATCAATCGGAGCGTCAGCCGGGCGACCTCGGGCGGCACATAGGCCAGCACCGGGTATTCCGCAGAGAGGGTGTCACCGGCGCGGATGCGGAAGGTTCCGGAGGTCGAGACGGCCCAAGCGTGGAAAGCCACCGCGTTGGACAGCACCGGCACCGTCTGGAGCTGCCATCGATCCGCGCCTTGAGCCCGCCATTCCACACCCACCGTTTTCGGGATACGGCCGGAGAGTCGATTGGTGACCGTGAGTTGATGGCCCACCGGAAATTCACCGCCGGCCGGTTCCACGATGAGACCGGTGAACCGGGCCGCCGACCAGGGAGCGACGGTGCGGAGTAGGGCGATGCTGGATTGGGGCGCGACAACGAAGAATCCGATCAGTGCGGCCAGAACGCCGCCGCCGAAGAGCAAACCGGGCAGGCTCAACCGTTGGCGGTAAGGCACGGTTTCGACGCTGGCGACTCGGGCGGTGCGTTGGCTCAGAGCCGCGGCCAGTTCCGATTCATAGGGTCCGGAAGGGGTCCGCTTGCCCGACAGGTATTCGGCGGCGGTTGAAATCTCGCATCCCAGATCGGGGCTCACCGATTCGATATCCAGGGCGGCTTCTTTGAGCGGAGTGCTGTGGTGTTTCAGCCGGAACCACCGGCGAAGTCCCGCCGCCAATCCGACCAGCAGGGCCGACGCGGCCAGAACTCGGATGGCCACGGGCAACAGAAGTCCGTAGTCGAGGAGCATGACAATCAACAACCCGAGCCCCAGTCCGGCTCCCGTGGCCCACGCGAGGCCGGTCCGGCGGGCGGCGTCCTTGCGACGGGCGGTCTGGGCCAGTTGCCTGCGGGCTTGATCAGCGGGTGTGTTCATGGGGTGGAACGATTGGCCACGACGGTTTCGACGAGCAGGAACACCAGGGCCGCCAACAGGAGGACGCGCCACCATTCTTGTTGGCCGGATTCCCCGCCCAACCATCCGGGCGGCAACTCCGATTCGGCATCGGTGCGGCGGGCCACGCGGTGTTCGGCCACCGTCGGATCGAGTGCCGCCAGATCGGATTCGATGGGGGGTGGATTGGCGGCCAGGCGCCCCCGTTCCCGACCGGAAGGGTCGCTGAGGGAATAGAATCCGGAAGTGTCGACGTCGATGCGTCCGGTGCCGTCGGCGCCGACTTCGAGCGGGGTGGGTGGCTTGGCAGTGTCCGACCGGAGGCCCAGCCCGAATCCGGAGGCGGGGGAATTGCTGGAACCCACTCCATCCAACCGGATCCGAGCCTCGGTGCCGGTGATCAGCGGCTCCAGGGAGCGGAGGCGGCGCTCGTCACCCCGATCGGCCAGGTAGCCGTCGGAGGCGGTGATCCAGGGAACGAAGCTCTTGTGCTTGGGCCAGTCGGTCCAGGCGGTGTCGGCCGAAGTATTGGCCAAAAGGACCCATCCCCGGCCAAACGGACGACCGACCAGGAAGGGGTGTCCATCGTCGAATCGGGCCAGCACCGAGCTGCCCGGGGCCGGAGTCACCGCGTGCCGGTGGGTGAACTCGGCCACGGCCGGTCCGCCAGACCTGGCCGGGGCGAAGGGCCGGAATACCGGACTGGATCGGTCGTAGGCTCCGATGCGCCAGGGCACCTCGGCCTCGCTGGCGCTCACCGCACCCCATTGAGCCGGCGACAGGGTGCCGAATTCGGCGTTGAAGCGGGAGGGTTCCAGGGATTCGCCACCGAAGAGGAACAACCCCCCGCCCTGGTCCACCCAGCCATTCAGAGCCGCGACCGCATCGCCGGGAAGGGACCGCATGGCGGGCAGGAGCACCACGTCGAGAGGCGAGGATTTTGTGGCGGCACTCAACGCCGCAGCGACGGCCTCTGGACGCAGGACCTCCACGCGAAATCCGCTTTGCCCGGCATGGGTGCCCCCGAAGAACGGATCCAACGCGGCCGCCAGAAAGAAGGTCTGCTCTTCGAACGAACGCACCTGGTTGCGGTTTTCAATGGCCACCACGTGAACGGGTTCGGGCACCTGGAAGGCCAGACGACGCACATCATCCTCGGCGAGCGCATCCGTCTCGGTCAGACGGGCTTCGATCTCATGCCATCCCGGCCCGAGTCGGGGCGGTTTCCATTCGAGGGAACCCGACTGACCGGTCCCGCGCGAGAAGCTCGTGTCGGAGACCGGCTTGCCGTCCAGGAACCAGCGCACCGTGTGATTCACGACCGCCTGGTCGCTGAAATTGGCGATGGTCAGGAGGAGTGGCTGTTGGGGGTCGGTCGGAAGCCGCAGGTCGGTGAGGGCGACATTGGGAGCCACGGCCGTCCCCACCCGCACGAATCGAACCGGGAGCCAGCGCGGCAAGGGATGGCGGTCGAGCCCCTCGGCCCCGGTCCGCTGGAGATCACTGATGACGACGATGGAAGCCGAACCGGGTGATTCCAACGACGCGACCAGGGCGTTGGCTTTCCGAAGCGTCTCGCCGAGGTCGCCGCTGCTTGAACCGGGTTTCAGGGCGTCGACGGCGTTTCGGATGACCGAAGCCGGCGCGAAGCCGGAAATCACTTCGGCTTTGCCACCCATTCCGATCAAGGCGGCCCGGTCGTTGTCGGCCAATCCGCCGAGGACCCGACGGGCCTCCTCGAGAACGGCCGGCCATCTCGGTTTCCCTGAGTCGGTGGCTCGGAGGCTCAACGAGGAGTCGATGAGGATCACCACATCACGCCGTGTCGGTCGGGTTTTTCCACCCCAGCCCTCTGGGAGATAGGGTCGGGCGAAGCCCAGAACGATCAACGCGAAAACCAGCAACCGGAGCAACAGCAGCAGCCAGTTCCTCAGCTTGCGGCGGGCCGTGCTCCGGGTGTCGCGCACTTCGAAGAAACGCAACGTGCTGACCC
>JACCEB010113712.1_pt1 | contig 44397 bp, 36 predicted proteins | sample 7454761 | NCBI WGS metagenome assembly JACCEB01 (sample SAMN15323454, study PRJNA562643) | freshwater metagenome | isolation source: river surface water | place: USA:Blue River Watershed | collected 2017-08-18
GGAGAGCGCGTGCTCAAGCTGCCGACGGTGGCTGACAAATCCTTTTTGATCACCATTGGCGACCGCTCTGTCGGCGCGCATACCGCGCGCGACCAGATGGTGGGCCCGTGGCAGGTGCCGGTAGCCGATTGCGCGGTGACGACGATGAGCCACGAGGGTTACCTTGGCGAGGCGATGTCGATGGGCGAGCGCACGCCGCTGGCCGTGATCGACGCGCCGGCATCGGGTCGCATGGCCGTGGGCGAAGCGCTGACCAACGTCGCTGCCGCCGCGATCAACGACCTCACCGACATCAAGCTCTCGGCGAACTGGATGGCCGCCTGCGGCCAGCCGGGGCAGGACGCTGCGCTGTTCGATACGGTGAAGGCCGTTGGCATGGAACTGTGCCCGGCACTCGGCCTGTCGATCCCGGTCGGCAAGGATTCGCTGTCGATGCGCACCACCTGGCAGGATGACGAGGGCGCGAAGTCGGTGACGGCGCCGGTCTCGCTGATCGTGTCCGCATTCGCGCCGGTCAGCGATGTGCGCAAGACCCTGACGCCGCAACTGCGCCGCGACCTCGGCGATACCGCCCTGATCCTGGTCGACCTCGGCCGCGGCCGCAACCGCCTCGGCGCGTCGGCGCTGGCGCAGGTGATGCAGCAGATCGGTGATGATGCGCCGGACGTGGACAGCGCAGACGACCTGAAGGCTTTCTTCAATGCGATCCAGCGCCTGAACCGCGAGCAGATGCTGCTCGCTTATCACGACCGCTCGGACGGCGGCCTGTATGCGACGCTGTGCGAAATGGCCTTTGCCGGCCATGCGGGCGTGACGGTCAACCTCGACATCCTCGTCACCGAGGGTGAGCATGCGACTGACTGGGGCGATTCGAAGAACTGGGCATCGCAGGTCGAGCAGCGCCGCAACGACCTGACGCTGCGCGCGCTGTTCGCCGAAGAGCTGGGTGCAGTGATCCAGGTCCGCGCCGACCAGAAGTCCGACGCGATGAACGTGCTGCGCGAGTTTGGCCTGGGTGCCTGCAGCCACATCATCGGCAAGCTGAACGAACGCGACGTGGTCGAGTTCACCCGCGACGCGAAAGTGATCTACCAGAAGAAGCGCGCTGAGCTGCAGCGGCTGTGGAGCGAAACCAGCTGGCGCATTGCGCGGCTGCGCGACAACCCGGCCTGCGCCGACGCCGAATACGACCGTCTGCTCGACGAAACCGATCCGGGCATGACGCCGAAGATCAGCTTTGATCCGTCCGCGGACGTGGCCGCACCGTTCATCGCGACCGGAGCGCGCCCGAAGGTGGCGATCCTGCGCGAGCAGGGCGTCAACTCGCATGTCGAGACCGCGTACGTGATGCACAAGTCCGGCTTCGATGCGGTCGATGTCCACATGAGCGACCTGATTGCCGGCCGTGCGAAGCTGGACGATTTCAAGGGCCTGATCGCCGTCGGCGGCTTCTCTTACGGCGACGTTCTGGGTGCCGGCGAGGGCTGGTCAAAGACCATCCTGTTCAACCCGCTGCTGTCGGATCAGTTTTCCGGCTTCTTCCGGCGCAATGACACCTTCGGCCTGGGCATTTGCAACGGCTGCCAGATGATGAGCAGCCTGAAGTCCATCATCCCGGGCGCGGAGCACTGGCCGAAGTTCACCCGCAACCAATCCGAGCAGTTCGAGGCGCGCTTCGCGATGGTCGAGGTGCTGGAATCGCCGTCGATCTTCTTCGAGGGCATGGCCGGCACGCAGACGCCGATCGCCGTCGCGCACGGCGAGGGCTACGCAAACTTCGCGCATACCGGCGACGAGGACAAGGCGCTGGTCGCGCTGCGCTTCGTCGACCACCATGGCCGTCCGACCGAGACCTATCCGTTCAACCCGAACGGCTCGCCGTCGGGCATCACGTCGGTCACCACGCCGGATGGGCGCTTCACCGTGATGATGCCGCATGCGGAGCGCGTGTTCCGCACCGTCACGCACTCGTGGCATCCGGACGGCTGGGGCGAAGATGCGCCGTGGATGCGGATGTTCCGCAACGCGCGCAAGTGGGTCGGCTGAGCGGCCGGCTCCTGCTGAACTGCCGCGGCCCGCGGGCCGCGGTCAGGCCGCCATCTGCGGCAGGCGCCGCACGGTGGCTTTCAGCACGTTGAAGCAGTCGGGGTCGATCGCCGTGCCGACCGACTTCGCCATGATCGCCAGGGTTTCATCGACCGGCACCGCGCCGCAATAGGGACGGGCTGCCGTGATGGCGTCGAAGATGTCGGCGCAGGTGATGATGCGCGTCTCTGCGCTGATCTCGTCGCCGGACAGGCCGCGCGGATAACCCGCGCCGTCGAGCCGTTCATGATGCGCGCCCGAGACGCGCGCCAGTTCCGCGAATGCGTCGATGCGCGACAGGATCGCCTCGGTGTGCATCGCATGCGCGCGCACGGCTGCCCATTCGTCATCGTCGAGCTTGCCCGGCTTGTCGAGGATGCTGTTGCTCACGCCCAGCTTGCCGATGTCATGCAGCAGCGCGCCGCGCCTGAGCCAGCGGCGGCGATCGCTGCCCAGCCCCATTGTCTCGGCCATCAGGTCGACATACAGCGCAACGCGTGCACTGTGCCCGCTGGTATACGGGCTTTTCGAGTCGACGATCTGGCCGAACGCCGATGCGATGTCGTCGAGATAATCCTCGTCCAGCTGCACCACCTTCCACGCCGGCTCCAGCGCCAGTACCGCGGCACTGATGTCGTCGCTGCGCAGCTGCCACCAGAAATCCGCGTCGGCCAGCTCGAGCAGCGCGTCGACCAGTTCGGGATCGAACCACTGGCCGCGCCGCAGCTGCAGTTCCTCTCGCACGGCCGCCGGGCCGCCGCTGGTATGGAACACGTCGGCGACCTGAGACAGCAGCGCGATGCGCGAGTACAGCGGTATCTCGCGGCCGGCCAACCCGTGCGGCCGGCCCTTGCCGTTGTGGTGTTCATCGAGATGGTAAATGCCGGTGGCGACCGATTCGGGGAAGCGCAGCAGCCGCGCAATCTCGGCGCCGCGCTGGCAGCGGGTCTGGATCAGTTCGTCGGCCAGTTCCTTGCCATTGCGCAGGATGTTCAGCACCGCGCCAAAGCGCTCGGCCAGCGGCGAGCGCAGGCCGGTATGCGACAGCACGAAATTCAGCACGGCCTGCGCGCTGTCGCCGACGGTCTTGAAGTCACGCTTGAAGGAGAGATCGTCGGTCAGGTAGAGCTCGCAGATGCGCGCGGCATTGCTGCTGCAGCCGAGATCCTTCAGCAGGATCGTGTAATAGAGGTTCCACAGGTCTTCGGCCGACAGGCCGATATGGCGTCCGACATGCATGCCGATCCAGCAGCTGCGCAGGCAATGTCCTTCGGGTTGACCTTCGGTGATGTCGAGCGCATGGCTCAACGCGGAGATCAGCTCGGACAGTCGAAGTCGGTGCATTGGATGGCAGAAAAATCGATCTGAATCATGAATGTAATGGATTTTACGACCCAGTGTCAGCCATTGCGCGGCCAATAAAAAAAGGCCGATGTCCCCATCGGCCTTTCTGTCCCGCAGCGATCGCTGCTTACTGGACTTTTGCCTTCTTGCGCAGGTCCTGCTGGAAGGTCTGCAGCTTGCGCTGCTGCAGCGACTCGGCGATCTGGCCCTTGACTTCTTCAAAGGACGGCAGCTGCGCGTCGCGCACTTCCTCGAGCTTGATCACGTGGTAGCCGAACTGGCTCTGCACCGGCGCCTGGGTGATCTCGCCGACCTTCAGGCCGACCATCGCGTCCGAGAAGGGCTTGACGAAAGCATCCGCCGGCGCCCAGCCGAGGTCGCCGCCTTGTTGCGCCGATCCCTTGTCCTTCGAAGCTGCCGCCAGCTCGTCGAACTTGGCGCCGCCCTTCAGCTTGGTGATGATCGCCTTCGCCTCGTCTTCCTTCTCGACCAGGATGTGGCGCGCGTGGTATTCCTTTGCCGGCAGGGTCGCCTTGAACTTGTCGAACTCGGCTTTCATCTCCTCGTCCTTGACCGGGTTCTTCGCGACGTATTCCTGCGCCAGCGCGCGGATCACGATCGACTGGCGGGCCATGTCGATCTGGCTCTTGATCTCAGGACGGTTCGAGATGCCCTGACGGTCCGCTTCCTGCGCGAGCACTTCGCGGTTGATCAGTTCGTCCTTGATCATCGAGCGCATTTCGGGCGAGTCCTTCTGGCCCTGCTGCACCATCTGCTTGACCATCGACTCGACGCGCGAGGTCGGGATGGCTTTGCCGTTGACGACAGCGACGTTTTGCGCGCCTGCGGGGAGGGAAGCGACAGCGGCTGCGGAGGCGACAAGCATCACCAGCAGGCGGGCAGGTTTCAGATTCTTCATGGATAAGGTATGGATATGTTGAACAAAAATGCCTTGCGACGACGATCAGGAGGTCTGCGCCTCGTCAGGCGTCTGTAAGGTCATTGCGAGCGCGTGTATGTCTTTTTTCATCATCTCGCGCAGGCAATCATACACCAGCCTATGGCGGCCAACCTTGCTGATTCCCTCGAAGCGTGCGGACACCAGTTTCAGTCGGTAATGCCCGCCGCCGGACGCCGCGCCGGCATGGCCGGCATGCAGGTGGGACTCGTCCTCGACCACGCATTCGAGCGGTTCGAGGCCCGCGTTCAGCAGCTCGCGGATGCGCTCCGGACGGTTCATTCTGCCTCCTTCATGTAGCGTGACAGGTAGACGCTTTGCGCGATCACGAAAGCGATCATCAGCCCGAGGAAGCCGAACAGTTTGAAGTTGACCCAGAACGCCAGCGGCATCGTGAACGCGACATACAGATTGACCGCGCCCATCACCATGAAGAACAGTCCCCACGCAAGGTTCAGCCGCGACCAGACGGCGTCGGGAAGGTGCATCTGCTTGCCCATCATCGAACGCATCAGGTTTTTCCCGAACAGCAGCGGCGCTCCCAGCAGCACCAGCGCGAAGCACCAGTACAGCACGGTCGGCTTGAGCTTGATGAATTGCTCGTCATGGAAATAGATGGTGGCGCCGCCGAACAGCACGATGATGACCAGCGACACCCACAGCATGTTGTCGACCGGCTTGCGGCGCGCAAGCAGCCACAGCACCTGCGCGAACGTGGCGAGGATGGCCACGGCGGTCGACAGCAGGATGGGCGCCTGCTGCAGCGTGACTTCGCCGCCGGACACCAGACCGGACAGGTACTGGTTGCCGAAAGCCTGCGCCGCTTCCGGATTGGCGCCGGCCAGCTTGAAGACGACGAAAAAGAGAATGACGGGGAAGAGGTCGAACAGCAGCTTCATGCGGGCGCTCAGCGTTGGGGAGTGAAGGTCAGCGATGCCGAATTGATGCAGTAGCGCAGGCCGGTCGGCGGCGGCCCGTCGGGGAACACATGGCCGAGGTGCGCATCGCAGACATTGCACAGGATCTCGGTTCGCAGCATGCCGTGGCTGCGGTCGATGCGTTCGCTGACATGCGCCGGGTCGAGCGGCCTGAAGTAGCTAGGCCAGCCGCAGCCGGAATCGAATTTGGCGTCCGATTCGAACAGCGGGGTGCCGCAGCACACACACGTGTAGATGCCGGCCTCATGATGATCCCAGTAGCGCCCGGTGAACGCGCGCTCGGTGGCGGCATGGCGCGTCACCTCGTATTCCATCGGCTCCAGCATCGCGCGCCACTCGGCATCAGTGCGCACGACTTTCTTGCTTTGCATGTTCTTCTCCACGTTCGCTGCGCGTCACGACGAGCAGCTGACTTCGATGCCGGCCGCCCAGTCGGGAGGCAGCGCCGCATAGACGGCGTTGTCCGGCTGTTCGTCGAACGGCCGCCGCAATACCTGCAGCAGGCGACGAACTTCTGAAAAATCCTTCTGCTGCGCCTTGTCGATCGCGACCTGCGCGAGGTAATTGCGCAGCACATATTTGGGGTTCACGCGATCCATGGCCGCCTTGCGGGCCGCGTCGTCGCTGCCCTCGGCGCGCAGGCGCTGCCGGTATTCTACTGACCACGCGTCAAATGCGCTGCGGTCAATGAACAGGTCGCGCAACGGTGCATCGCCGCCGTTTGCGGTCAAACCGGACAGCCGGCGGAAAAACAGGGGGAAGTCCACCCGGCCGGCGGCCAGGATGTCGAGCAGACGGCGGATCAGCGGCTCGTCGTCCTCCTGTGCCGTCGCCAGTCCCAGCTTCGCATGCCAGAGCGCATCCATTTTTGCGGAAAACGCCGGCTTGTAGACCGCCAGCACTTCCTGTACTTCGTCGACGTCGCCAATCAGCGGCAACATCGCCTGGCCGAGCGCGTAGCAATTCCATTCACCGATCTGCGGCTGCATCCGGTACGAGTAGCGGCCGGTGCGGTCGGTGTGGTTGCAGATATGTGCGGGATCGAAGGCTTCCATGAATCCGAACGGACCGTAATCCAGTGTCTGGCCGAGAATGGACATGTTGTCGGTATTGAGCACGCCGTGCATGAAGCCGACGGCCTGCCATTGCGCGACCAGTTCGGCGGTGCGGCGCGTGACTTCACCAAGCAGCGCGTGATAGGGCCGCTCGACATCCCTCAGTTCGGGGTAGCTGCGCGCGATCACGTAATCGGCGAGGGTCTTCAGCTCATCGGGGCGGTCATTCCAGAACCAGTGCTCGAAGGAGCCGAAACGGACGAAATTTTGCGACATCCGCGTGACGACGGCGGTAGTCTCCGGCTGTTCGCGCATGACCCTCTGGTCCGAGCCGATCACGCACAGCGCGCGCGTGCTCGGTATCCCGAGCGACGCCATCGCTTCCGAGCACAGGAACTCGCGGATGGACGAACGCAGCACCGCGCGGCCGTCGCCCATGCGCGAGTAGGGCGTCTTGCCCGAGCCTTTCAGCTGCAGCTCAAGCGAGCCGCCGGGCTCGGCCGGCGCCGGCGCTTCGCCCAGCAGGATGGCGCGGCCGTCACCCAGCTGGCCTGCCCAGACGCCGAACTGGTGGCCGGAGTACACCGCAGCCAGCGGCTGCGACGCCGGCAATTCGGCATTGCCGCCGAAGACCTCGGCGAACCGCGGCGTGTCGAGTTCAGCCGGGTCGAGCCCGATCAGCGCAGCAGCGTCTTCGCTCGCGCAGACAAGGTAAGGGTCGGACAGGGGCGTCGTGCGCAGCCGCGTGTAGAACGCGGGCGGCAGCGTCGCATAGCTGTTGGTCAGGGGCAGGTCGGCAAGCCGGTGAAGGCGCAGCTGCGGCAGGTCGGGCGAGTTCATTGAGGCTTCTGTTAGGATGACTGCCCGCAGGACAGGAATTGCCGGCATACAAAAAGCGGACGACGCACCGGCCGTCGCGTACAGTCCGGCAGGCGCTGCAGGCGCCTGCCATTGTGACAGAGAAGAGGAGAGTGCACTTGAACCCGGCAGAGCGCCTCGACATCCCGTCGGTCAGGCATCGCGTCAGCGCCGACGAATGGCAAACCCGCGTGGATCTCGCTGCCTGTTACCGTCTGGTGGCGGCATTCGGCTGGTCCGACCTGGTCTTTACCCACATCACCGCGCGCGTCCCCGGCGGCGATCATGAATTCCTGATCAACCCTTACGGCCTGACTTTTGATGAAGTCACCGCGTCGTCGCTGGTGAAGATCGACCTGCATGGCAACAAGCTCGACGACTCGCCTTTCCCGGTCAATCCGGCTGGCTTCACCATCCATTCGGCCATTCATGCGGCCCGCGACGATGCGCACTGCGTGCTGCACACGCATACCGTGAATGGCTGCGCGGTGGCGGCGCAGGAGGGCGGCGTACTGCCGATTTCACAGGCATCGATCTTCGTGCTGAACAGCCTCGCGTATCACGACTATGAAGGCGTCGCGCTGAACGATGATGAAAAGCCGCGGCTGGTGGCCGACCTCGGCGACAAGACCTATCTGATGCTGCGCAACCATGGGCTGCTGACGGTCGGCAGCACGGTGGCTGATGCGTTCCTGAGCATGTATAACTTCGAATCCGCCTGCGCGATCCAGGTGAGGGCGATGGCGGGCGGCTCGGCTTTGCGACCCATCCCGGAACCCATCATTGCCAACGCAATGAACCAGGCGAAGCAGGTGACGCAGTCGAAGTACGGCGCGCTCGCGTGGCCGGCATTGCTGCGCAGGCTGGAAAAAGACGACCCCGGATACCGCAGCTGAGTGGTCCGGAGGCCCGCGCATTGCTGCGTCGCCGCATGGAAAGCGGTTGACCAAAGGGCAAGTGGCGCACAAAAATCCCCCAAATTGCAGCAAGAAAAAATTTACCGGAGACACCATGGTGCAGTACCCGCAGAGCCCATTGATGGGCCGCATGATGAGCCAGCCGCTGCTCATTTCCTCCCTGATTCGCCACGCCGACCGCTATTACGGCGATACCGAAATCGTTTCCCGGCGCGTTGAAGGCGACATTCACCGTTATAACTATCGGGAATGCCACCGCCGCGCACGCCGTCTGGCGAATGCGTTGACGCACCGCGGCATCGTGATGGGCGACCGGGTCGCCACGCTCGCATGGAACGGTTACCGGCATCTCGAGGCGTATTACGGCGTCTCCGGCATGGGCGCGGTGCTGCACACGATCAATCCGCGCCTGCACCCGGAACAGATTGCCTACATTGCGAACCACGCGGAAGACCAGTACCTGCTGTTCGACCTGACCTTCGTGGCGGCCATCGAGGCCATCGCACCGCTGTGCAAGACGATCAAGGGCTTCGTCGCGCTGTGCGACCGCGAGCACCTGCCGGCGACCGACAAGATCCCGAACCTGCTGTGCTACGAAGACCTGCTCGCCGCCGAGTCGGATGAATTCGAGTGGCCGCTGTTCGACGAGAATTCGGCGTCCGGCCTGTGCTACACATCCGGCACGACCGGCAACCCGAAGGGGGCGCTGTACTCGCACCGCTCGACCGTGCTGCATTCGTATGCGTCGGCGCTGCCGGATGCGCTGAACGTGTCGGCGCGCGATGTGGTGCTGCCGGTGGTGCCGATGTTCCATGTGAATGCCTGGGGCCTGCCGTACTCGGTGATGCTGACCGGCGCGAAGCTGGTGATGCCAGGGCCTGCGCTGGACGGCAAGTCGATCTATGAACTGTTCGAGCAGGAGAAGGTGACCTTCTCGGCCGGCGTGCCGACGGTCTGGCTCGGCCTGCTGAACTACACCGCGCAGAACAAGCTGAAATTCTCGACCTTCCGCCGCACCGTGATCGGCGGTTCGGCCTGTCCGCCGGCGATGATGAAGACGCTGCGGCACGACTACGGCGTCGAGGTGGTGCATGCGTGGGGCATGACGGAGATGTCGCCGCTGGGCACGTGCTGCACGCTGATGAGCCAGCACCTGGACCTGCCGGAAGAACAGAAGCAGGCCAAGCTGGAGAAGCAGGGACGCGCAATTTACGGCGTCGACATGAAGATCGTCGACGACGACGGCAAGGAATTGCCGTGGGACGGCACGACCTACGGCAACCTGCTGGTGCGCGGGCCGTGGGTGGTGTCCGGCTACTTCAAGGCCGAAGGCGGCGACGTGCTGCAGGACGGCTGGTTCCCCACCGGCGACGTGGCCGTGATCGACCCCGAGGGCTACCTGCAGATTACCGACCGCAGCAAGGACGTGATCAAATCCGGCGGCGAATGGATAGGCTCGATCGACCTCGAGAATATCGCCGTCGCCCATCCGGCCGTGATGCAGGCCGCCTGCATCGGCGTGTTCCATCCGAACTGGGACGAGCGCCCGCTGCTGGTGGTGGTCAGGAAGCCCGGCATGGAGGTCAGCAAGGAAGAGCTGCTGAAGTTCTACGACGGCAAGATCGCCAAATGGTGGACGCCGGATGACGTGGTGTTCGCCGACGCGCTGCCGCTGGGTGCGACCGGCAAGATCCTGAAGAACAAGATTCGCGACGCCTACCGCGACTACAAGCTGCCGACGGCCTGACGGCCGCGCGGGGACAATCGCTTGGAATTCGCGCTGATTTCGCTGCTGAACGGCCTCAGTTACGGACTGCTGCTGTTCATGCTGTCGTCCGGCCTGACGCTGATCTTCAGCATGATGGGTGTGCTGAACTTCGCGCATGCGAGCTTCTACATGATCGGCGCCTACTTCGGCTATGCGATCAGCCAGCTGCTGGGCTTCTGGCCGGCACTGCTGTTCGCGCCGCTGGCCGTCGGCGTGATCGGCGCGCTGGTGGAGCGCTTCGGCCTGCGCGTCGTGCACAAGCATGGCCATGTGTCGGAGCTGCTGTTCACCTTCGGCCTGTCGTATCTGGTGGTCGAGATCGTGCAGATGATCTGGGGGCGCGCCGCCGTGCCTTACCGCATTCCCGCCGAGCTCGACGGCCCGCTGTTCACGCTGTACTCAACCTCTTTCCCGATCTACCGCGGCTTCATGATGGCGGTCGCGCTGCTGATGCTGGGCGCAATCTGGCTGCTGCTGACGCGCACGCGGATTGGCCTTGTGATCCAGGCGGCGCTCACGCATCCCGAAGCGGTCGAGTCGCTCGGGCATAACGTGCCGCGCGTTTTCATGATGGTGTTCGGCGGCGGTTGCGCGCTGGCCGGGCTGGCCGGCGTCATCGGCGGCAATGCCTTCGTCACCGAACCCGGCATGGCGGCCACGGTCGGCAGCATCATTTTCGTGGTGGTGGTGGCCGGCGGCATGGGTTCGCTCGGCGGCGCGCTGCTGGCTTCGCTGCTGATCGGCATGATCCAGACCTTTGCCATCGCGCTTGACTGGTCGCTGCTCGGGCTGCTGAAGCGCGTTGGCGTCGCGGTCGCCGCGGACGCCGGCGCCTACCGGCTGCTGTCGCTGACCGTCTCCGAGGTCGCGCCCATCCTTCCCTATGTGCTGCTGTTGCTGGTGCTGGTGTTCCGGCCGCGCGGCCTGATGGGCACGCGGGAGACCTGAATGCCGGCCGCCCCGATGCACTTTCGTCCATTGAACCTCGGCCGCTGGGCCGTCTGGGTGCTGTTCGCGTTCGTGTTGCTGATTGCGCCGCAGCTGTTCCGCTCCGGCTCGAGCCTGTCGGTGATGTCGATGATGGGCACGGTGATGATTTTCGCGTTGTCCTACAACATGCTGCTGGGGCAGGGCGGCATGCTGTCGTTCGGCCATGCGGTGTACTCCGGCCTCGGCGCCTTCATCGCGATCCATGCGATCAACCTCGCCAGCGCCGGCAGCCTGCCGGTGCCGCTGCCGCTGATCCCGCTGATCGGTGGGACCGCCGGACTGTTGTCAGGCGCGCTGTTCGGCTATTTCACGACCAAACGCTCCGGCACGACCTTTTCGATGATTTCGCTCGGCATCGTCGAACTCGTGTTTGCGTGTTCGCTGATGTTCCCGGGGTTTTTCGGCGGCGAGGCGGGCATTTCCGGCGACCGCGTGTATGGCAAGCCTTTCTTCGGCATCACGTTCGGACCGCAGCTGCAGGTGTATTACCTGATCGCGGCCTGGCTGTTCGTCTGTACCGCGGCAATGTTCGCGCTGACGCAGACGCCGCTGGGGCGGATTGCGAACGCGGTGCGCGACAACCCGGAGCGCGCCGAGTTCATCGGTTATGACACGCAGCGCGTGCGCTGGCTGCAGCTGATGCTGTCGGGCTTCTTCGCCGGCATTTCGGGCGGCCTGTCGGCCATCAATTTCGAGATCGTCACCGCGGAGAATGTCAGTCTTGCGCGTTCGGGCGCCGTGCTGCTGTTTACCTTCATCGGCGGCACCGGCGTGTTCTTCGGTCCTTTGCTGGGCGCGATCGTCGGCATCTTCATGACCGTGATGCTGTCCGAATTCACCAAGGCCTGGCAGCTCTACCTTGGCCTGTTCTTCATCCTGATGGTGATGTATGCGCCGGGCGGGCTGGCCAGCCTGATCGTGGCCAACCTGCGCATGGTCCGGTACCGGCAACTGCCGCGCGTGCTGCCGGCCGGACTGGCCATGCTGGCGTCCGCGCTGCTGGCAACGGCCGGCGCGATCGTGCTGATCGAGATGCTGTACCACTGGTCGCTGGAGTCGGCGCAGGGAACGACGCTGGGACTGTTCGGATTCACCGTCGATACCGCGCGGCCCGGCGGCTGGGTCGCCGGCGGTGCGCTGCTGGCCGCAGGAGCGTTGGCGTTCTTGCTGGCGCGCGTGCCGTTCGGCAGGGCATGGGACGCGGCAAACTCGGAAATCGAACAACAGCTCGCGAGGAGCCGCAGATGACTGCGATTGCGCTCGACATCCGCCGGCTGAAAAAGCAGTTTGGTCAGTCGGAGATCATCCGCGGCATCGACCTGCAGGTAAAGCAGGGCGAGCGGATGGCCGTGATCGGCCCGAACGGCGCCGGCAAGTCGACGCTGTTCAACCTGCTGTCCGGCCGCTATGTGCCGAGCAGCGGGCAGGTGCTGCTGAACGGGGCCGACATCACCGGGCTGCCGCCTTACCAGATCAACCGGCTCGGGCTGTCGCGCAGCTTCCAGATCACCAACATCTTCCACCGGCTGTCGGTCTTCGAGAACCTGCGCTGCGCGGTGCTCTGGTCGCTCGGCTACCGTTACTCTTTCTGGCACAAGCTCAGCGCGCTGCGCGATGCGCGCGAGCGTGCCGAGGAAGTGATGGAGGCGATCGGCCTCGGCTGGCGCCGGCAGGTGCCGGCCGGCCTGCTGACCTATGCGGAGCAGCGGGCACTCGAGATCGGCATCACCATCGCCGGCGGCGCCGACGTGATCCTGCTCGATGAGCCGACTGCCGGCATGAGCCGCTCCGAGTCGGATGCGGCCGTCGAACTGATCGCGCGCGTGACCGAAGGCAAGACCCTGATGATGGTCGAGCACGACATGAGCGTCGTGTTCGGTCTGGCCGACCGGATCGCGGTCGTCGTCTATGGCGAAGTGCTCGCCTGTGATACGCCCGCGTCCATCCGCGACAATCCGCGCGTGCAGGAAGCCTACCTTGGCGGCCATGCGCCGCAGCAGGAGGACGCATGAGCGCGCTGCTGGAAATCCGCGACCTGCACGCTTTTTACGGCAAGAGCCATGTGCTGCATGGCGTGAACCTGGATGTAAATCAAGGCGAGATCGTCAGTCTGCTCGGCCGCAATGGCGTCGGCCGCTCGACCACGGTAAAAGCGGCGATGGGGCTGGTGCAGGCGACAGGCTCGGTCCGGTTCGGCGGCCGCGAGATCCTGGGTTTGCCCGCGTTCAGGATCGCGCACCTCGGACTCGGCTATGTTCCGGAAAACCGCGACATCTTCCCGACGCTGACGGTCGAACAGAACCTGCTGCTCGGAGAGAAGCGCGGCCGCGCATCGCGCTGGAGCATGGCGGACATGTACCAGATGTTCCCGCGGCTGCAGGAGCGCCAGCATACGGCGGCCGGCGTGCTGTCCGGCGGCGAACAACAGATGCTGACGCTGTGCCGCACGCTGATGGGCGATCCGGACCTGATCATGATCGATGAGCCGACCGAAGGGCTGGCACCGAAGGTCGTCGAGCTGGTCGCGCAATACCTGCAGGCGCTGAAAGAGCGCGGCATCTCGGTGCTGCTGGTCGAGCAGAAGCTGGCGATCGCGCTCGACATTTCGCAGCGCGTGTTCGTCATGGGCAGGGGAACCATCGTTTTTGAGGGAACACCACAGCAGTTGCGCGAAAGCCCCGCAGTGCGCAAGGAGTGGCTCGAAGTCTGAGCGCCACGCGGCCGGCGACAAACCCAAGTTCACCAGAGGAGCACTAGCATGACTTACAGCGTCCGTTCATCTGTTCTCGCCGCCGCGCTGGCGGCTGCATTCGCCGCACCGGTCGCGCAGGCCGACGTGGTGAAAGTCGCTTTCATCGACCCCTTGTCGGGCCCGTTCGCGCCAGTCGGGCAGAACCTGCTGAAGAGCTTCCAGTCGGTCGCCGAGATCGCGAACCGCGACAAGTGGGCGCCCGGCCATACCTTCGAAGTCACCGGCTTCGACAACAAGGCCAGCCCGCAGGAGTCGCTGACGGTACTGAAGGCCGCAATCGACCAGGGCTATCGCTATGTCGTGCAGGGCAACGGCTCGGGCGCGGCAGGCGCGCTGATCGATGCGATCAACAAGCACAACGAGCGCAACCCGGGCAAGGAGGTCGTGTTCCTGAATTACGCGGCGGTGGATCCGGACCTGACCAACAGCAAGTGCAGCTTCTGGCATTTCCGGCTCGATGCGAACTCGGACATGAAAATGGAAGCGCTGACGACCTTCCTTGCGAAAGACAAGGCGGTGAAGAAGGTGTACATCATCGGCCAGAACTATGCGCACGGCCATCAGGTGACCCGCGCGGCGAAGGAATACCTGAAGCGCAAGCGTCCTGATATCGAGATCGTCGGCGACGACCTGCATCCTATCGGCAGCGTGAAGGATTTTTCGCCGTATGTGGCGAAGATCGCGGCCAGCGGCGCTGACGTCGTCATCACCGGCAACTGGGGCTCGGATCTGGCGCTGCTGGTGAAGGCTGCGCGTGACGCCAGCCTGAAGTCGAAGTTCTATACCTATTACGCGTACACGAGCGGCGTGCCGACCGTGATGGGCGCGGCCGCCGCCAACTACGTGCGCTATGTCGGCACCTGGAACGTGAACAACGAGACCTTCGCCGGCAAGGAACTGGTCGAGGGCTTCAAGAAGAAATTCAACGACGACTATTACGGCGAGACCACGTATTCGGCGATCCAGCTGCTCGGCCTGGGCATCCGGCAGGCGAAAACCACCGATCCGGTGAAGGTCGCTTTCGCGATGGAAGGCCAGCGCTTCAAATCGCTGAACGGCGATGTTGAAATGCGAAAGACCGATCACCAACTCCTGCAACCGATTTACATCACGACTTGGGTGAAGGCGAATGGCAAGGATGTGAAGTTCGACCAGGAAAACACCGGCCACGGCTGGAAGACCGAGCAGAAGATCGATGCCTATGTCGCTTCACAGCCGACGTCCTGTGCGATGAAGCGGCCGTCCTGACGCCGTACCATGGCCGCATGCATGAGGGATGCGGCCATGGATTTCGGCTTGCGCCGGCGCGACGTTGCTGAAGCCGATGCACTTTGAATCGTCATCCCGGCGCAGGCCGGGAATCATAGGCGCCGGACCCATGGCGCCATTCAGCGGGGCATAACGAGGGGTCCCGGCCACCGCCCCGGTGAAGTCTGCCGCCAGGCCGGCATCCGTCTTCAACCGCCAGCGCCCGGCACTCGGCACCGCCGCGGATTTCGCCGGCACTTGGTGTTCTCTGCACCACAGTTGACGGGCTTCGATGGACAAAGTCCGTCCACCTCCTACAATCAGCCGCGTTCCTGAACTCATCCGGAGATTCGCATGCGCGGCACTCGCCACTGGCTGTTCACGCTGATCGGTATCGCGTTCTTGTCAGCGCTGGCAAGCGCTGCTTTGCCCGGCCATGCGCAGGCCATACGCATCGGCCTCAGCGGCCCCTTCAGCGGCGGCTCGAGTCCGATGGGCGAGAGCATGCGCAATGGCGTGCGCCTTGCGGTTGACGAGATCAATGCCATCGGCGGCATTCACGGCCGCGAGATCGAACTGGTCGAGCGCGATGATCTCGCGAACAACGAACGAGGCGCGCAGATCGCCGCCGAGCTGGTGCGCCTGAAGGTCGCTGCCACCATCGGCATCGTGAACACCGGCGTCGGCCTCGCATCGATCGAGCATTACCAGAAGGCGCGCATCCCGCTGCTGGTTGCCGTGTCCACCGGACCTGCATTGACGCGCAAGTATGCGCCGCCGGCGAGCGCCGCCAATTTCATCTTCCGCGTGTCACCCACGCTGGACCTCGAGGCGAAGATGCTGGCTGCCGAGCTGAAGAAGCGGGGGCGGATGAAAGTTGCGCTGCTGGCCGACGATACGCCGTATGGCGACAGCGGCGTGGCGGCGTTTGCCGCGGCAGCGCGCCAGGAGGGCATTGGCGTCGTCGCCACCGAACGCTTCCGCATAGGCGCGACCCGAATGGAAGAGCCGCTGCGCCGCGCACGCAGCGCCGGTGCGCATGCCGTTGTCGGCTGGGGCATCGGCCCCGAACTCGCACAGGTCGCAAACGCATTGAAGTCGGCGGGCTGGCGCGTGCCGCTGCTCGGCAGCTGGACGCTGTCGATGCGCAATTTCATCGACGCCGCCGGCGGCGCCGGCGAAGGCGCGCTGATGCCGCAGACTTTCATTCACGACGCCGGCTCGACCGCGAAGAACAGCTTCCTGCTGGCCTACCGCCGGTATGCACGATCGGACCAGATACCGTCACCGATGAGCGCGGCGCAAGGCTATGACGGCATGCACCTGCTGGCGCTGGCGCTGCGTCAGGCGCGCTCGGCCGACGGCGACGCAATCAGGCTGGCACTGGAAAATCTCGACAGCCGCTACCAGGGCGCCGTCACCAGCTACGAACGACCGTTCTCTGCAAACGACCATGACGCGATCACCGCGAACATGATGGTGATCGGCAAGGTCAGCGGCGGCCGCGTCGATTATGCGTACCGCGAAGACCAGCAGCGCAGCGCACTGCTGAGGGTGAAATCGAAATAATACGGTCGTTCTTTTCTGCGGTATAGTTGGTGGTTCAATTGCCGTCGCACAGACGGCAGCCACGACCATCACAGGAGACAAGTTTCATGACCGCGACCTACCAGGAGCACGGCGACATCGCCGTCATCACGCTCGACAACCCGCCGGTGAACGGGCTGGGCCATGAGACGAGGACCGGTATCGTTGATGGCGTAAACCGCGCGCTCGACAATCCGGCCGTGAAGGGCATTGTGCTGGTCGGTTCGGGCAAGGGCTTCTCCGGCGGCGCGGACATTCGCGAATTCAATTCGCCGAAGGTGCTGCAGGAGCCGTCGCTGAATACGGTGATCCGCGTGGTCGAAGGGTCGGAAAAACCGGTGGTTGCGGCCATTCACGGCATGGCGATGGGCGGCGGTCTCGAACTGGCGCTCGGCTGCCATTACCGCGTCGCGACGGCCGGCGCGCAGATTGCGCTGCCCGAGGTCAAACTCGGCATCCTGCCCGGCGCGGGCGGCACGCAGCGGCTGCCGCGCGCCATCGGCCTCGAGCCGGCGCTGAACATGATCGTGTCGGGTACGCCGGTGATGTCGGAGAAACTGGCCGGCACCAAGCTGTTCGACCAGATGATCGACGGTGACCTGCTTGCCGGCGCGATCGCCTTTGCGCGCAGCGTTGCCGACCGACGCCCGCTGCCGAAAGTGCGCAACCTGAAGATCGACATGCCGAACGCCGAGGGCTACCTGCAGTTCGCGCGCAATACGGTGCGCACTGTCGCCGGGCCGTTCCCCGCGCCGCTGAAGTGCGTCGACGCCGTCGCCGCCACGGTCACGAAAAAATTTGAGGACGGCCTGGCCTTCGAACGCAGCCTGTTCCTCGAACTGGTGCAGACACCGGAGTCGAAGGCATTGCGCCATGCGTTCTTCGGCGAGCGCGCTGCATCGAAGATTCCCGACGTGCCGTCCGATACGCCGCTGCGCGAAATTAAATCGGCTGCCGTGATCGGCGCCGGCACGATGGGCGGCGGCATTGCAATGAACTTCGCGAACGCCGGCATACCGGTGAAGATGCTGGAGATGAAGCAGGAGGCGCTCGACAAGGGGCTGGCCACCATCCGCAAGAATTACGAAAACTCGATGAAGAAGGGCAAGCTCACGCAGGAGCAGCTCGACAAGCGCATGGCCCTGATCAGCGGCACGCTGGCTTATGAGGATATCGGCTCGGCCGACCTCGTGGTCGAGGCAGTATTCGAGGACCTCGGCGTGAAGGAAACGGTGTTCAAAAAACTCGACGAGGTGATGAAGCCCGGCGCCATCCTTGCCTCGAACACCTCGACGCTGGACGTCGACAAGATCGCCGCCTTCACGAAGCGCCCGCAGGACGTGATCGGCACGCACTTCTTCAGCCCGGCGAACGTAATGAAGCTGCTGGAGATCGTGCGCGGCGCAAAGACCGGCAAGGACGTGCTGGCCACCGTGATGGCGCTGGCCAAGAAGATCAAGAAGACCGGCGTGGTGTCGGGCGTCTGCGACGGCTTCATCGGCAACCGCATGGTCGAGCAGTACATCCGCCAGGCCTTCTTCCTGCTGGAGGAAGGCTGCCTGCCGGAGCAGGTCGACAAGGCGATCGAAAAATTCGGCTTCGCGATGGGGCCGTTCCGCATGAGCGACCTTGCCGGCAATGATATCGGCTGGTATATCCGCAAACGCCGCTATGTGGAGAAGCCGGACGTCGTCTACTCGAAAATCGGTGACAAGCTGTGCGAGAAAGGGCGCTTCGGCCAGAAGACCTCGGCCGGCTGGTATGACTACAAGCCGGGCGATCGCAACGCTTATCCGTCCGACGAAGTGAACCAGATGGTGATTGCGCATTCGGCCGAGAACGGCGTCGAGCGGCGCAAGATCAGCGACGAGGAAATCGTCGAGCGGCTGGTGTATGCGCTGGTCAACGAAGGCGCGCTGATCCTGGAAGAGGGCATCGCCTTGCGTGCGTCCGACATCGACATGGTCTACCTGACCGGCTACGGCTTCCCGCTGTTCCGCGGCGGTCCGATGTTCCATGCCGATACGGTGGGCCTGCCAAACGTGCTGCGCTCCATGCGCAAGTATGCAAACGGACACCATCCGGACGCGTGGAAGGCGGCGCCGCTGCTGGAACGCCTCGCGGCCGAAGGCAAATCATTCAACTGACCTCGGCCTCACCAGTAATTTTCAGTCAGGAATTGCCCCGCCGCCACCCGGCGGCAGGGCTTCAGGCCGCGCGCATGCAGCCGTGCGCGCATGTCTTCGATCATCTGCGGATTCCCGCAAAGCATCACGCGCGATGACTGCGCGGTGACGGCCAATCCGGCCTTCGCCTCCAGCACCCCCGTATCCCATGCGGCGGTGATACGCGCGGCAATCCGCTGTTCGTCCTCCGTAGCGGCAGCCGGCTGGCTTACGCAATGAAGCAGGACAAGCTCGGCGCCTGACGCATCCGACCGGCCCTGCATCTGCTTCAGTTCTTCGCGGTAGAGCAAATCCGCATCATGGCGCGCGCCGTGAACGAGGACAATACGGCGAAAGCGGCGCACCACCGCCGCATCGCGCAGCATCGACATGAACGGCCCGATGCCAGTGCCGGTGGCCAGCATCCACAGGTCATCGCCGTCGGCAAAACGGTCTGCGGTCATGAAGCCGTAATTCTCATGCTCGATGTGAATGGCGTCGCCGGCCTGCAGGTCCTGCAATTGCGACGTGAACATGCCGCCGGGAACCAGCACCGCGACGAATTCGAGCAGGCGCTCGCGCGGCGCGGACACGAAGGAAAACGCCCGCCATATCAGATGCCCGTCGGCAGGCAGTGCAATCCTCGCGTACTGGCCAGGCAGGTAATCCAGCGCCAGCGGGCGCGTGGTGGTGAAACTGATCAGCGACGGCGTCCAGCGCGTGACGCTGACGATTTGCTCTACGGAAAATGGCTTGTCGTGCATGACCATGGGTTCCTTGCACAGCAGGGCTTGCCGATGTCGCGCAGGCCGCCAGCATCGTCGTTAGACCGCAGATGAACGTTGTTGGCTCACTACGCCTGCGCTGCGGTTGGGTGACTGCCGCACGGTTACCTGCGTATCGACAACCAGCCTTACAGCAATAGTAATACCTGCAAATAAGATCGGCATCCCTTCGTTAACGTAGAGGATCTGATGATGAAAAAAATCAGCAAAGCAGTGCTCGCCGCCTCGTTCGGCCTGATGAGCGTCCATGCGGGCGTGATGGCTGCGCAGGCAACCTCCGAGCTGACCGTGACTGCCAACGTCAATGCCAGCTGCAGCATCAACACGAATCCGGTCAGTTTCGGCAGCTACAACCCGGCCAATGCGCAGCCGACCTATGTATCCGGCTCGGTTACCGTGGCCTGCGTCAAGGGCTCGGTACCGGTGATCTCGCTCAGCGGCGGACTCAATCCGGGCGCCAATCCGGGCGAACGTGCGATGAAGCATACCGTCGGCACTGACCTGCTCAGCTACTTCCTGTACAAGCCGGCGAGCGTCGTCGCGAATACCGCTTGCACGACGACCGAGACGAATCCCTGGGGTTCGGTCGGCACCGAGCGCTTTGAGCCGGGCACGTCGACCGGCATTGCCGCATCGACGTACAACATCTGCGGCAAGATTCCGGCAGCCCAGGATGTGTCGACCGGCAGCTACCAGGACACCGTGACCGCCACCGTGGAGTTCTGATGTCCGGGTATCCGGCAGTCACGCCCGTCGTTCTGAAGCACGCCTGCCGGATACTGTACGCCGGCCTGCTGCTGTGTGCCTCGGCGTTCCCGGGCCATGGCAATGCAGGCTCGTTTTCCGTCAATCCGGTCCGGATCGAACTCTCCGGCACCGAACCGACTGCCGTGATCCATGTCGAGAACACCGGCAATGCGCCGGTGACCGTGCAGCTTTCGACGATGGCCTGGTCACAGGCCGACGGCAAGGACCAGCTGCGGCCGACGCGCGAATTGCTGTCGACGCCCCAGATCTTCAGCCTGAAGCCCGGCGCCGTGCAGGTGGTGCGCATCGGCGCCTTGCGCAAGCCCGACGCTGACAGGGAACTGCCTTACCGTTTGCTGCTCGAGGAGATCCCGCTGCCGCCGCCGCCCGACTTCAAGGGGCTGCAGGTTGCGCTGCGGGTCAGCCTGCCGGCATTCCTGAAACCGCCCGCAGATACGAAGGAAAAACTGGCGGTCTCGCTCGTGCCGAAACCTGACAAGCGGCTGACCCTGTCCTTGACGAACGCCGGTAACGGCAGCGCGCACTGGGCAGGTTTTACGCTGCATGACGCTGCCGCGCCGGAGCGCGTGCTGGCTGCCTATCCGGGCGCCGTCTATGTGCTGCCGGGCCAGCGGCGTGACGTATCCGTGCAGGCGCCCGAATGGGAAGCGGGACGCCAGATTCTGGTCAAGACCACGACCCGGGGTCGTCCGGTGGAATTTCATGCAACGCCGGTGGCACCGTGATCGTACCCGGATCGCGGTTGCGGCAAGGCTGACGCGCTGGCTGTCGACACTGGCGCTGCTGCTGTCGCTGCTCATCGGGACGACGGTGGCCGCAGAAGATCGTTCAACCGTTCCCGAGCATCAGTTGCTGGTCGTTGCAGTCAACGTCAATGCGCAGCCGGTCGGGCAAGGCGTCGTGGTACTGCGCAGCGCAACGGGCGACTGGTGGCTTCCGGCCGCCACGCTGCGCGCCGCCAATGTAGCTGTTCCTGAAGCTCCGGGTCTCCGTTTCAACGAGACCGAATACATCGCACTGTCCGCGCTGGGCGCGGCAACTGCGGAATTTGACGAAGCAACGCAAAGCCTGGACATCCGGATTGACGCTGCACGGTTCTCGACCACCCGGCTTTCGGGCAATCGATCGGTCTCCAGCGTCATGGCTTCGCGACCGGCCGGCGCATTCCTTAACTACGACCTGATGATCGAGCACACGCCGGTCGGCAACGGGCATACCTTGTACACCGATCTCGGCGTGGCGGTGGGCGGCGGCATGCTGCTGTCGGATTTTCTGCGGATAGACCGGCCCGGGTTGCGCGAATCGATCCGCCTGAGCAGCAGCTTCACCCTCGATCAGCCAGACCGTGTGGCGTCGCTGCGGATCGGCGATGCGATCACGCGGCCGCCGACATCGCTGGGTCGGCCGCTCCGGTTCGGAGGACTGCAATGGAGCACGAACTTCCAGACCCGGCCCGGGCTGGTGACCGTGCCCGTGGCGACGCTGTCCGGACAGGCTGCCTTGCCGTCGACGATCGACCTGTACGTCAATAACGTCCTGCAGGGCCGCAACGCCGTGCCACCGGGTCCGTTCTCGATCAGCACGCCGCCGCTGGTCGCCGGCGACGGCGAGGTGCTGCTGAAACTGACGGACCTGTCCGGCCAAGAACAGCTGATCAGCCAGCGCTATTACGCAAGCACCGTGCTGCTGGCGCCCGGCCTGTCCGATTATTCATTCGAGATCGGCGCGCTGCGCCAGAACTATGGCTTGCAAAGCGATGATTATGGCGACGCCTTCATTTCCGGCAGCTGGCGGCAGGGGCTGAGCGAGCGCCTGACCGTCGAGGCCGGCGCCAGCCTGCAGCAGCACGGGCTGGCCGGGCTGCTCGCCAGCGTCGCCACTGCCGTGCCCGATATCGGGATCGGAACGCTGGCGCTGGGGCTCAGTCATGGCGATGCCGGCACCGGCGCGCAGCTCGGGTTGGGTGTCGAAAGGCGCACGGCGCGACACAGCTTTTCGGCGCGGATGCAAATCGCCGGCAAGGATTACCGACAGACCGGCGTCGATCCGTCGCAGGCGATCCGCCGTCTCGACAGCCTGTTTTACGGCTATCGGATCGGCGACCTCGGCAGCCTCGGGCTGTCATACACACGCCAGCAAAGGATGGCGGCACAGCCCGTGTCGATCGCCAGCGCCAGCCTCGGCTCGCGCCAGTACGACTGGGGAAGCCTCGGCGTGTCGCTGATCCAGTCGCGCGCGGACCGCAGCGATATCTCGCTGAACCTGTTCTGGGCGATGACCCTTGGCCGCGGCACCAGCGCGAGTGCTTTCCATGCGCAGCCTGCCCATGGCGAATCACAGCAGGTGCTGAACCTGCAGAAAAACATGGAGCCGGGTGAAGGCTGGGGCTACCGGCTGCAGGCAGCGCGCAATGCCGCACAGCAGGCGTCCGTCTACGGACAAAATGCATACGGCTTCGGTCGCCTCGAAGTCGGGGAAGCCGGCGGGCAGACCAGCGTGCGCGCCGGCGTCGCCGGCGGCGTCGCACTGCTCGACGGCCACGGCTTCCTCAGTCGCCGGATCGACGGCAGTTACGGGCTGGTCAGGATGCCGGGCTTTGCGAATGTCCGCGTTTATGTCGACAACCAGCTCGCCGCCCGGACCAATGCAGACGGCTATGCGCTGCTGCCGCGCCTGTATCCCTACATGAAGAACGGCGTCTCTATCGAGCAGATGGATGTTCCGCTGGATGCACAGATCGATACGCTGCGCATGCACCCGGTGCCCGCCTGGCGATCCGGCGTTCTGATCGACTTTCCGGTCCGCCCGGCGGCAGGCGCCACGCTTGATCTGAAACAGGACAATGGATGGCCCGTGCCGGCAGGCACGCTCGTCACGCTGGATGCGGCCAGCGGCAGCGCGGCGCAGCCTTTCGTGGTCGGGCATGACGGACTGCTCTACCTGTCGGGTCTGCAACCGGACAACCGGATACAGGCAACCTGGCCCGGCGGCCAGTGCGCGGCGCGCTTTCCCTACGTCCCCGAAAAAGGCAGCGTGCCGCACCTGGGGACGGTGACCTGCAGCGGATCCGGAGGACCGAAATGAGCCGATCGACGCGATGCTGGCGGGCGGTGTCCGCAGCCGTGCTGGGCTGGTGGCTGTGCGCTCCGGCGCTGGGCATGAGTTGCATGACCGTCGTCGCTCCGCGGCTGGTGTTCGGGGAATACGATCCGAAGCGGCCGCAAGCGCATGACGTGCAGGGCAGCCTGTCCATCCAATGCACGCCGATGGCGCCGGGCGAAGTGCTGGACCTGAAGGCCAGCCTGGCCGGCGTGTCGGGACAGGCGCTGTATGCGCGCAACGCGCTGACCGGCGAACGCCTGCTCGTCGGACTCTATCGCGACCCTGCGCGGGTGCTGCCGGCCGATGCCCAGGCGCTGTTCGCATTTCGTGCGCCGCTGGCAGTCACGACGACGATTGTCATGCCGCTGTACGGGCGCATACCCGCAGGGCAGGACGTGGCGGTAGGCAGCTACCAGGCCGACCTGACGATCTTGCTCGAGTTCTGACCGCTGCTCATGCCTTCGGCGACGGCTTGCTCGCCACCACTCGCGGATTGCCGCTGCCCCCCATCGTCTGCAGGCTGACCGGTCGCTTCCAGATCCGCGCAACATAGTCAAGCACACGTTCGGCACGCGGCAAGTCGAGCCCGCGCCCGTCGCCGCGATAGTCGTGCACCAGTTCGAGGCTGCCGTCCACATGCATCGCACTCACCGCGACCCGCGGCGCGCCGTAATTGAATTTCGGCGCCAGTATCGCTTCGCGTATCGCATGGATGTCTTTCTCCGCGATGCGTATCCCGCCTTCATGGTCGGCTTCATAGACGAACAGCTCCAGCCTGTCCGCCAGTTCCGGCGTCAGGTAGTTGCGGATGAAGCCGAAGTCGTCCTCGTCATTGCGCACCTGCCGCGCCTTCTGCAGTCCGTGCCGTTCAATGATGTCTTCCCAGATCGAGAATCCGAGGTGATAGGGATTGATCGCCAGCGACAGCTGATTGTCCGCCGCGAAAGGGCGCACCACATCCGAATGCGCCTTGATGGCCGAGACGTACAGGTCGGGCGGCAGAAAATCCGCCTCGCGCAGCAGCCGCGCATGCCAGTACGATGCCCAGCCTTCGTTCATGATCTGGCAGGCGAACACCGGATAGAAATAGAACGACTCCTCGCGCACGGCAAGGAAGATGTCGCGCTCCCATCCTTCGAGGTCAGGCGCGTGGCTGGCGATGAACCAGAGCAGGTCGTGCTCGGGCCGCGGCGGCACGGCCGCCTGCCGCCGCGCGGACAGCTGCGGCGGATCGGACTCGCCGGGCAAACGGTGGAAGCGGCCGGCGAAACCGTTGCCGCCTTCATCGGCCTGCGAGGCCGGCAGCGCAGGGTAGGGCGGGCGGTGCAGCGGCTGGTTGATGTCGATGTGCGGTTCCAGCGCGAGGGCTGCATCGAGGATCTGCTCGACGCGTTCCTGCCCGTGCTGCTCCAGCGCGGTTTCTATCGCATGCGCACGGCCGGCCGCCTGCTCGAGGATATGGCCACCGGCCATGCGCATGAAATGAGCGAACAACTGATTGTTTTTCGAAAAGTCCGCATGCCCGATCACATGCGCCACGACCAGCACGTTCTCGGCCAGCGAATTGTCGCGCACCAGATAGGCGTGGCAGGGGTCACCGGGAAACATCACCTCGAAAATCCGCGAATAACCCATCCCTTGCCGGATCAGCTGGTGAATGTAACGAATCCCGAATGACCAGTGCGGCATGCGCACCGGCAGTCCGTAGACCGAGATTTCCATCATGAAGTTGTCCGGCACGACTTCGAAATCGACGGGGTAGTAATCCAGCCCGAGCTGGCTTGCCAGCGCCTCGATGCGTTCCGCGTAGCGATTCAGTTCGTCGGCTTCCATCAGGCCTCCGCTCCCTGCATGGCTTGCTGCAGGAAGAATTTCCGTATCGCCTTCCAGATGTCGTCCGGCTGGTTCAGCACGCAGCTGCCCAGCGGCGCGCCAGCCTGTTCGAGCTGGTTGCAGATGGTCCTCATTTCGGTATCGGTGACGCGCGAAGAACCCGGCACGGTCTCGACATAACCGGTGTAATTCAGCATCTGGGTCAGCCGGGTGAGGCCCGCCGTCGCGGCAGCCCGATCCTCGGTGAAGTTTTCACCGTCCGACGCATAAAACAGGTAGCCGTTGTATTGCGCCGGGTCGTACTCCTCTTCAATCATCCGTATCGCCAGCTCGAACGCGGTCGATGCGCCGGTGCCGCCGGTGCCGGTCACCTGAAAAAAATCCGCTTCCGAAAATTCCCACGCCTGCGTGGTATGCGCGATGAACCGCATTTCGACCTTGCCGTACTTCCTGCGTATGCCCTGCAGCACGAAAAAGAAGAAGGTCTTGGCCAGCTTGCGCTCGGCATCCGTCATGCTGGCCGACACGTCGAGCGCGAACAGCACGACCGCATTCGTCGCCGGCCTGCGCCGGTGCACCAGCTGGCGGAAGCGCAGGTCCTCGTTCGAAAAAGGCACGGCGTCCGGCTGGATCGCGCGCCGCTTCACCGCCTCCTTCACCGTGCGCCGGCGATCGAGGCGGGCGCGCGCGCCGCGGCGATCCCAGCCCTCGCGCACGAATTCATCGTCGGACAGCGTGGTTTTCGGCTTCGGCTGCAGGTCCGGCAGCTTCAGCTCTTCCCACAGCCAGTCGACGATGTCGTCGACCTTCAGCTCGAGCAGCAGCCGGACCTCACCCTCGCTGTTGTCGCCTTCGCCTTCGTTGTCGTCGGCCTGCGGCTGCGCAGGACGCAGCACGTCGCCGGGATGCCCCTGGCCCTGGCCGGCGCTGCGCGGACCGTCGCCCTGCGCGTCGGACAGGCGAAAGCGCGCATGCTCAAGCAGGCGCACCGGCAGCTGTACCGTGCGCTCTTCCGGTCCGGTCAGCAAATCGGCGCCGGCGACCAGGTCAGGCAGGTGCTGCTGCACGCTGTCGCGCACCTTCTCGTTGTGCCGGAGCCAGTCACGGGCGCCGCGCGAGAACAGCGCGTACCAGGGCGTGCCGCCTGAGATCGTGCTGTGAACTGTCATCACGTGCCCCTCATCCAGGGTGAACTGCGAATGGACCGGAGGCGTGGATGCCAGCCTGCCTCATGCCCGCTGGTTTGACTCTCGCGGGTGCGCAATGTTTTCCATGCCGCGCCTTTCATTCTTGTGCCAGCAAGGTGGTCACGTAATTCAGCGCCTCGCGCGCGCTGTGGCTGTCATAGCCGTACTCGTCAACCATCCGCCTCTCGACGATGGAGATTTTCTGCCGCGCGTCCTCGTCAGGCCGGCTGGACGAACTCACCAGCCGCAGCACATCGCGGCGCTGCTCGAACAGGTACTGCTGCACGGCGTCGTGCAGCTGCGCATGGCTGTCGAGCGTGAACTTCTCGCCGCGCTTGAACGCGCCCATTGCCTTCCGGACCACTTCCTGCCGGAACGACTGCTTGCCGGAATCCGAGATGTGAATCTTTTCCTCGACGGAGCGCAGGAAACGCTCGTCCGGCCGCCTTTCCTCGTTGGTGATCGGGTCGCTGATCTGGCGGTTGTCAAGCGTCGCCTCGACTTCGTCAAGGTACTTGTCGAGCAAGTCCTGCGCTTCCTGCTCGAAGGACACGAACAGCGCCTTGTGCACGTCTTCCTTCACCCAGCGGTTGTAGAAGTGCTTGCGCGCCAGCACGAGGTAGTCGATCCATTTGCGCTTCTTCTTGGCGTCGATTCGGGCATCGCTGTCGATCGCATCCTTCAGCGCCAGCAGCACGTCCATCGTGCTCAGGCTGCGCGTGTTCGACTGGATGATGGCATTCGACAGCGCATTGATCACGAAGCGCGGCGACACGCCGCCTAGGCCTTCGTCCGGCATCTTCTGTCGCGCGCGCTCAGCCTCGGCGCGGTTCACGCCTTCGACGTCTTCATGCGCATGAATGCGCACCTTGCGCGCCAGGTCCTGGTCCTTTTCATCGGCTTCATGCAGCCGGGTCAGGATCGCGAAAACGGCGGCCGCATGCAGCACATGCGGATCCAGATGCACTTCACGGAAGGCCGGGGCGGCCGACGAGATCAGCTTGCGGTAGATGCGCGCCTCGTCGACGTAATTCAGCGTATACGGCACCTGGATGATGACCATCCGGTCAAGCAGCGCCTCGTTCTCGCTCTCCTGCAGGAATTTGCGGAATTCCGCAAGGTTGGTATGCGCGAGGATGGTTTCGTCGAGATAGATCAGCGGAAAGCGTGACACCTTGACGTTCTTCTCCTGCGTCAGCGTCAGCAGCAGGTAGAGGAATTCGCGCTTGACCTTCAGGATCTCGATCATTTCCAGCATGCCGCGACTGGCCGCATAGACGGCGCCCGACCAGGACCAGGCGCGCGGGTCGCCTTCGTCGCCGTACTCCGCAACCTTCGACAGGTCGACCGAGCCGACCAGGTCGGCGAGGTCAGCGGTCGTGGGGTCGTGCGGCGCATAGGTGCCGATGCCGCTGCGACCGGCCTCGGAGACGAAAATGCGTTCGACCGGCATTTGCAGGAAATCGCCGTTGTACTGGTGCTCCAGCCGCATCCTGCAAAACGGGCAGACCTCGCCGCTGACCTCGACCCCGTAAGTCTCGCGAAAATTCGGCCGCAGCGTATGCGGTATCAGGTGCAGCGGCGACTCATGCACCGGACAGTCGCGAATGCCGTACATCGCGCCGGCTTCGGTGTGGCTGTATTCCTCGAGGCCGCGCTTGAGCAGGATCACCAGCGTCGACTTCCCGCCGGACGGCGGCCCGAGCAGCAACAGCAGGCGACGGCCGACTTCGGAGCCGGCGGCGGCCGCCTTGAAATAGTCGACCACGCGCTCGATGGCCTCATCCATGCCGAACAGCTCGTCGGCAAACAGGGCTGTGCGCAGCTGACCCTGCGCATCCTCGCGCCGGGTCCAGCGGATCATGTCCCAGATGTACTGATGAGAACTGCGCACGACGCCCTGCGGATCGGACGGCAAGATTTTTTCGAGAAATTCACCTACCGTACCGGACCAGTAATTCGCCTTGTGCTCGCGCGTGAAAGCCAGCAAGCTCTGCATGAAATTTTCCTGCTGCCCCGCACTCCATTCTTTGTCAGCGCTTGTCATGAACCGCTCTCCCTGACGGATGTGAACCCACTGGTGTAACGACAACTGACAAGTGGACAATGCAAAACCGGCGGGGGTTCGCAAAGCTGCGCTGACATGCAATATTTTCTATCCGTGTCCGGCATGCAGAGCTACAATCCGCGCCCCGCTAATCCCGCGCATTTATCCGTATTTCCCGAGACCATCATGCAGACCATTGCCGAACCCGTTCAATCGACCGCACTGACCACCCGGGCGCAGCCGCAACGCATCGTCGTGGTTGGCGGCGGCGCCGGAGGCCTGGAGCTGGTGACCCGGCTCGGCGACCAGCTCGGGCGGGAAGGCAAGGCGCACGTCACGCTGGTTGACCGCGAAGCCACCCACATCTGGAAGCCGCTGCTGCACGAAGTCGCGGCCGGCAGCATGGATCCGCATGCGCACCAGCTGGAATACATCGCACAGGCCCGCTGGCATCATTTCGAGTTCCAGCAAGGCGAGATGCTCGACCTTGACCGCCTGAACAAGACCCTGACCGTTTCCGCGCTGGCGGACGAGGCAGGGCAGGTGATCCTGCCAGAGCGACAGGTACCGTACGACACCCTGGTGCTGGCGATCGGCAGCGTAACGAACTTCTTCGGCGTGCCCGGCGCGGCCGAGCATGCGATGGCGATCGATACCGTCGGGCAGGCCGAGCATGTCCGGCGCCGCATCCTGGCCGCCTGCATGCGCGCGCAGGCCCGCCATGCGGAAGCCGACGGCGAGGAACTGCAGAAGGTGGATCTGGTGATCATCGGCGGCGGCGCGACTGGCGTCGAACTGGCGGCCGAACTGCGCAATACCGCGCAGGTGCTGGCCGCGTACGGGCTCCACAAACTCAACCCGCGACGCGACATCCGCATTACCCTGATCGAAGCCGGGCCGCGCATCCTGCCGCCGCTGCCAGAACGTATCGCGAAGGACACATCGCGCCTGCTGGCAGAACTGGACGTGATGGTGATGACGGGCGACCCGGTCACCGAGGTGCGCGCGGACCGCGTGCGAACGAAAAGCGGCCGTGAACTGCCGAGTGACCTGACCGTCTGGGCCGGCGGCATCAAGGTGCCGGCGGTGCTGGGCCGTGTCGGGCTGCCGACCAATCCGCTCGGACAAGTCATCGTGTCGCCGACACTGCAGACCATCACGGACCCTGACATCTTCGCGCTCGGTGATTGCGCCAGCTGCCCGTGGCCCGCAACCGGCAAATCGGTGCCTCCGCGTGCGCAGGCCGCTCACCAGCAGGCATCACTGCTGGTCGGCAGCATGAAGCGGCGGCTGCAGGGACGCAGCCTGCCGACCTTTACCTATCGCGACCACGGTTCACTGATTTCGCTCGGCCATTACGAAACCGTCGGCAACCTGATGGGCCGGCTGGTCGGCCGCTCGGTGCGCATCCAGGGCTGGCTCGCACGACTGCTGTACCTGTCGCTGTATCGCCACCACCAGTTCGCGCTGCACGGTTTCCTGCGCATGGCGCTGGATGCGTTTGCACAATGGCTGCGGCGACGCACCTCACCGCGCGTCAAGTTGCACTAGCAATTTTTCGTCGCCATTCAAGTTACGGCCAGAAAGTCCGTCAACCGAAATTCCTTGCATTAACAAAGACAGAGCGTTGCCTGTCGGACAGGCGGCATTCTGGCCGCAAGTTTTTTCGCCGGCATCGTTCAATTTCCTTGGTGGTGAATCCATCTGCGGAACATTTTGTTGCTTGTTTTCACACAGTTGAAAAAATGTGCGATCGGCACCGTTTCGACAAGGAGTGAATGCATGGCAACGAATCTGGAACGTATGCAGATCATGATGGAAGAGATCGGGCCGAGCCTGCCCGAGATCGAGGCCGTGATCCAGAGCGAGGACAAGAACTGGGCGATCCAGTTCAGCGATCAGGCGATCGTGATGCTCGAATGGGCCGAGAACCCGGATCGTGTCGTTCTGACCTCGCTGCTCGGCGCGCCGTCGGAGTCGATGCAGCTCTCCGTCTACGAAACCCTGCTTTGCTACAACCTGCTCTGGAAAGACACGGGCGGCGTAAAAATGGCGCTGTCCGGGCCGGGCGGCGACCTGGTCGTGATCTATGAGCTGTTTTCCGTCGACCTGACCCTGGGTGAATTGCAGACCGTGCTGACGAATTTCGTCAGCATCGCGCAGATATGGACCGTGTATGTGACCGGCGAAAGCGAACAGCCGGGAATGCCTTTGCCCGGCTCGATGGACATGCTGCAGCTCGGCGCCTGATTTTTTCGAACACGCAAACGAAAGGACTCCGACATGGGTAGTGCAATCAACGGGGCGTCAAACAGGAACCCGGTCACCGAGCTGAACAATGCGAAGCAAGCTGCGCCGGCCGCCACGAGCAATGGCCCGGTAAAGCTGCTGTACGGCACCGCGGCGCAGGAACTGACAACCATGATGAACCGGCTCAGGCAGTTCCCGGCAAGCGCACAGGCGCTGGTCAGCTCGCGCAATCCTGACCTGCAGTGATACGACCGTCACACCTCAACGAGACAGGAAAACCATGGCCACCACCATTGAGCAGATACAGAAGCTGGTGCAGGAGATCGGCCCCAGCATGCAGGAGATCGACGCCGTCGTGCAGACCGAAGAGCCGAGCTGGGCCATACAGTTTTCCGACGAAACCATCCTCATTATCGAGGCAGCCGATGATCCTTCCCGCATGGTGCTCTCGGCCGAGCTGGGCATGGTCACCGAGGCACAGCAGCGCAGCGCCTACGAGACCATGCTGTGCTACAACCTGCTGTGGCGCGACAGCGGCGGCGTGAAGGTCGGGCTGGCCGGCCCGCAGGGCGCACTGATCGTCAGCAGGGAAATCTGCCTCGACAACCTGACGCTGGCGGTCCTGCAACAGGAAATCAGCGCATTCATGAAGATCACTCGTTCGTGGATGCAATACATCGTACAGGTCGATCAAGGCGAGCCGACCCCGCTGCCGGGCATGAGCGCAGCCGGCATGCATCTGCAAGTCTGAACCCAGGCCGGCCGGGGTTCGCCCCGGCCCGTTGCGCATAAACCGGATACGGCATCGGTTCTGCTCCGCCGCGTTCGGTCATCCGCTGATTTTTCTCCTCCTCTTGCCACACAAATACTGTATATTTGTACAGTACAAATGTTGTTCGCCCTTATTTCCATAAAAGCAAGAGGAAACCATGTCCGTCTCCGCCATCGCGGCGCCGGCCGCTTCGCCGTCGCTGCCTCCTTCGCTGAATGAATTTGTCTGGCGCGCGGGCCGTATGGGCTCGGCGCGCTCCGTTGTCACGCCGACCGGCCATGCGACGCTGGACCAAGAACTGCCGGATCATGGCTGGCCGCATCGCGCGCTGATCGAATTGTTGCTGCAGCAGGGCGGCATCGGTGAAATCCGCCTGCTGCAGCCTGCGTTGCAGGCGCTGGGAGATCGCCGTATCGCGCTGCTGCAGCCGCCGCATCTGCCGCAGATCGCCGCCTGGCGCGACTGGGGATTGCCGCCGGAACGCCTGCTGTGGGTACGCGCACCGCGTCATGCGGATGCGCTGTGGAGCGCCGAGCAGATCCTGCGCAACGGCAGCTGCGGTGCGCTGCTGTTCTGGCAGGGCACGATGCGCCATGAATCGCTGCGCCGGCTGCAGCTGGCCGCGCAAGCGTCGGACATGCTGTGCTGGCTGCTGCGGCCGCTGTCGGCCGCCGATGAGCCGTCGCCGGCGCCGCTGCGCATTGCCTTGCGCCCGCTGCCCGATGGCGTGCGGCTCGACCTGCTGAAGCGCCGCGGGCCGCAGTGCGCGGCACCGCTGGCACTGCGCTGGCGCGAACGCGCCGGCTCCATCGACGAAACGGCCGAACGGCCGGACGAGGCAAGCGATGCGCTGCTGGATCGCCGTCAACCTGCCGCTGCTGCCGCTGCAGTCGCTGCACCCGCGCTGGTGTGAGCCGCTGCCGCTGGCCATCGTCGACGGCGGACAGGTGATTGCGGCGAGCCGGCAGGCGGCAGCGCAGGGCGTGCGCATCGGCATGCGCAGCGCCAGTATCGACGCGATCGCCCCGGGCGTGCTGCTGCGGCAGCGCGACCTGCAGCGCGAACGGCAGGCCTTCGATGCGGCAGCACTTGCGCTGATGCAGTACACGCCCGAGGTCGCCGCCGGCGCGCAGGGGCTGCTGCTGGACGTGACGGCAAGCCTGTCGCTGTTCGGCGGCCCGCGGCCGCTGTACCGGCGCGTGCGCGACAGCGTGCGCGCGACCGGCCTGTCGCCGCGACTGGGCATGGCGCCGACGGCGCAGGCTGCGGCGTTGCTCGCGCTGCATTCCGGCCGGCGCTGCCGCGCGCTGAAAAAAACCTCGATGCTGCGCCTGCTCGACGCGCTGCCGTTCACGCTGCTGGATGCCGCCGCACGCGAGGCCGACTGGCTGGACGGCATCGGCTGCCGCACGCTGTCTGACTTGCGCCGGCTGCCGCGTGCCGGCCTCAGACGCCGCACGCCTGCCGCGCTGCTCGACACCCTCGATCGTGCGTACGGCGAAGCGCCCGAACTGTTCGACTGGCTGTGCGCGCCGGAAAGCTTCGACGCATCGATCGAGCTGCCGTACCGCGTCGATCAGGCGCCACAGCTGCTGTTCGCCGCCCAGGGGCTGGTGCTGCAGATGACCGGCTGGCTGGTCGCCCGGCAGCAGGCGGTGTCACGCTTCGTGCTGTGGATGGAGCATGAGCGCGGACGCACGCGGCGCGCGCCGACGGCGCTCGAGATCGCGCTGGCCGAGCCTGCGTGGCAGGAAGACCACCTGCTGCGCCTGCTGAAAGAGCGGCTGGGCCGGTTGCAGCTGGCCGCCCCCGTGATTGCGCTGCGGCTGGAAGCGGCACAACTGGCGCGCCTGACGCCGCCGAGCGGGCAGCTGTTCCCCGAGCCGGGCGGCACGCCTGAGGACTACCGCCGGCTGCTCGAGTTGCTGGCAGCGCGGCTGGGGCCGGCGTCGGTGCAATTGCCGGCGGCCTGCGCGGACTATCGCCCGGAAATCGCCAACCGCTGGGAGGCGGAAAGCGCTGCGCATGACGAAGGCAGCATGCCGGCCGCCGCGCGGCCATTCTGGCTGCTCGAACAGCCGTTGCCGCTGACGGTGCGCGGGCATCGTCCGTTTTACGGTTCCGCGTTGCGCCTGCTGTCCGGCCCGGAGCGCATCGAGACCGGCTGGTGGGACGGTGCGCTGGCACTGCGCGATTACTTCGTCGCGCAAGGGGAGGAGGGCGCGTGCTACTGGGTCTATCGCGAGCGCGATGCGGGAAGCGCGCGCTGGTTCCTGCACGGGCTGTTTGGATGAAAGCAGCGGCGCCCGGCCTGCACCGGGAGCCTTTGCTGCATGACGACACCCCATGTCACTTCCGTCCTCGCTTCCCGGCTATGCCGAACTCCAGTGCGCATCGAACTTCAGTTTCCTGCGCGGCGCGTCTCATCCGGAGCAGCTGGTCGCGCGCGCGGCCGAGCTCGGCTATGCGGCGCTGGCCATCACCGACGAATGCTCGGTCGCCGGCGTGGTGCGCGCGCATGGCGAGGCGAAGCAGCACCAGCTGTCGCTGATCATCGGCAGCCAGTTTCGCGTGCACGATGAGTACGGCGGCAGCCTCTGGCTGATCGCTCTCGTCACCGACCGCAACGGCTACGGCAACCTGTGCGAGCTGATCACGCTGGCGCGCAATCGCACCGACAAGGGCAGCTACCTGCTGAAACGAAGCGATTTCGATGCGCCGCCTGCCGGCCTCGCGCACCTGCAGGGACTGCCCGGCTGCATTCTGCTGCTCGCGCCGGACTACGGGATCGATGCGGCAGAGCTGCATGAGCAGCTGGCCTGGATGCGCGCCAGCTTCGGCGCGCGCGCGCGCGTCGCGCTGACCTTGCTGCATCGCGGGCGCGACGAGCAGCACAAGGGGACGCTGCTGCAGGCCGCCGCCGCGCAGAGACTGCGCGTGGCCGCTACCGGCGATGTCTGCATGCACCTGCGCTCGCGCAAGCGCATGCAGGACGTGCTGGCCGCAATCCGCGCCGGCCGTCCGGTCGCGCAATGCGGACGCGCGCTGTTCATGAATGCCGAACAGCACCTGCGCTCGCGACTGCGGCTGGCGAACATGTACCCGGCCGACACGCTGGCGGAGACTGTCGCGATCGCAGGGCAGTGCAGCTTCTCGCTCGACCAGCTGCGCTACGAGTATCCGGACGAGCTGGTGCCGGCCGGCCATACGCCGTCGAGCTACCTGCGCGAACAGGCGTGGATCGGCGCGCACCGGCGCTTTCCGGCGGGCGTGCCGGCGAACGTGCAGCAGCAACTCGAGCACGAGCTGCTGCTGATCGCCGAGATGGCTTACGAGCCTTATTTCCTGACCGTCCACGACATCGTGTCCTTTGCGCGCAGCCGGCACATCCTCTGCCAGGGACGCGGCTCGGCAGCGAACTCGGCGGTCTGCTATTGCCTCGGCATCACCGAAGTCGATCCGGCGCGCGGCAACCTGCTGTTCGAGCGCTTCATCTCGAAGGAGCGCAACGAACCGCCCGACATCGACGTCGACTTCGAGCACCAGCGGCGCGAAGAAGTGATCCAGTACATCTACGACAAATACGGCCGCCATCGCGCGGCGCTGACCGGGGTCGTGATCACCTACCGCCCGAAGAGCGCGATCCGCGAGGCGGGCAAGGCGCTCGGCATCGATGCGCAGATCATCGACCGGCTGGCAAAGTCGCATCGCTGGTGGGACAGCAAGGAGGCGCTGCACGAACGCTTCACCGAATGCGGGATGGATCCGGAATCGCCGGTCGCGCAGCACTGGCTGCAGATTGCCGGCGAGCTGATCGGCTTCCCGCGTCACCTGTCGCAGCATCCGGGCGGCTTTGTGATCGCGCGCGACAAGCTGTCGCGGCTGGTGCCGATCGAGAAAGCAGCGATGGCAGGGCGCAGCGTGGTCCAGTGGGACAAGGATGACCTTGATGCGCTCGGCCTGCTGAAGATCGACATTCTCGCGCTCGGCATGCTGTCGGCGCTGCGGCGCGCGCTGGCGCTGGTGTCGGAACAGCAGGGCGAGCCATTCGAGCTGTCCGACATACCTGCCGAGGACCGCGCCACCTACGAGATGATCGGTCGCGCCGATACCGTCGGCGTATTCCAGATCGAGAGCCGCGCGCAAATGAGCATGCTGCCACGGCTGCTGCCGCGCACTTTCTACGATCTCGTGATCGAGGTGGCGATCATCCGACCCGGACCGATCCAGGGCGGCATGATCCATCCGTACCTGCGCCGCCGGCAGGGACTGGAGCCGGTCAGCTACCCGAGCGCCGACATGGAGACCGCGCTGTCGCGCACGCTCGGCGTGCCGATCTTCCAGGAACAGGTGATGCAACTGGCGATGCTGGCCGCCGGCTTCACTGCCGGCGAGGCCGACCAGCTGCGGCGCGCGATGGCTGCATGGAAGCGCAAGGGCGGCCTCGAGAAATTCCATGACAAGCTGGTCAACGGCATGCTCGAGCGCGGCTATACGCGGGAATTCGCCGAGGCACTGTTCAGCCAGATCGGCGGCTTCGCCGAATACGGTTTTCCCGAGAGCCATGCGGCGAGCTTCGCGCTGCTGGCCTATGCGAGTGCGTGGCTGAAGCGTCATCATCCGGCCGCCTTCCTCGCAGCGCTGCTGAACAGCCAGCCGATGGGATTTTATTCGCCGTCGCAGCTGGTACAGGATGCGCAGCGACATGGCGTTGACGTGCGCGCCGTCGATGTCGGCTGCAGCGACTGGGAGGCTGCGCTCGAATCCGTACAGGGCAGGGCGCCGGCGGTGCGACTCGGACTGAATCAGGTGCACGGGCTGACACAGGAAGCCGGCTGGCGCATCGAGGAAGCGCGCGCCGTCAGGCACTTCCGCGACCTGAACGACCTTGCGGTGCGCGCATCACTGTCGTCGTCCGACCTGCAGGCACTGGCGGCGGCGAATGCGCTGCAATCGCTCGCCGGCCATCGGCGTGAAGCACGCTGGCATGCGGCGGCCGCCGTGCCCGGCAAGGGCCTGCTGAAGCAAGCAAGCATCGCAGCCGATGCCATCAGCCTGCCGGCGCCGAGCGAAGCACAGGAAATTGTTGCCGACTATCGAACTCTTGGCATGACACTCGGCCGTCATCCACTGGCGCTGCTGAGACAGCAGCTGCTGGCGCGGCGACTGCTGCCGGCCGCCACGCTGGCCGGCTTCCGGCAGGGACAGTTCGCGCGTGCCTGCGGCCTCGTCACCGTGCGCCAGCGTCCGGCAACGGCAAAGGGGACCGTCTTCGTCACGCTCGAGGACGAGACCGGCGTAGTGAACGTGATCGTCTGGCCGGCGCTGGTCGAGTCGCAGCGCAGGGAATTGCTGCAGTCGTCGCTGCTGGCCGTCTACGGCCTATGGCAAACCGAGCACAACGTGAGCCATCTGGTTGCGAAGCGCCTGCTCGACCTGACGCCCCTGCTGGGCAGCCTGAAGACAGACAGCCGGGATTTCTGCTGACGTCCGCCGGACCGAACCGCTTGCGGATCGGCGTTACCCACGCACCGACGCCCGCAGAGCGCCTGTCCGTTCGGCCAGACGCCTTACCAGAAACCGACGAAGAGACCATGTCCCTACCACCGACCCAAGCAGCCACCCACCCGAACCTTACCAACAGCACCTCCGCCACACCGGGCCTCCCGCCACAACCCCTTGCACACGCGCCGGCGAACCCGTCTTCGGACAAAGCGTCGCCCCCGCTGGCCAACACCCCGCAAGCCTCACCCGATCCCGCGTCGCTACCGGCAAGCCCGGGGCGCGGCGAACAGGCTAAAGGCACTGCGCAGGCGAACATACGGATGTCCAACCGGGTACCGACGCTGGCGCTGGAGTCCGGACCGCCGAAAGCCATGTCTTCCGGCAGCAGCTCCGCGAGCAGCGTGCCGCCGATCGGCAAGCGCAGCGCATCCTTCATCCTGAAGCCGCAACCGATACCGAAGTCGCCACGGACGGCGCCCACCTCGGCCCGGGCGGTAAAGAAAGAGGACAAAAGCGCCAGCCAGCCCCCGGTCACGGCATACGGCTCGTCCGCCAGCAGCGCGTCGACCGCCTCGACCGCTTCGACGTCCGCCATCTCGTCGGCGTCCACCCCGAACATCGCTTCGACATCCGGCATCTCCTCGGCGTCCGCTCCGAACATCGCCACGCCGCCCGACTCCAGCACCTCGGCAACCGCACAATCGAGCGAACCCGTTCTGCGGAGAATACGCGCCCGCTCGCAAGTGGAAGTGCCGACACGCATGCTGGAGAAAGTCGAACGGAACTACGTTCCGAACCTGCTGGCCAACCTGATCGTCGACGACGTCATTGCCGGTGAAATACTCGCCGACCAGTTGCACAAAGTGGGGCGAATCGACTCGGCCTTTTACCTGTACAAACTGCCGCCCGAGTTGCAGCCGCTGGCCAAGAGCTCGATTCATTCGACCATCTCATCCAGCAAACTGATGCAGGCCCTGTTCGCCGAGGATTTCCGGGCGAACAAGGGATGGCTTGAAGCCAGGGCCATCTATGCCGCCGCGGCGACATCGATCGATGCGCCTGCACCGCGGGGAAAGAAAATCGATATCGGCACGGTTGATCCCGAGCTGAAGGCAGCGATCCGCGAGAAGCTGAAAGGCCGTGCCGAAGTCATCGTGCGCAGCCTGCTCGGGCATCCGGCCAGCCTGAAAAATTCACCGCTGCCAGAAAGGCTGATCGACTACCTCGTGCACTGCGACCAGCGCTTCCACATGAAACTGATGCAGGGAGAGCGCACCTGCAACTTCAGCAGCAGCCAGATGCGCGACGCCCGCATCGCGCTGCAGAAGCAATTGCTGGTCACTTATCTGCTGCAACCGATGCTGTCCGGACTCGCGCAGGCACGACCGTCCCAGAGCGAGATCTGGTTCCTCAGTCTGCTGATGAGCAGCCTGCTGAAAGCCTTGCCTCCGCTGCATGACGAGGTCTTTGCTCGGTCCTTCGGCACATCCCCGAAACGTTTCCAGGAAGCGGTCACCAGCAAGCACGCCGTCGAGGAAAAACTGGAGAAAATGGAAAAGCTGGAAAAGCAGCGCCAGAGAACGGAGCAGCGCAAGGCGACGTTCAAGTCCCGGCCGGGGCATGTGCGTTCGCGCAGCGCCGACACCACCCTGATTGACCTTCGCTCGCTACCGACGCGCGAGGAGATGATGCAGAAGCGTGCAGAGAAAAAAAGATCCGAAGCACTGGCCAACGAAGTCGATGGCAAGGTCGGCGAGTTCGAGAATGTCCTGAAGGATGCGGAAAAAAACGTGGAAGAACACGAAAAGATCCGCAAGGCGCACGCCGACCTGCAGGAGTTCAACGCAGACGACCTGCAGCTTGTGCTGGATATTCTCAACGATCGCGATGGTGACATCGAGATACTGGACGCACTGGACAATACGCCCGACCCGCAGCCGGCACGTGCCGTTCCGCTCGGCGAGGCTGATGACACGACCACGGCCAACACCCTCACGTCGCCCGACAACACGACCACGGCAAACATCGTGACCATCGGAGGCACCGGCGGATCCGCGAGCCTGCCTGCGTCGTCAACGGCTTCGACCTCGGACAGCGTTTAAGCAAGGGAAAGACATGAGTCGCAGTCCGAGAGCCTCCCTGAGAAATCCTGCGCCACCGGATTCGATCGCGCTGGATCCGCCGCACGAAACTGAGGCAAGCGATCGCGAGAAGCCGAGAAGTCAGTCTGCGCCGGTCATGATGTCGCCGGCCTCGGCGGCCGCACCTGCGGTACCGCCGTTGAGCCTGCTGCCCTCGTCGGCAGCAGGCAAGCCGTGCGCACCGCTCGTGTCCGGCGAACCCGAGCTCAGGTCGCCGCGCTCGCGCGTGCGATTCAGCGAGCCCGACGCTGGGAAAGACGGCACTTCGACACCGCGGGGAAAATCGCCACGCCCCGCGGAATCCGCGCCGCTTCCCGGCCGGCGGCGAATCGACAGCTCGCAGCGGCATGTTGCCAGCCCGCGATCGCCGCGCGATACCCCGGGCATCGATATCCGGCCATCGTCACGCGGGCCAAATCAAACGCTGATCGAACTGGGCAACGTGGCAGCACGCCTGATTTTCGAAGCGATCCGGTCGGACAGGGGCAGCCTGTCAAAAGATGCGATTGTTTCCCTGGCCCGCTTCGAAGTGCACATACCGCTGGAAAAGCTGCCGAGCGAATTGCGCGAAAAAATCGGCGAGACCAGGGATGGGAAAGTGTCCCATGCACGCCTGATCAAGGCCCTGTATCTGGACTTGCTGACGGAGTCCGAGGCCGGCAAGACGCTGCTTGCAATGCGCAGGATGGTGATGCTGCAGTATGGCGGCACCCACCTGACTTTGGCCGAGCGCCTCCGCATCGAAGAAAAGGACCTCGGTTTCAAGGCGCGAATGCAGGCGAATCTGGAAGGGCAGGCGAGGGCCTGTGCAGCGATCGCGCTCGGCCGCGTCGGTTCGGCGCAGGGCCCTGCCATATCGACCAGCAAACTGCCTGCAGAACTGGTCGTATTCTGGAAGGCCATGGACCGGGAACTGTGCGGATGGGGCCGGGAAAATCCTGACCTCGACGCAGACCAGTTGCGCACCGCACGCGAAAATCTTGGCTTTGACATCCTCTTCACACGCCTGATGCTGCCAGTCGCGCTGGGTGGACCTGACGAGTCGCATCTGGTCATACCGATGATGTTCTTCGACGCGGTCAAGAGCGCACTGCTGGATGACTGGCCGGCGTTTGCGGGCAGCATGATCACGACGCAGGAACACGGCAGTGCGAACACTGACGACCCAAGCGGGGTGCCGACTTCCACAGCGGCCGCGGTGCCAGCAGTATCAACCGCATCCGCCGCATCCCCCCGGTCGGCCAGCGCCAGCACGCCGACGGCCGATCGCGGCGAATCGACCGGCTGATCCTGACCTGCCCGGCCCCCGATGGCGAATGACTGCTGAAATCCGAGGCAGCGCTTTCGTCATCGCGGGCGCACACATGGGCATGAACCTCGAACGTGCTTCCGGGTCATTCAACATGATGGCCCGCACCTGCCAGACGGTGACACCCACCTGAATCGGGAGACAGGCGGGCGCGATGCTCGCTACCTCGTCCTGCCCGGCCAACGTACCGGCTACGGCCCGGAAGCCGAGTGCCGCAGCAGAAATATGCGCTAACGCAAGGCAAGATGCGGCAGCGCGGGCGTACAGTCAATCCGACAGCGATCTGGCAATCGCTTGAATCAGCAGGCTGACCCGATCCTGCGGGAGATCGCTCTTGTCTCCCGTCGGTTTTCCATGGAGGAATCGCATGACGCAACCGGCTATGCCACCGCGTGACTGCACGACATTCACGCTGAATATCGAAGACAAGATCTATCGTTGCCCGGTATCTGTGGAGGCGCTGTATGCATTGTGCCGAGAGCAGGACCGGTCGCTGAGCCGGATTGATGCGTACCTTGACCTGAAGATGAAAGTCCACGCGACCGTCGCGCAGAAGCTGGAAGAGGGCGGCGTGCCGGAGGTGCTGGAAGTGGAGGATTTCCTCGCCCGCTGAGTCGGAACGAAAAAACGCCGCCCCCGACGTCCGTCGTGGCGGCGTCTCCTTCAGCGTGCGGGATCAGGCGGCAGTGGCAAGACCGGGGGTGAGCGGTTGGGACTGTCGCAGGTCCGCGATCAGCTCGAACACCTCGTCCTTCGACAGCACATAACGCTCCATCAGTGTTGACTTCAGCCGCTCCATCCAGCCGCGATAATCCGAGATCGTCGCCAGCGTCTGCGAGTACAGTTCGTCGGCCTTGGCTTCTACGGCGCGAAGCGAATCTTCATGCGCGCCGTCGCGCCGCAGCTGCCGGTAATCCAGCTTCGACCGCGAGTACATCGACAACTGGTTGACCATCAGCTCCAGCCGGGCCGTCACTTTCTGGATATCGTTCTGGCTGCCGACCGAGATGCCGCGCGCACCATAGAACAGCTCCTCGGCCGCAACACCGCCGTACAGCTGCTTCACGTCCTGCTCCAGCTCTTCCAGCGTCTGCAGTCCGGCGTCCGGCGTCGCCGACAGCACATAGCCGAGCGCACCCAGTTTCGACACCGATTCGGTGCTGATTTTCAGCAGCGGCGACTTCGCCTTGACTTCATCGAGCGTCAGGCCCTGCTTCAGCAAAGGATCAACCTGCATGAAGAAATGCCCCAGTTCGTGCAGCGCCACACGTTCGCGCTGCTTGTCCTTTTCCGCACTCGCGGCACGGTCGGTCAAGCCGATCGCGCTGCGCTCGAACGCCCGGAACAGCAGTTCGGTGTCGATGCGCGTCTTCTCTTCGATCGCGATCATGCTGGCCCGATCGACCACGGTTTCCAGCAGCGCGGGCGACAGGTTGGCCGTGATCTCGGCGACATAATCGAGATTCAGGCTGTCCCAGTCGACGACGGCCGGAGCCTTGCGGCGCAGGAAGACGCCGAGCAGCTCCCGCCTTTCAGCCTTGTTCGGCAGGCGAAAATTGATCTTCACCGAAAAACGCCGCAGCATCGCTTCGTCCATTTCGCTGTTGGCGTCATCGAAGTTCGACGCGACCACCCAGATCACGCCCTGGCCCTCGTCGCTCTTGATGCCGTCCAGCAGGCCGAGCAGCGTGTTCGCGGTATCGTCATCCCACTTGCGTTCGCCGCGACCGCGCGGCATGAACAGCGATTGCGCTTCATCGAGGAAGATCAGGCAGCGCCCTTGCGCGACAGCCTTCTTGTAGATGGCGTTCAGCGCCTTCGATCCACCGCCGACCAGCCCCGACTCCAGCCCCGAGCCGGACGCCTGGATCAGTGGAATATCGAGTTTCTTCGCCAGATAACCGGCCAGCTTGGTCTTGCCGGTGCCGGCCGGCCCCGTCAGCATCACGTTGAATGGCTTGTCGATATTGTGCGACTTGTACAGGTCGCGATTGAGGATCATCGACTCGAGGTGCGCGACTTCACGCTTGATGTCGTCCATGCCGACCAGGTCATCCATGCTGCCTTTCAGCTTGTCCGGCCGGATCACGCTGGCCGATGCGCCCATGCCGGGCATGCTCTTCCTGAGCATCACGGCCATCAGCACCAGCAGCAGGATGCCGATCGCATTATGGGCAAGGAAGCTGCCGGCCGATTCCAGGAAACCCTGCGGCGCCTCATGATCCTGCATCACCGCCGGGTTCGCCATCACCCAGTCCGGCTGTGCGATCGCATACGGAATGCCGTTCTTCAGCAGGACCTCGCGTTCGAGGTTGACGTGCGTCGAGTTCGGCACTTTGACTGACAGCATCTTGGCCTGGTCTTTGTACTTGATCACATAGCGCGGCGACTCTGCTGCCGGCTGCACGATCAGCAAGTATTCAAGCCGCTGCCGCTGCGCAGGCAGCGATGTGATCAGCGAAACGTCCTGGCTGTACACCACCGGGGAAGCAGGCAACAGGCGCGGCGCACTCTCGAAAGAAATGATGATGGCTGACAGCAGCAGCAGCGCAAACAGCGCCGTGCGGAGGCGGCTGTTCTTCAGGAATTGGGCGAGCGAATTGATCAGCGTTGAAAATTTTGGCATGAATTCACGAGTGAAATTGCCGCGGCCTGCGGCAGGCGGCGCCAGGGTTGACGCACGGATTGCGTTAAGCGGGGGTAGGACAGGGGGGAGACGGGGAAAGTTGCGCGACCGGCTGAAAACTTGTGGTCAGACGTGACGGCGACCGTTCAGGTCGCGTACGGCGCTTTTGTCGGGGAAGAAGGAAAGGGCGCGGGAATCCGGACGCGGCCGGACTCCCGCTGAAGCATTTGAACGGGCGCTCAGACCAGCCCGAGTATCCGGCCGAGCTCGGTCAGGTAGGGCGTGTCTTTCAGCACTTCGCCTTCGACACTGGCAACGACATCGTCGAGCTTGCTGCGTACGCCATGGAGCTGCTGCTCAAGCCCCGGGGCCGCGCCTTCGGGACTGTCAAGGGTGCCCTTGAGCATGGCAAGTTCGGTGCGGAGTTCGTCGACTTTGGGCGAATCGGATGGCGCGGCGGCGAGTTCCTGCTCCAGGTCAGCGACCAGCGTGCGTATACGTTCGAGACTGAATTCCTTTTGCATAAGTTGTTGCTCCTTTCATGCCCATGGTGGCCTCATGGGCAGGGACTGTCAATCTTCGGAGGCGCCATGGTGGTCCGCGACTATGCGAACCTGAATGTTATCTGCTGCGAGGCCGATACCCCGATCGCCGAAGTCGCCGCGCTGATGCGGCGCCACCATATCGGCGATGTGCTTGTGGTAGACATGCAGCAGGAAGGCGCACGGATACCGATCGGGATCATCACCGACCGGGACATCCTGGTCGAAACGATTGCGCTGGATGTGGAAGCAAAGCTGTTTACCGCCTCGGACCTGATGAGCACACCGGTGACGACCGTCCGGGAAAATGCGAGCCTGGACGAAGCGTTGTCCGTGATGCGCGGTCGCCGCGTCCGGCGCCTGCCCGTCGTCAATCAGACCGGAAGCCTGTTTGGCATCCTCACGGCCGATGACGTGCTCAACCTGATCGCGGCAGAACTGTCGATGATTGCGGGCCTGATCGTCGAACAATCCATACAGGAAGGCCGGCTTCGCAAGTGATGGCGGCGGCGTGCCAGTCCATTGCCGGAGTCAATGGCAAGCCACAGCCATGAAATCAGCGTGGCACCACCCGATGTAGCGCGGAGGTAGGCCAGTACCGAATGGCACGCCGGCCGGGGTTCGTAAATAGTTGATGCAACAATTTAAAAATAGAATGCAATGCATTGTTTTTAAATGGATTAATCAATCAATCCGCCGAATTCAAGACCCGCAGTGCTGCAAAACAAGTTCCGGATGTCGAGAAGGAAAGGGAGCAGCCAAAGGCTTTGGAAGATACCCGTGTAGAAACGCATACGCACTTGATTTTACATAATACAAATTATGCGTTTATTTGCCATGGGTACGAAAGGGAAACCGGAGTCGA
>JACCEB010019518.1_pt1 | contig 44073 bp, 39 predicted proteins | sample 7454761 | NCBI WGS metagenome assembly JACCEB01 (sample SAMN15323454, study PRJNA562643) | freshwater metagenome | isolation source: river surface water | place: USA:Blue River Watershed | collected 2017-08-18
CCCACTGCACCACCCAAATTTTGCTGCCACTGTATAGTTTGATTAAACACATTTACCTTTGCAATCTCCTCAAAATCATGATCTTCGGTAGCCATCCAAAAAACAGGAACCAATTGCAAATTATAGTTTTTCGCTTCCTCACAATACTTCACCAACTCTAAAATTTTGGTAAAGAAAAACATCGGTCCACCAAACAAACTCAATTGATGTCCGGTGGTAATTGTAAAAACCTCATCATTCAACAACAAATCTATGTTGTTTTTCACCTCCTCCACCAAAGGAAAATCCTGATATTGCTTTAGCAAAACCTCCACTAAAATTGTACGATACTTATAACTAGCTTTTTTAATTTCCTTTTTAGCCTGTAACTCCGCCCAGTTTAATCCATGCGCAATATTTGCAATAGAATGTAATTTTCCATCCAAATAATCCTGAATAATTGAAGGGTAAAACTGTGTATTTTTAGAGGATATCGTTTGCATGATAATTTTTTAGCTTGTAAATATCCTATTAAAAAGCAAAATAAAAAAGGGATAACTATTAATAATTGTTTATAGCCAAATAAATTTAACTGGTGGAAAGTAATTTAATTGAGTAAAAACATTACAAGAATATAATTTCAGCAAGAATTTATCAAGCGATTTTTATATTACTATTTAATAACTCTACATTAAAATTTACTTTAGCTTTAAGTGCATTAAAAACTTTCAAAATTGTTTCAATAGTTACATTTGTTCTTAATATTTAAAAAAGGAACGTTTATATCCCCCACTCCGTCCTACGGTCACCTCGCCCCAAAAGGGCGTTGAGTTACGTACATTCCCGAAAAAATAATAGCTACGCTATTATTAAAAATTGCGAAAGCAATAAAAAAAACGTGCGTTAGCACTCCGCTAGCTCCTTGCCCTTTGGGGGCGAGGTCCTCGTTAGAGGGGAGTGGAGAAATCTAAACCCAGTTCATCCTTTTCTCATTTTTTTTCTCCAATTTGTTATAAAACCCAAAAACAAAAGTTATAGCTATAAGTTTAATTGGTTATTAACTTGGGCACAAGTCAAACTCACGGGTTTGACTTGTGTTTTTTTTGGAAATTTCAAAGGATAAAAATCCAATGAACTTGTTTAATTTTGTCCGATATGCTAGAAGAAAAAGCACAGCAATTATTGGCACTTTTTTTAAAATAATTTCATCTCTTACCAATTTCCATCATAAAATCATCTGGGCTATCAAATTTCCTCTCAAAACCGGGAGTTTGTCTTATTTCTAAAATATACTTAGCACCACCTTCTGCGTACTCGCTAATTATAGTTAACAATTTTCTAGAATTTAAAAACTCTTCAGATTCTTTAGCTTCAATTTTTCCGATTGCCATTAACAATAAAGCATGAGCAATAAGTTCTGAACCATTAGTAATCATTTGAAACTGAAAAGAGGATTGATTAGGTAAATCAGCATCTACTTCCCTTTTATTATTAACAAATCCAATTATTGCTGCCCAAGCATAAACTTGCCAATATTTTGAAAAAAACTTATCATCTTTTCTATAAACAGATTCTTGTTTTCTTGCAAACATATCTCTTATTTGTTCAACATTACTTCCATAATGAACATTTCTCTTATTAATTTCTGTAAAAAGCTTTTCCATTATTTTATTACATTTACATATGTTTTTTTATTAACTCTAGAATCTGGTCCATTCTTATCAATTAAATCATTTTTAAGTTCATAAAATTTACTAATCTTTGCTTCTTTTATAAAATCTAAACGTTCTCTATCATTTAATTTATTATAATCTTTAGACATTATAATAATTTGTTGAAAAGATTCAGTTAAATTTTTTGTTAAGAACAAAGTGTTTTCATCATCAAATTGAGATGTAGGAGCATCTGCAAGCAAAGGGAAAGAACGATTCATTTTCTTTTCACTAAGTGATAAGAAAGCATTAGCAACTGCTAATTTTTGAGCTGTTAACTCAGCAGTATTTAAGTTTGATAATTGTTTTTTTGTTTTTTTATCAATTATTCTTACTCCTCTTTCAATTTCAATTTCACCTTGTGTTTTACCTCCTAAATATTTTGAATATAAAATATTACTTTCAAAAGTAATTTCTCTTATCAATTCTTCTAATGCAATATTCTTTAACTTTTTCACACTTAAAGCAATAATATCAATATATTTTTTGGCAAAAACTTCTGAAATCTCCTCGGAATCTTCTATTAAAATATTCTTTGATTTTTTTTCATTCAATTCTTCCAATAAACTTTCTTTAAATTTTCTATCATTTTCGTAATTAATTAATCTTTTTTCTAAATTAGATTTACTCGAATTTAAACTTCTTATCTTATTAATAGTTTGTTCAGCTGTAGCCGAGCCACTTAAGATAATGTTGCTGTTTGCAATACCAGACTCTGAAAATAAATTATCTTTTTGTTTCAACATTTTAGCTTTTAGAGCAAATAATTCTGAAATTTTATTTTCATTTTCATTAACCTCTTCATTAATATTACTAAGTTCACTAATTAAATTTCTCTTAAATCGATTCAATTCAGTAAAATTATCCGATAAAATTTTCTGTATTTGATTTGCTTTAAAGTCAGCCATTCTATTTTGTAAAGCCTTATATGCTGGAGTATCTTTTTCAACTTCTCTATCACAAATATAACAAATATGATCATCAAGCATTTTCTGAACATATTCTGGTCCAGGTAAAGTAATAGGGACAGGATTATCCGTTTTTTGATATGACTTTATCTCATTACTCAATAAATCTAAATTTTTTGAAGATGCTTGAATTAAATTATCACATTTATTTAACATCCATTTTGATATAAACTTATCCTTACCTTGGAATGTAAAATTATCAATTTGATCACTTGTAATTTTTAAATCATATTCTAATTTATTTAACTTAATTTTCAAATCAGAATATTTATCATACCCTTTTAATTTATCCTCTTCTTTGTAAATTGTATCGTTTATATTTTGTATTTCATTTCTACATTCAATAATATTTTCATCTATCCTAAGAATTTGTTTTTTTGTAGTTTCTATTTCTTGTATAAGGTTTTGTTGTTCAGCACTAAATTTTTTAACCTTTGATAATTCTCTGTCAATTTTTTTACTAATACTATCTTGAGATTCATTAGTTATTACTTCCAAATTTTCATATATTGGGTAATATGAAATTTCTTTGATTGCGTAATTTAGAGTTGACGGGTTACTAAAATCATATAATTCATCAACAGTTTCACCTTGAAACCACATAAATTTCCTTATACTTACAGGAAATATGCTATCTAAAAACCATGTATGTTCACCTTTTTCTAAATATTTAGTTTCACCATCTTTAACATACCAAATTTCCAATTCAGGTTTAGAAATTGGTAAAATATCATTCGGTGTTTTTTTAAACTCCATTACTTTTTCAAAATGATAATCTATTAACTCTCCTTTAATTTCCTCATTTTCATGAAATTCAGTTGTAAGGATAATGTTTATTTTTGTTATTAATTTATCATCAATATTTGAATTATAAATCAAACTGTCAGGTAAAGTAATAATTTTATCAGCAGATTTCCACTCTTTTTTAGTACTATCATCATCTTTATCAACATAAACGTTGTTAAAAAATGTCCAATGAAAAGCATTGAAAAGATGAGATTTACCTCCAGAATTTTTAGCTGAAATAATATTTAAACCATTTTCAAAATTAAATTTAACTTTATCTAAATAACAGAAAAAATTAGTTATTTCTACTTCCTTAATAATCATAAATTATTTGTTGTTTGATTTAATATAGTTAATTAAGTAATTCTCAAATTCAGTTCTTGCTTTATCTTTTAAATCAGGATTAGATTTGAATTTCAATAACACTTCAAAAGCTTTATTTAAAACTTCCATTTCTAAATTATTGTTATTAATTTTCATTAAAATTTCCTCGTTTTTTAAAATTTTACTAAATTCCTCTCTTAGTGAGTCGTTAAGTGTTTTCATCTTTATTTATAATTTTCTAATTCTTTGTTTGCTAAATCGTATATATCTATATTCAAATCTAAACACAATCTTTCTAAACTATTTAAACATTCATCTTTATTTTCACTTAGAACAGCAAAATTCACTAATCTTTTTAGTTCAGACAAAAATATATTTTTTTCGATGTTAAAAAGTTTTTCATTTGTATTAGTATGATCTATTACAGGTTTAACTATTAAATCATATATAATCGCAAAATCTTTATTGGGATATTTTCTTAATACTCTTCCTCTCCTCTGAATATATTGCCTAGGATTACCAGTAGAAGAACAAAATATAGCGAATTTAGTTTGAGGAATATCTACACCTTCATCTAAACATTTCATTGCTAATAAAGCATCTAGTTTATTTTCTTTGAATTGATTTAAGATTTGATTTCTATTTTTAGTTTCTCCAGTAAACTTGGCCATCTTGAATCCAAATTTTGTATATAATATATTTAAATATGAATCTATAATTTTCTCATTTAACTTATCATTTTCAAGTAAATCAATATCTGTATTTGAATAATCTACTTCAATTCCTTCAGGTACGTAAATAAAAACATTTTTAAAATTATCGATACCAATATCTTCTATAACAGACACTAATATATATTTTTTATTTGCTGCTTTATGTATTATATTTTTTCTTTTAATAAGTAATAAATTTACATAATCTGTTTCCCTGTATTTACCTTTCTCAAAATCAAAATACTTTAACAGTTCTTTAGAAATATTTAAATATTCCTCTTGTTCATGAGTTTCTAAACTAACAATTTTTGGATAATAATAATATCTTGTAAGAACATCATTTTCAATAGCAGTTTTCATATTATACTCAAAAGTGTATTTTTCCGGTGAAGATGAAAAATACTCAGAAAGTAAGTTATTACCTTCCAAATCAAATTGTCTTTCAGGAGTTGCAGATAAACCAATTCTTTTATTTATATATTTAGGTATAATTTTCATAAAGCCTTGTGAGCCCATAGTATGAGCTTCATCAGCAATAATTATAATTTTATCAAAATCTCTTTCAAAACTATCTTTTAAAATTGCCTGAAATTGTTTACCCTTAAATGTAGCATAAGTAGTTACAATTCCGTAATCAATATTTTGATTGAAAATAATTTTTTTACCAATAACTTTAAGTTTTTCTTTCCAATTATTACTAGTACTACAACAGATTACTGTATTCTGAAAATTAAATTTTATTTCCATCTCATCAATCCATTGATTAGCTAATGACGTAGTTGGTACCAAAACTATAAATTTATAATATCCATTTTTTTTATATTCATTCAAAACACAATTTAATGATGTGATGGTTTTACCAGTACCTGTTGCCATAGCAAAAAGTCCTTTTTTGTTATTTTCTATCCAATTTTCATAAGCCTTAATTTGATATGTTCTTGGCCCTTCTTTATATGGAAACCTAGGTTTTCTCTTCTCTAATTCGATATTTTCAAAAATATTGGAAATAGTTTTTTTTATTTTAGGATTTGAGATAAGAGTCATTTTCTTATTTATTAGTTTCTCTTCTTGTACTAAAAGTTCATCTAAATCTTTTTTTCCAAACTTATCTTTTAAAACAACTTCAATTTCATCTACTGGGAGATAATCAACATCTTTATCCTCTTCTTTAAAATAACTATCAATTAATTGTAATTGTTTTTTAATAAACTTATTAGACCTTCCATTTTCCCAACTTAAAAAAGCTTCAAGTTGTTCAATATTTTCAGAAAGCCCATAGTATGTAAAATTACATGAAGCTTGATAGCCAACATTTTCATAACCATCACTAAAAACTCCAGATTTATAATGAGAAATTCCATTACCATTTTTAGGCTTAATTACTTTTATTTCAATTCTTTTTTTCGCAATCATGTAAGCTAAACATTCAAAAAAATGAACATCATACTCATCTAAAGTTCTTTCAAGATTTACGACATCTGTTAAATCAAAAACTTTAATCTTATCAGGATTTTCCACAACTAAACTAAGTGTAGCCTTATCTTTGGATGATAATAAATGATTAATTACCATTCTTATGTTACCGCCTTTACTAATAAAAGTAGCAAAGCCTACTGACAAGAGATTAATAGCAGACGAACTAAAATAACCTAGAAGTAAATGAAACTCATTACTATTGGCTAAACCGTCCAAATAGAATTGCAAAGGCTCATTTTCTGAACCCGTTTTGTAATCTCTATCTAATGACCAATCGCAATCTTTAAGCATAGTTAAAGTTATATAAGTTCTTTTATTTTATAAATTACAGCTTCTATATTTTCAATTGTATTGAATTTACCAAATGAAAATCGCAAAGATGCAAACGCCTCATCATCACTTAATCCCATAGCTTTCAAAACGTGTGAAGGTTCAACAACTGCCGATGAACAAGCCGAACCATTGGAAACTGCAATGTTTTTCATTCTTCCAATCAAAACATTGGCATCCTGTCCTTTAAAACAAATATTGGTCGTATTGTAGATTCTATTTTTTGAATCACCATTCAGAGAAGTATTTGGCAATTTTAATAATTCAACTTCAAGTTTGTCTCTCAGAGCAGAAATGTTTCTTTGATTCAAAGGCATTTCTTCACTAGCTATTTCACAAGCTTTTGCAAGTGCAATAATTCCAGGAACATTGAGTGTTCCACTTCTCAATCCTTGTTCGTGACCGCCTCCGTGAATTTGTGGGGAGAGTTTAGTTTTATTTCTCACATACAAGGCTCCGATTCCTTTAGGAGCATACATTTTATGTCCGCTAAAACAAAGTAAGTCAATACCTATATCATTAACATCAATTTCAATTTTACCAATCGCTTGTGTAGCATCTGTCATAAACAAAGCTCCCTTTTCGTGAGCTAGTTTTGCAATTTCTTTGATGGGTTGAATAACTCCTGTTTCGTTATTCACATACATAACGGAAACTAAAACGGTATCAGGTCGAATGGCTTTTTGAAGTTCTGCTAAATCAATCAATCCATTAGGTTTAACTGTTAAATAAGTAGCTTCAAAACCTTTTCTTTCTAAGTCTTTACAAGTATCTAAAACCGCTTTGTGTTCCGTGGCAACTGTGACAATATGTTTTCCTTTATTGGAATAGCTTTCCGCAACACCTTTTAAAGCAATATTGATCGCTTCTGTTGCTCCACTTGTAAAAATCAATTCATTGGGCTCTGCATTGATAAAATCAGCTATTTGCTCACGAGCTTGTTTTACTTTTTCATTGATGCTTTGACCAAAATTATGTGTGCTGCTTGGATTGGCAAAGTTGTCCTTTAAAAATGGCAACATTGCTTCAAGCACCCTTGGGTCAATTGGGGTGGTGGAGTTGTAGTCGAGATATGTGGCATTGTTTATATTAAACATTAAATACCTTTTTAGTTTTCATCAATATAATTGGTCAAATGATTCATAACTAACTCTGAATTAAATCTATTTTGTTTTGAATATTTTAGCATATTAAATAACAGTTTGAAAATAGATTCATCCTGTGGTACAAAATCTTCATATTCAATTTGCCCAATAGGTATATTGCCTTGGTATATGTACCAGAATAATTTACCAAGTTGAAATATTTCAGACTTTGAATCAATATCATAATCAAATCCGTATGGGTTAGGAGTGCTTTCCACTAAATATTTATTAATTGCCTCTGGAGAAAACCAGCCAGTAGGTCCAATCAAATCTCCTCCTTCATTTATTAGTGTATCACTATCTTTTTTATCAGCTAAACCTAAATCTCCAATCAATGGCTCATTGCCTATAAAAAAAATATTATCGTGTTTGATATCTCTATGATAAATTTTATACTCATTTAAACCCCGGATACCGGTTAAAATCTTTTGACATAGTATTGTTTTTTGAAAAAAACTAAGTTCCTTATTCGGGTCATTTAAATACTCTTTCAATGTGCACTCACATTTTTCCATAACATAGTATTGAAAATTCGAGCCGCTTATATTAATTTCTCCATTAAATTCAATCTGAACAACATTTTGTAGTGTATTACCCTTAGCCACATATAATGCTTCAATTTCTCGCTCAAACCTTTGAATTCTTTTTCTAATCTTATCATTCACTTTACTTTGTTGAGGATACTTTAGAATTTTTATTACGTAGTCTATTTCGTCTTGCTCATCTATGAGCCTGAAGACTATACCATTTCCCCCTTGAACATATCTACCATATTCTTTTAAGAAGTCTATTCTATAATATTTACCCTTATGTTCAATTAAATTCTCATAAGGGTCATTCGAAAGTGATATTCTATTGCCATCGTAAATCATAATAAAATATTTAATCTATTGAGTGAAATGAATCGACCGCTTTTTTTAGCTTATCATCATCAAAAACTAAATATTTATCTAGATTTTTAAATGAATTATTGTCAAGAGAATAATAATTTACAATTAGTGATTGATTTTCAGTAGGTATTTGATCTAAGTTTAATAAAAGAGAATTTAAAATATCCAATCTAGTTTGTCTAGCCTTGGCAGAATTTGATTGACTAACACAATTAAGTGCGTATTCAGATAGTGGTCTACAAGCTTCTTTAGTTGGTCGAATACCCTTTTCTAGAATGAGTAAAACATTATAGAAGTAATTTAAAATTTCATTGTCTATACTTAAGTTATCTTTTATGAAACCAAAAAACGTGTAAAAATCGTTACGTTGTCTGTATCGTGTTTCTTTAAGAGGTTTAATATCGTTCAATCTGTGAAAATGATTAAGAATAATATTAAATTCATTCTCACAGGTTTGACATTCTTCATCTGTTATATCACTTTCATAAATTTTATCTACTTGATTTTTTTTATCTGTTATTCCAAATAGAATAAGTGCACAAAGTTCTTCTACAAGGTCTCTATCCATCATCCTTTTTTGTGAAGAAACAGGAATGATACTCAAAGTTTGAAATAGCTCACTAGTAGTGATTTTTTCAACTAGTTTAAGAAAGTTTGTATCAAAATATTGGGCTTTAAATCTTTCTGGTCTGTTCAAATGAATACCACTTGAATTAACCATATAATAAAACTCTTCAATGTATTCACCCTCTGATATTTCGGTAATAATAGTTACAGGAATTATATAATTTAAAAACTCACCATTTTTAAATTCAGAGTCGTCTTTTGTAAGTTTGATTTCATCTGTATTTTTAAATACTTTTAATGCTCTGGTTCTTTGCTGACCATCAACCATTTCATATTTTTCTTCACTCTTTTTATAGAGAAAAATATTTGGTATTGGTGAACCTTCTTTTATTGATTGAATTAAATGTTTCTGTGTAGTTTTAGTCCAAATTGGATTTCTTTGGTAAGGAGGATTCAAATCTATTTTCCCTGATTCTACTAAATCAAGTAATTGTTTAACCGACCATATTTCAATTTCAAATTTCATAATTCTATATTATATAAAACAAGCCGCACATCCTTCTCCTTCAGCATCATCCAAGATGTCTACTAGGTAAGGTGATTTAGCTTTTGATTTTCTTTCCATTCTTTTGACATACTCTTCCTTGATGGCAGCCATTCTTTTAGGCTGAATGAGTTCTTCCAAGCTTTCGTGTTGCCCCCAAGTGTAGCCGTCTTTCTCGTATTCCATTGCTTTCTTGTACAAATCGGGATGCTGTTCGTACAACCAAACCCATTCAATTTTTTGTTGAAAAAAGCAGAAGAAACAACCCGAACGGCTTCTTGCGTATTCTCCTTTTTTGCCGTTTACTTCAAATTCAATCTTATTGTAATAGGCAGGAACACCCACACCGCTTTCTTCTAAAATTTTAAAAATATCGTCTCGCACTAATACTTCATCATTTTCCAAAAGTGGAAATGTAGTTTCGGTTGCTAGTGGATAATCCGTTGTTTTCAGAAAATCAAAAACCAAATGATTAAATGCTTTCACATTGGCATCCAATAAAATATTGAGCTTTTGGTCTATTGTGAAACTTGCATCCACTTTTCGAGAAATAGTTTGAAACGCTTTTTCTTGGTTTTTGCCAAAGTCTATATTCTTGGACATTGTAAAAAGTTGCTCCATATTTTGGTTCGCTAACAATTTTGTAACAACATCTTGACTCCATATATTCTTGCGAAATGGAAAAATGGATTGAATATTTTTTTTAGTTGATATATATCCCTCTCGCTCTTCATCCCCTCTGATTCCTACATAAGAAATTACCGGATCTTCACCAACATATTTTTCAAATGGATCGAGTTTTAATTTTTTAGTGCACCATCTAGCATTAGAAGATGGTAAATAACCTCCATACATTTTTAAAAAGTGGTCAAATGGGTCTTCGGAGCTGTTTTGTGCACCTTGCAAAAGTTCAATCTTGATTCCCAAATAAACTTCAAGGTTTTTAATCAATTGGTAGGTTTCGTCTAATTCCTTACCTGTATCACAGGTATAAAATTCTAAATCAATAGAAGGATATTTAGTTTTGACATAAATAGCCAAAGCAGCACTGTCTTTCCCTCCTGATATGCCTAATACGTGTCTTACTTTGCTCATTGTAATAATTCTTTTAATAAATTTAAAACAGCTGCAATGTTTGAAGTATTATCAGTACTTAAACTACTTTTAAGTTGATTTTTCAACATTTCAATCTCTGCACTCTTATTTTTCGGAACTCTAACTACTTTTGGGTCAATTTTACTAAAAAAAGTATCAATTTTAACTCCTATAACTTCTTCTTTTTCTTCATCAATATCTGATTTTGAAATTTTAGTTAAACTATCCAATTCAAATATAATCGCTTTAAATTTATCGTAAAGCAAAATTTCATCTTCATCGTTAAAAGCTTCTAAAGTTTTTCCTACAACTGCTTGCGCTATTGAATTTAACCATGCTTTACGGTCGTCTAAAGGAGAATCTAATCTTTGTACAAAAGTTTTTTGATTAGTTAAAAGCATGTGTTTTTTTAATTTGGAAAAACGCCTTTGTAAAAATACTTTATAATTTTCAAAATCAACTTCTTCACCAACAAACTCATTACAAATAAAATATTCAAATCTCTTAATTAATTCGTCATAAGCAGTTCTCAACTCTCTAACAGCTTCCTGTAAGCTTATGGTATAGTTTTGTAATTTATGATTATCTTGTTTTAAATGAGATAATGTTAAACCTAATGCACTAGGAAAAGCTTCAAAAAAAGTTTCTTCAGGATCTTTACTTGATGCAATAGCTTTTCTGATTTTTATTGCAGAAGGAGAAAGTCTTTTTGTTTTCTTACTATATTCTGGTAGTTGTTTGTAAAAAACAATAAATGGCTTTATAGTTTCTATAAAAGAATTATTATTGAACTTTTGTTGAGTAGCTATGTTTAAAAAAGTGCGATAACTATTAAATATATCCATTTTAACACCTTCAATATCAAATGTTTTAATAGAATATTTTGTAGGGTATTTAGCTATTAATTCAAGGTTTTCTTCGGATAAGTTTGGTATATAGCCCTCATCGTTAAAAATCGCAAAATCATCTCTTTTTAAAAATAAAAAAGTTGGTACCCAAAAATCAATAAAACCTTGCTTTAGTTTGAAAGGACGTCTATTTAAAAGGTCGCCCAATTCTGAAACTTTTAACTGTTCTGATTTGGCACTATATAAAAAGTCCTCTGATGCTCTCCAAAGTTTATAAAAACTAGATTTTATATCAATTGTTATTATTTCTGATGTATTGTCTCTATAAGAAGCTAATCCATTTTCTTTTAATAATGAAAGATAGATTGTTTTTTCAGGCGGAAATTTAGTGGCTTCAAAACCTAAATTTTGTTTATCCCAATCATTTGCTAATGCTTTAAAATAATTTTTTTTAGCAGTATGTATTGATGAAGATATTTTGTGTTTGTTTACTAATTCATTTTTAAAAATTGGTGTTGCATCATAAACAATATTACAAATTTGAGAAAGTAATACATTAAAATCTTTTTTACTTTTAATTTGCTTTTCTTCACCTCTAAAATACCATTTGACATCATTACTCCCCGAATAAACACTATCTATTATGTAGTGATTTAACAAACGTATTTGAGATTCAACTATATTTTCAAGCTCCCTTTTAGCAACTTTATCATCTTTATTTTCTTCTAATACTTTTCGTATTTTTTCAATTTCAAATAATAAATTTTTAATTTCATCAGAATTTTTAAAGAAACAGAATAAAATTGCTTCCTCTTCTAATTTAGATTTATTTTTTACATCCTCCTCTTTTAATTTGTCATTAAAAATTAAATTTATGTATCCATCAATTTCACCTTTAGGCTGTTCTTTGATTGGAAAATCAGAAATGATAAATTCAAAATATCTTGGAGTTCCTGTTAAAAAAGAATATTGTTTTGCAAATACAGGATTAAATTGAATATGTTTTTTTAGTAGTGTTGTTATGTCGGAAACATCAGAAATTTTATTTCCTGCCTCTATTAAAGCATTATGTATATCTAAATCTGTCCCTTCAAATAAAATATATCTTCTCGAATGGTTACGGTAGCGAATTATTTTCTTAGATTCTAATGTATTAATTATTTCTTTAGGATTTTCAATTCCAGAAGTTATTGATAGATATTCAATTAAAAAATTTAAATCTAAAATAGCTCCAGTAGCTGAAAATATATTTAAAAGCCCTATTGTTTTAATAGTTTTTAAATATTCACTAATATTAATTTCAAATGCTCTTTCAACTTCTTCAATTGAAGACCTTATTGTACCCCATGATGCAAAATCGGGATTATATCTTGAAGTTATATAAGAATAAAAATTGAAATTTAAATAATCATAAACATTTGACAAATTATATAAATGATTATCTTGAATTTTAAATTTAGCTAAACTTGTATGATCTGTTGACTCAAGAAATGAAAATAACGAACGTTCGTTTTGTCCATATTTTTGCAATGATAAAGTTATTATATTAGCTGCAAAAATATCTAAAGGATAAAGTTTTTTGGATACATCTCTTAAAAAATCAGCATTACAACTAAATGCTTTTGAATATGTTGTTAGCTTTAAAGATTTATCTATAACATTATTTGAAACTTTATAAGTATAATTACTAGATAGATATTCTGACGCTAAAAACAAAAGCTGCTCAACTGGCTCATTGAAAGTAATTTCTCTAAAACGACCCTTAACTTTAGTCCATTCTAGTTGCTGTGTTTTACTTAATGAATATGCGTAAGACTCTAAACTTTGATGAACAGTAGTTATTAAAACAATGTTATGATTTGGATTATTACAAAATTCAGCTAATTGTTGTACAAAATACAGTTCTTTTTCAGGATTATTTTTACTAGCATACTCTAAAAACTTACCAAATTCATCAATTAATATGAATAAAATTTTATTTTGACTTCCTAAAGAGTGATATCGATTATAGATCTCTGAAAAAACATTTTCTTGTTGGTTAGCTAAAGAGTTAACCTCAAAAAGTTCACAAAACTGCTCTATCAAAGATGAATAAGAACCAATTAATTTAACAAATTCAATTTTTGGGTTTTGTGAAAAATTGATATCAAAATATCTTCTTTCATTATTTATACTTTGTTCAAAGGCTAATAAAAAGGATGATTTACCAGTACCATAAGTACCCACAATATTAAATGAACGAATTCCTTTTTTGAAATCATTAACTATTTGATTAACAACTTGCTTAGCATTAGGTGTAGGGATATAATTAAAATCTCTATCAGTATCTCTAATAATATTAACAGACGTTGTAAAATTATTTGCCATAATACATATCTAAGATTGAAAAAGGATTTGTTTTGATTTTAAATTGAAGTTGTTTTATTCCTGCTTGATCAGTAAAAGTAACATCATTAAAATTTTCAATTATATCTGTAATTTTATTCATTAATCCTTTTCTATTTAAAGCAAATATAGTACCCGGACTATTCCAGTCAATTTCTAACGAATTAAAACTAATTGAATTACCATAATTTTGATTATCAAGAATTGCAAAAAGTATTACTTCAAAAGGTAAATTATCTCTTTCAAGATTATCTATAAAATATTGCTCGTCTTTTCCTCTATTATTTAGGTTAAGTAAATCTAATTCTGACAAAATACCTGTAAAAGAATCTTCTACATCTTTATTTCCTAAAATATTTTTATACATATTTAAAAATACAATAAAATCTTTTGAAACAGTATTTTCATTTGCCATTAAATCTGGATTATTTTCACTTATTCGTTTAATATAGTTTACAAAAGTTTCTTTATTAAAAAACATTTTTTCCCTTCTAAACTCATTAAAAATAATTTGATAAATTGATGCTATTCCATTTTTAACTAATTGATAATGTAATAGCCACAAACTTGCTTCATCTTCTAAGTAAGGATCATATCCATTAACATCATCAAACATTTTATTTCCAAACTCAGTTGGAACATCTTTACTATCAATAACATTAAATGCTTTCAACCAATAGCGTATTGAAGAAACCATATTTTTACCAACTCCTAAGACAACAACAGAATCTTCATCTGTAAATTTTCTACCCTGTACTACATAATCGTAACCTTTTTTTAACCATAAATTCCTACATTGAAAAGAATCATGACCAGAAAAGCTTATTTTTTTATTTTCAACTAATTCAGCTAGCATTTAAAAGGAATTTGATTATTTACAAATATATAAATCTATCTACTTTGTTTTGTTTCAAGTTTTAAAATTTAATTAACAATGAAAAATTAATTGTTCTTTAACTAAACTTTAAATTCATAAAATTATAACATCAATACTAAAAAAATAATTTTACTTGAATAAGTAATAAAACAGGTTTTACTAATTTGCTAAATTAGCAAAAGGTCTGTTTTTGTATATACTTTTAAAATCTTCGATTAATTTTGCTTCAACTGCTCTTGGGTCTTCATTTGGTAATTCTTTCCAACAGAAAACCAAATTTTGAGCGTTTTTAAGTTGCCAAATGTATCTACCGCCCCAGTGACCTACGTTTTTACCTTTTCCAAAATCTAAATATTGTTTAATGCGGGATTGTAAAGTAGCTTTTGAATCTAAACCTCCTGTTTTTCCAATATACACCACAATGCTATCTTCAATCCAATTTTGATTTAATATTTCAATTTCAACATTAGGATTTTTATTTTTGAAAAAACCTCCAGTGCCAACCTCTAAAAAATCAATTGCTTGATTATCTAAATTTAAAACCATGTAAACTCCTCTTATTTTAGGAATAACCTTCGTGTCATTGGAAAGCTCGCTAATTTTTATAAAACCCTCAAATCCAGCAGATTTAATATCTTCGATATTTTTAAAATTTAAGTTCATCATTGTGTATTTTATCATTTTATAACCTCAACAACTCTAAAATACATATTTTATAACAAGTCCTCCAAAAAAATTAAAAAACTTAAATTCACCACTCAAGCAATAATAAATGCTAAAGCTATTTTATCACAAAGCCAAAGAGCTAAAAATAAACTAAAGTTTATGTACCTCAAAGCCAAGTAGGAAGGAGTGGGGATAAACAAAATCCCATTTATTGATGAAAAATCACAAGAAATAAATCCAAAATGTTATTTTCTATTTTTTTCCTCTATCCATTTTGCCATGAATTTGGTGGCGTTGTGTTGGTTTTGGAGTAAGATTTTTGTCCAATAATTTTGGTTTCGGTGGGTGTGTAGCTTGGTGAAAACAGACTGTAAATAGTTTTTTACTTTATTTGTAATTTCTTGATAATCAAAAATTTCACTAAATTCACTTATAGTTTCGCTAACATCCCTTTGCCAAAAATCGGCGTTATGGTACAGTGTTTTGCAGTAATCAAAAATATCGTCCAAATTTGATTTTTTATCTCTTAAACCTTCCCAAGCCATAGTGCTACCTACAACGGGTAAATGATGTGCGTAAGCATCTAAAACTTTACCTTTTACGCCTGCACCAAAACGTAAAGGTGCTAACATTAATTTATAATCGCCTAGTGTATTTAAATCCTCTAAATAACCTTTGATGATAAAATTTGGATGTTTATATCGTGTTTTAAAACTTTGAGCATACGCGCCATACACATGAATTTGAATGATTTTATCCCATTGCAAAAGTTTGGGTAAAAAATTATCGTAAGTCCACTTAACCGCATCGGCATTTGGTGCGTGCATAAAATTACCCAACATCACCATATTTTTACGTTCCTCGAAAGATTTTCCTTGATTTTGAAAACTAAAATCTAATGGAAAATAAGATAACATAGATGGCGGAAAATGTAATTGTTGGGTTAAAATTTCCATTTCTACACTGGAAATTACCCACGAAATATCGCAACGGTACATACTGGAAATTTCGCGAATAAAAACATCCGAACTTCTTAACAAATCCAAACTCCACTCCTCCCCTTTTTGCACAGCTGCTTGTCGGCTTAAACGCAAGGAATGCAAATCTTCCATATCTAAAATACGAATTGCCAACGGACAAATTTCGGCAACACGCCACGCCATTTGTTCCTCGGTATAAAAACGATCAAAAATTACACAATCGGGATTATATTCTTGCAACAAAATATCAAAAACACTATCGTTTATGGCAACTTGCTGCGTTTTTACGCCCAATTGTTGCAAATTAACCGAGAGAGGAGATTGTGGAGCTATATGTACAAAAAAAACATCTTGCGCAACACTTTGCATCAAACGAACAATGCCCAACATCCTTTTCCCAGCAGCCGTAGCGGAGGGCTCGGGTAGTAACTGACCAATGATTAAAACCTTTTGTAACACCTGTAAAAATTAGTTTACCAAAACTTTAACCCACTTATTTACAGCAAAATATTTTTTACAAACAGCCGAAATATCTTGTGGTGTAATGTTAGCCACCACATGGTGCATATTTTCGTAATAATCCTGATGATTTACACCCGTAAATACCGAAAATTTTAAAGCATTCATTTGATCAAAAATCCCATCTAAACTTTGTAACATAGAGCCCATTAAGTATCTTTTAGCCTGATCCAACTCCTCCTCGCTAACCAAATTGTTTTGCAAATCCAACATTTGCGCCTCTATCACCTCCACACAATCCGTAAAAACACCTTTTTTTAAATCGGATGAAATTATAAAATAACTTGCTTCTTGCATATTCACAATACTGGAATGGATACCGTAAGTCCAACCTTTATCCTCACGAATAATTTGCATTAATCTGGAACCAAAATAACCACCAAAAATTAAATTAGCCAATTTTAAAGTTACCAAATCTGGATGATCTAAATTTTGTAAAACCTGACCGATACGCATGGTATCCTGATCAAATTTCCCAGTATTTTTGGTTACCGTACAAGCAACGTGACTTTTTAAAGCCGTAACACTTACATTATTTTGCGTGCGTTTTTGCACTAAAGATTTTAACTCGACTACAAAATTTGGATATACCGCACCCGAAACAAATATTTTACGAATACCATTTTGTACCACAGGTAAAAAACTATTTAAATCATTTAAATCAACCGTTTTTATCCCTTTATCATCCGAAAACAAAGCGTAAGTATGACCGGCAAACAACTCCTTTGTTAATAGTTTAAACGCCATACTACTAGATTTGGTGTTGGATAATTTAATTTCGTTGTGTAATTGTCCCGCCACCCTTTTTAAATTTTCCTTTGTAAACTTAGGATGATAAATAATTTGATTTAAAATATCTACAATTTGATCATGAAAACGCGATAAAAAAACCGCCTCAATAATCAAATCATCGCGGTTTACACTTACATCTATGTAGGCACCTAAATTATCAATAGTATGTTTTAATCTTTCGCCAGGATATTTTTGCGTACCCTCCAACAACAAATCCGATAACAACCTAGCAACAAAAGGTTTATTTTGATATTTTACACCAGATTCCAACTGAATTTCAACCTTAACCAAATCCGTTTCCGTATCCTCTAAAACATAAAAATCCACCCCATTTACCACTTCATGATTAAAAGGCAACAATTGTAAGCTAAACTCATTTTGTATAGTAGGCAGCATCATTAATTAGATTTAGAAAAGTACAATAATTCGTTTTGTTTTTGAATGGATAAATATTTTTTAGCAAAACCCAACACATCTGCGCAAGTAACTTTTTGCATATCCTTTAACCAATCGTTGATATCATGCGTGCGATTATCCGCGGCCAAACTGCCTAAAATCTTCGCCCTACTTTCCACCTTTAAAATAGCGTACATAAAGGAAGTTTCGCATTTTAATTTTTCGCGTTGCAAAAATTCCTCGGTAATATAATTTTGTAAATTAGCTAAAACTTCATTAATTATTCCTGCAACCTTTTCCATTTCCACACCCTGATTTAACATAGCCACCACAATCATCACACCCTCTTCCACTTCGTTACTTAAAAACACCCCAACATCTGAGCACAATTCATCATCCATCACCAATTTTTTATACAAAATCCCTGTACCATCCGATGCTAAAATTCCGGTTAATAAATCGGCATACAAATACTCTTGCGATGCGTTTTTAGGAATTTTATACGCCTGATAATATGCATTTAACGGAACATCACGATGAACAATTTGTTGCCTTTTTTTGGATTGTTCCTCTTGTTTTTGAATTACAAATGGCGGTAAAATTTTAGGTGATATTTTCCCGAAATACAACTGAATTTTTTCTTTTAGTTCCGAACTATTAAAACTTCCTGACACCGATAAAACCGCATTGTTTGGTGCGTAATATTGTTGGTAAAACTTTTTCGTGTTTTCAATATCAAAACCTTGTATATGCTCCAAATTTAGTCCAATTGTACTCCAACGATAAGGATGATTAGGATAAACCATATCCTTTAACAAAGCCATCACATCGCCATAAGGCTGATTGATATATCGTTGTTTAAACTCCTCCATCACCACTTCTTTTTGCGTATCAAAAGCTGTTTTATCAAAAGCTAAATTTTGCATTCTGTCTGCCTCAATACACAAAGCCAACTCGTAATTTTCTTTAGGTAAAACCTCGTAATACGAAGTAATATCTGATGAGGTAAATGCGTTGTTACTCGCCCCAGCATTTTGTAAAATCGTATCAATTTTTGGAACTAAAGCTGTTCCTGTAAACATTAAATGCTCTAAAAAATGCGCTAAACCCGTTTGATTTGGATTTTCGTGCTTGGAACCCACATTGTACACCACACTTACCACTACCAATGAGGATGCTTTTGTAGGATTTAAAACCACTTTTAAGCCGTTAGCTAAAATGTACTCTTCGTATTTTACCATGATTTTATTTCCAGTTTAAATGCATCATTTGATTGTATGCCATTTGATAATCGTTTTTAAATTCGTTTATAATTTCCTCCACCGTTTGCAATTGTGTAATTCCTGCTGCCACTTGTCCAATTTCCAATTCTCCCTCCTCTAAATCGCCTTCAAAAATTCCTTTTTTTGCTCTCCCCTTTCCTAACAATTGTTTAATTTCCTCCACCGATTGATTATTTTGATAAGCTTGCGCCACTTGTTGGTAAAATTGATTTTTTAACAATCTAACTGGTGTAATTTCCTTTAAAGTTAAAACTGTATCGCCCATTTGCGATTGAATTACGGCATTTTTATAATTGATATGCGCCGAGCTTTCTGCACTTACCGCAAAACGGCTTCCCACTTGTACACCATCTGCGCCCATTGCTAGTAAAGCAAACATAGCTTTTCCGCTTCCAATACCTCCAGCAGCAACAACTGGTTTTTGGGTTAATTTTCTGATTTCGGGAAACAAGGTTAAGGTTGTCATTTCCTCCCTACCATTATGTCCGCCGGCTTCCGTTCCCTCTACAATTAATCCATCCACACCCGCCTCTAATGCTTTTAAAGCAAACTTTGTATTGGCAACCACATGAAAAACAAAACAACCCATATTTTTTAATTGCTGGGTATATGTTGTAGGATTTCCTGCCGAAGTAATAACTATAGGAACTTTATATTGTTGAATAACACGAATATGCTCGGAAATTTGTGGGTACAACAAAGGTAAATTTACGGCAAAGTTAAAGGTTTGATTTTGATGTAATTTTACGATATGTTCCTCTAAAATTTCGGGATACATGGAACCGCTTCCTAAAACACCCAAAGCGCCTTGTTTACAAACTGCATGCACCAATTTCCAACCACTACACCAAACCATTCCGCCCTGAATAATTGGGAGCTGAATATTTAATAATTGTGTTAACTGATTTTGCATATTTATTTTTTAAACTCCATCGTAATAATAGGACTCCAAAGCATATCGTATTTTTTTTAATCGGTACACCAACTCTCCCATATCCTCTGTTGTTTCGATAAAATTTTTGATATTTTTTTTGTTTTGACTCAATCTTAAAGGAAAAATTATGCGCTGTAAAGTTTGTTTTCCCTTAGAAAAATTAAAATCGCTGTAGGGCGGTATTGTTGAATATATAAATGGTGGTAATGCACGTATTGCATCCATTAATTTTTCATCTGCCAATGTACGGTCTTGTAGATGTTTTTTTAACTCGTTGTAACATGTTAACCATCTATCCAATTGTAAATAAATCAAATGATCTTTTGGCAAACCATTCCATTTTACCTCCCAACCTTTAATTTTATTCCACTCAATCAAAATATTTTGATGATATCTATCCAAGTAAGTTACCTGATTATCAATAAACTCAATATCTTTTTTAATATCCACAGCGAGTAAATTTTATTTATACCATTTATTTTATGCAAACTTAAGTATTACTAAATGCATAAAAAACTGCTTTTGAAATAAAGTTTTATATTTTTGTTGTTGAAAATTTTTTTGAATGAGCGAATACCGTATCGAATTACTTAACGACGATAATTTTAAAGATTTATTACCCATTTACAATAATGCTGTTGGAAATGATGTGGATGTGGATACTTTACGTAAAAAATTTAATACACAATACACTGGTTTTAAAAATGTTGGCTTTATTGCTTATAGTCCACTAAATGAACCTGCGGCTTTTTATGGTGTTTTACCTTGTTGGATGTTTTACAAAGGAAAACGAATTTTAGTGGCACAATCGGGGAATACAATGACCCACACAAAACACCGCCGAAAAAATTTATTTGTGATTTTGGCTGAGGCAACTTACGAGTATTGTAAAAAAATTGGTGTAGAAATGGTTTTTGGTTTTCCTAACGAGTTTTCGTACCCTGGTTTTGTAAAAAAATTAAATTGGACGCATCAGGAAAATATTCAGGCTTATATCACTAAAACATTGTGCATTCCACTCATTCGAATTACGAATATTCTTAAAATCAATCCAGAAAAACACATCCAATGGGCAAATTTTGTGTTTGGCTTTTTACCCAAAGGAAACGCTCCATTTAAAAGCATTCAGCAAATGTTTTGCGAAAATAAAATGGATAGAAGTAAAGAATTTTTCGATTATAAAACCTATCACTCCAAACATTTGGTAAAAATTAACGGCAAAAATGTTTGGTTTAAGTGTAACAACATGTATGTTTTAGTGGGTGATATAGAGGAATGTACGGATGCCGAATATTATGCAATTGTAAAAAAATTACATCGTTATTGTTTTTGGGCAGGAATTCCACATCTAAGATTTCATATTAGTCCGAATTCCCACCTCGAAAAATTGTTGCAGCCTATTGCTAAAAAGTACGACAAATCCTATCCTATTGGATATGTTAATTTAGGAAATATCGATATAGATATGAAAACCATCAAATTTACCTTAGCAGATTACGATACTTTTTAATTTTTTTAGACTTATATTTAGAGATTAAAATTGATTCCACGGGATTTTACCAGTAATTATTTTCAAAAAATAAATAATCTCTCACAGAAATCTCAGACTAACACAGATATTATAGATTTATATTACGCTGATTACGTTACACTTAACAGATTTACACAGATTATTTTATTTTCAATAAAATTTAAAAATTTGATTTAAGGAATCTTGAAAAATTGGTTTCCAAAAAAACGAAGTTTTTGATTCTGTGAAATCTATCAAACGAAGTGGAATCTGTGAAAAAAAATATGAATAAACAACTCTGTAAATATCTGTGCGTTCTGTGTGAAATTGATTTTAGGTATTATAAATGGGTATAGGAAAATAAATTTATAATCAATTAAAACTAATCTTTTATTGATTTTAACTATATAGATTTTTGTTATAATTTTTAAAACAATATATAAATTCGTAATAAAAATATCAGTCATGGAAAATCATATCGAAAAAGAACAAGCGAAATCTGTAGGTAAAATTATAAGTGTAATTTTAGGATTTCTAGTATTAATAACATTTACAGTGGTTTTATTTTCATCACAAAGTAAATTTAAAATACCGGATAGTCCATCTTACCATCAGGCTCCAAAATATAAAACTTATTCTAGCGAACTTAGAATCCAAGCACAAGATTATTTTAAAAACATTCAACAATTTGATAATGGCAACATCGACGAAAATTTAGTTGCTTTAGGTAAGGAATTGTATTTTGATACACAATTATCCAAAGATGGTAATATCAGCTGTAACTCTTGCCATAACCTCAACACTTTTGGCGTAGATAATTTACCTACTTCGCCTGGTGATTTGGGGCAATTTGGCGGACGAAATTCGCCAGCATCTATTTATGCCGCAACACACAAAATGCAATTTTGGGATGGTAGAGCCAACGATGTGGAAGAACAAGCTGGAATGCCTATTTTAAATCCGATTGAACATAATATTCCAAGTAAAGAATTTTTGGTAAACAGATTAAAAGCTTTACCTAATTATCCCGAAATGTTTAGAAAAGCATTTCCAAACGAAGAAAATGCTATAACCTACGCTAATTTAACTAAAGCTATTGGTGCTTTCGAACGTAAATTAATGCCAGTTAGCAGATTTGATAATTGGATTTTAGGCGATGACAAAGCTTTAACAGCAAAAGAATTAGTGGGAATGCAAACTTTTATTGATAAAGGTTGTGTAAGTTGCCACAGCGGAATTAGTTTAGGGGGCGAATCGTTACAAAAATTTGGAGTATATGGAAATTACTGGGAATTAACTAAAAGCAAAAACATCGATAAAGGTTTATTTGATATCACTAAAAAACCAGATGATTTGTATGTTTTTAAAGTGCCTGGTTTAAGAAATATCGAAAAAACCTACCCTTATTTTCATGATGGAAGTGTAAAAGATTTAAAAAATGCTGTTAAAATCATGGGGAAATTACAGTTAAATAAAGAGTTAAACAATGATGAAATTGAAAATATAGTTGCCTTTTTATCCGCCTTAACAGCCGATGTAGATGCAAAATACAAAAAGTAAAACTACTTAAATCAATCTAAAGCCAAGCATATACGCTTGGCTTTTTTGTTTTTATAATTTAATTTAAATTTTATAAATTATTGACATACTTTTATTTGAAAGTAAGTAAGTAAAACTTTAAACTTTTGTTATCTTTGCACCGCTATTAAAAAATAGCTACACATTCAATTTATAATTTAAAAATTCTTATACAATGAAGGTATTAAAATTTGGAGGTACATCAGTGGGCTCGGCTCAAAGAATGAAACAAGTAAGCGATATTATTTTAGATGGAGAACCTAAAATTGTTGTATTATCAGCTGTTTCGGGAACTACAAATGCTTTAGTGGAAATTGGCGAAAAAATTGGCGCTAATTTACAAGATGAGGCTAAAAAATTAATCGAGAAATTAGAAGCTAGCTACTATGTAATTATCGAGGATTTATACCAAAAGCAAGAAAGTAAAGATAGAGCTAAAGAAATTATTTTAGAGCACTTTAATTTCATGAAATCTTTTGTTGTAAAGGTGTACAACGTTTTTCAGGAAAGAACTTTATTGGCGCAAGGGGAATTAATTTCTACTAAATTATTTCATATATTTTTATTAGAAAACAATGTAAATGCCGTTTTATTACCTGCATTGGATTTTATGCGTATCGATATCGATGAGGAACCTGATATGCCTTACATCCGCGAGCATGCAGCTAAAGAATTGGCTAAACAACCCGGTGCCGAAATTTATATTACTCAAGGTTTTATTTGTAGAAACTCTTTTGGCGAAATTGATAACTTAAAAAGAGGTGGATCGGATTATACGGCAAGTATTATTGGTAACGCAATTAATGCTTCCGAAATTCAAATTTGGACAGATATTGATGGTATGCACAACAACGACCCTCGTGTGGTTGAAAAAACTAAGCCTGTTGCTAAATTAAACTTTGATGAGGCTGCTGAGTTGGCTTATTTTGGTGCTAAAATTTTACATCCACAAAGTATCCGTCCGGCTGCACAAGCTAATATTCCTGTTAAATTGTTAAATACAATGGAACCAAGTGCAAAAGGTACAACTATTTATAAAGATAGCGACACTGAGGGCGATAAAATTAAAGCAATTGCTGCTAAAGATGGTATTGTGGCTATTAAAATTAAATCGGCTCGTATGTTATTGGCTTATGGCTTTTTACGTAGTGTATTTGAGGTTTTTGAGCGCTACAAAACACCTATCGATATGATTACTACTTCTGAGGTTGCGGTTTCTTTAACTATTGATAAATTAACACATTTAGATCAAATTATCGAGGAATTAGAAGGTTTTGGAAATGTTGAAGTAGATAAAAACCAAACCATTATTTGTATAGTTGGAAATATGATTAACGAGGAAGAAGGTATGGCTGCAAAAATATTTACAACTTTAAAAAATGTGCCTTTACGAATGATTTCTTACGGTGGTAGCAAAAACAACGTAAGTATTTTAGTGGATTCTACTTATAAAAACAAAGCTTTAAATGAACTAAACAACGGTTTATTTACTTTCTAAATTTATTTTCATGTTATTAAAAAACAAATTAAAGGTGTTGGGTAATTTACCCACACCTTTTTATTATTACGATATGGAGTTGTTGCACAAAACGGTGCAACTGGCTAAAAAACAAGCGGATAAATATGGTTATCATATTCACTATGCTGTAAAGGCAAATTTTAACGATACTATATTAAAAACTATGAGTGGCTATGGTTTGGGGGCGGATTGTGTAAGCGGACAAGAGGTGCAAATTGCTATTGATAATGGTTTTAAAGCTAGTGAGGTTGTTTTTGCAGGTGTAGGAAAAAGTGATAGCGAAATTATTACTGCTTTAAATCATGATATTTTTATGTTTAACTGCGAAAGTCCGCAGGAAATCGAAATTATCAACGAATTGGCTGTTCAGCAAAATAAAATTGCGCGTATCGCTTTGCGAATCAACCCAAATGTAAATGCCAATACGCACAAACATATCACTACTGGTTTAAAAGAAAATAAGTTTGGTATTGATATGTGGGCAATGGATGGGGTTTTGGAGGTAATTAAAAAATGCTCTAATATTCAATTAATTGGTTTACATTTCCATATTGGGAGTCAGATTACCGACCTAAATTCATTTAAGGAATTGTGTACGCGTGTTAACACCATTCAGGATTGGTTTATTAGCCGACATGTAGAAATTAAAATTTTAAACATGGGTGGTGGTTTAGGAATCAATTACCATGATCCAGAAAATCATCCTATTGCAGATTTTGAAGAATATTTCCATATTTTTAATCAGTTTTTGGATATCAAACCTAATCAAGAAGTACATTTCGAATTAGGTCGATCCATTATTGCTCAATGCGGTTCGTTAATCAGCAAAGTTTTATACATTAAAAATGGTATAGAAACTAATTTTGCTATTTTAGATGCTGGGATGACAGAGTTAATCAGACCAATGCTGTACCAAGCACATCATCATATTGTAAACTTAAGCTCCGAGGAAAGTGAAATTGTAAAATACGATATCGTAGGACCAATTTGCGAATCTACCGATTGTTTTGTGAAAGGATTAGAAATTCCTAAAACCAAAAGAGGCGATGTTTTCCAAATTTTCTCAGCAGGAGCATATGGGGAAGTAATGGCATCCAACTACAACTTAAAAACCTTACACCCACCCGTTTTTTCGGATAAAATTTAAGAGAATTTTCTGACAATTGCGACTAAAGCGAAAATTGAAGATATTAAATAGGAATGATATAATTTCACGCGAAGTTCGCTAAAAAATCACGCAAAGAAAAACGCAAAGATTTCATTATCAAATTTGTAAACATTTGCGGTTCTTTGCGAACAACTTTGCGATTTATGCGTGCAATCAACATGAATCTAAAAAAACTGCCCTTGTGAGGCATTTTTTGGGACAATTGCGTATAAAGCGACAATTGAAGATATTAAATAGGGACTTTCGTCCCTATTTTTATTACCCCTTATCTCTACTATCTAACAAAATTGTAACAGGTCCATCGTTTAGTAATTCAATTTGCATATCGGCACCAAAAATTCCGTTTTGGATGTTTTTTTGGGTAAATTGGGCCAAAGAATTTGTGAAGTCCTCGTACATTTTTTTAGCGATATCAGGGGCTGCACTTTCGATGTACGACGGTCGGTTGCCTCTGTGCGTGTTGGCTAGGAGTGTAAACTGACTCACCACTAAAAAATCGCCATTCACATCCAAACAACTTAAATTCATTTTACCATTTTCGTCACTAAAAATTCGCATAAGAGCAATTTTTTTCACCAAATAATCCAAATCTTCCATGGTATCACCCTGTTGTACGCCTAAAAAAATCAATAAACCCTTATCAATTTTCCCAACCACTTGTTGCGAAACACTTACTTTTGCATATTGCACACGTTGTAATACTGCTTTCATTTTTTTGGGTAATTTGATGTTTTTACAATTTAAGGTTTTAAATTAGCAATATTTTCCAATACTTTACCATGAACTTAGCAAATTTAGCCAAAAACGATACAATTATTGCTCCTGCAACCGCTCCAGGAATGGGTGCTATTGCTGTTTTACGTATAAGCGGTCCCCAAGCAATTCATTTTGTACAACAACGCTTTAAATCGCTAAAAGGAAATAAAAATTTATTGGTACAAAACAGTCACACGGCACATTTTGGCTATTTAATGGATGATGGGAAAGTGGTGGACGAGGTTTTGATTACCTTATTTAGTGCAGGAAAATCATACACAGGAGAGGAAACGGTAGAAATTAGCTGTCATGGCTCCACCTATATTACCCAAAAAATACTAGAAGTTTTTTTAAAAGACGGTTTGCGAATTGCGGATCCTGGAGAATTTACCATGCGTGCTTACCGAAGCGGAAAATACGATTTAGCACAAGCAGAGGCTGTGGCAGATTTAATCCATTCCACCAACCAATACGGTGCCGAAATTGCTTTGGAACAAATGCGTGGCGGATTTTCCAATCAGATTGAAGATTTACGTACCCAATTGTTAGATTTTGCGAGTTTGATAGAGTTAGAATTAGATTTTGCTGAGGAAGATGTAGAATTTGCAGATCGAACTCAGTTTTTACAATTGGTTGCCGAAATTCAAAAATTATTAAGCTCGTTAATTCAGAGTTTTCAATGGGGAAATGCCATTAAAAACGGAATTCCTGTTGCAATTGTAGGTAAACCTAATGTAGGAAAATCTACTTTGTTAAATTTAATTTTAAATGATGAAAGAGCAATTGTATCGGATATTGCAGGAACTACGCGCGATGTAATTGAAGATGTGATAAAAATTGATGGTTTAGATTATCGTTTTATCGATACAGCAGGTATTCGAGAAACTACGGATTATGTTGAAGGAGAGGGCATTAAAAAAACTTTTCAGAAAATTGCACAAGCTAAAATTGTACTACATTTATTAGATGTGCAAGAGCTTACCCATGAAAATAGCATAGATTTTTTACAAAATTTATTCAAACAACAATACGCTCAGTTTAGCGATAAAAAAATTGTTTTTGTGTTAAACAAATCCGATTTATTATCTAAAGAGGAATTCAACACCATAGCTCAGGCTAACTATCCTGGAGATTTTGATTGTATATTAATTTCGGCAAAAGAAAATCAAGGAACCGAAAAATTAATTGAAACACTCACCGAATTTGTAAAAAACGGATTGGTAAGCACATCGGATATCGTAGTAACCAACATCCGCCATGTTCAAGCCATGGAACAAGCCCAAAACGCATTAACCCGAGTTACCCAAGCTATGCAAACACAAATCCCATCGGATTTAATCGCTATCGACATCCGCGCCGCCCTACAATCCCTAGGCAGCATCACGGGGCACATCACAACAGATGATTTATTAGGGAATATCTTTAGCAAGTTTTGTATTGGAAAGTAAAAATTAAAAAGCTTGTAAATATTTTAAACAAATTTTATAAAGCGTATATATTTGGCATGAAATTTATTAAGTTTGATAGGTGAAAAATTTAGATTGTAACTTAAAATAATCTAACTGATCGAAAAAAAATAAAATTTTAAAAATTATTTTATGAAATGAGCCATGACTCGTTTGGACACAAACACCAACGAATATCGGCGAATAGCATATGGCAACTAAAAATTAAAAATTATATTCATATGAAAATTACAACTTATATCCTTAGCTTTTTACTTTTAAATGTATTGGTTTTAAATGCGCAAACTGTACAAAGTAATATTGCAGAAATTAGCCTTTTCCCCCACTCTGCTCAAATCACAAGAGAAACACAAGTTAATTTAAAAAAAGGTAAACAAACTTTGGTTTTTAAATCCTTAGCCAACAACATACAAACAAATTCTATTCGTGTTCAATCTAGTGTTGGAAAAATATTAAGTGTAAAACACACCAACAATTACATGGAACATCCACAAAATTCTGTTAAACACAAAATTTACAAGGATTCGTTAGAGTTGGTACAAAACGAAATTAAAAAAGTAAAATTTCAGCAAGATGCATTAAAAATGGAATTAGATTTAATCAAATCTAATCAAAATATAAAAGGAAATACCACCTTAAAATCTGTCGAAATCAACGATATTTTAACTTTTTATAAAAATACACTTCCTCAAATTCAAAATAAATTAATATCAACCGAAAACCAATTAAAAACCCTACAAGCACTAGAAAATCAATTAAATAATCAAATTAGAAATATTAGTGGTTTAACCCAATTGTATGTTGGAGAAATTGAGGTAGAAATTGAATCTGATAATATTGCCAAAACAGAAATTGAATTGTTATATGTTTGTTACAATGCAGGATGGCAACCGCATTACAACATTAGAGCTTTTGATGTAAACAAAGATATTGAATTAGAATATACAGCAATTATTCATCAAAATACTGGTGAAAACTGGAAAGATGCTAAAATTATTTTAGCAACTGGAAATCCAGATGTAAACAGTACCGCTCCTAACCTTTATCCTTGGGTAGTGAATAACCAAATTGAACGTAAAGTTATGATGAAAAGAGCAAAAGCCTATGAAAGTGAAGTTGTAATGGATGATATGGAAATGGCACCAATGGCATTATCTCAAGCAAACTTTAAAAAAGAAGAAACAGAACAAATAGAAAATTTAGTATTTTCGGCTTTTGCATTAGCAGGAAAACACACGATTGATAATGGAACAAATGAATTAAAATTAAATGTCCAAAATCATCAATTGAGTTCTGCATATCAGTACTTTGCAATACCTAAATTAAGCGACAAGGTATTTTTACGTGCATACATTACTAATTGGCAAAATTTAGGTTTGATACCAGGAAACTCTAGTATTTATTACCAAAATACCTATATCAGTAATTCGTATTTAAATCCAAATATTATTGAAGATTCCTTAACAATATCTTTAGGATTTGATAAAAACATTGTATTGGAACGCAAAAAAATGAAAGAAGAAAGAAAAAACCAAACTTTAAGTAACAAACAAATTGCCGAATTTCATTATCAAATCACTGTAAAAAATAACAAAAATTCGGCGATTAATATTTTAATTGAAGACCAATATCCAATAGCATACGACCAACAAATTAAAATAGAAAATAAACAAAATGATAAAGCAAAAGTAGATGTAAATGAAGGTAAATTAAGTTGGGAAACCCAAATTCCAGCTCAAAAAAGTTTTACAGTGAATAATATTTACGAAATTAGTTTTCCTAAAAAATATCGTTTAAATTTATAGCGAATTTACCCTTATACATGCGTAAAAACTATATTTTTTTACTGTTTTTTGTTGTTGTATTTTTAAATCAAAATACCAAATCCCAATCTTTTTGGAAAAATAACACCTCTCCAGATAAAGGATTACTTGGTTTTAACATTGGTGGAGCGTTGTTGTTTGGCGGAAATGGTGAAATTTTTAATAGCGCAACTGAAACTCCACATGGCGAATATGGAATTTTAGCTGGATTAGATTATTTTATCAAGATTAATAGATTGTACAACATCAATATTAGTTTGTTAAGTAATTACCAACAAGCCCATTTCCATTATGATATAAACACCGAAACATACGATGGATATTATAGGCATTTTTTTATAAATATACCAATAGCATTTGAAATCCCAATTCCAAATTATACTTACATACATCTAAGAGCAGGAGTTTCTATTAACTCCAGAAATATTTGGGAACCTGTTGAAAGTAATATTGCAGGATTCCCTTATACAACTAGAATTAATACACAATTATTTATGTATCCTGAAATTTTTATGGGTTTAAGCTTTTTGGAAGAGGAAACCAGTAATTTTTTCATTAGAGCATATATTCAATATTCGGCAGACATATTTAGATCTCAGATACAAGAAACCGAATTACAATATATTAGCAACACATTACAACACAAAGGAATATACAATTCGAGCAGGGCACAATTAATATTTTCGTTTTATCCCAAATGGAAAATAAAATCAACCATTAAACAATCCAAAGACTGTCCGGTTTTTTAAAATAATCTATTTTTTTTGAGTAATTAACAAAATTCCAATAATTACTATAAATGTTCCAATTATATGGAAAATTGTAACGGATTCATGTAAAATAAAATAAGATAAAAAAATTACTGAAACAGGTCCTGCCATAGATAAAATAGAAGTTGTTGATGCTCCTAAAATTTTAATAGCCAAACCAATCATATAAGTTGGTAAAACTGTACAGAAAATCGCTAAAAACAATCCTAAGAGATAAACTTCATTTGGAAATTGAAATAGTTTTGGTGGTGTTTGAATAATTAAATGAACAAAAACCCACAAACATGAAATAATCATGATATAGGATGTAAACTTTTGGGCACCATATTTAGGAATTAATTTTTCGCTTCCAATTAAAAAAAACGAATACGTTAAAGCGCTTAAAAAGACAAAAAAGGCTCCAAGAGCTAAATTTGGACTAGAATGATCTTGTTTATAAAAAGAAACAAACACTCCAACATAGCATATTAATATTGCCAACCAGCTGTTTATGGAAATTTTTTTCTTTAAAATTAGAGCACTTAAAATTGTGGTTAAAGTTGGGTAAACAAAAAGTATTAAACGCTCTAAATTTGCTGTAATATATTGCAAACCAATAAAATCTAAATAACTAGATAAATAATATCCTAACAAACCCATTACAACCATAATAAAAATATCTTTTTTATTCCATGTTGCAACACTATCGTTTGATTTGTTTCGAAACCATTCGATTAAAATATAAAATGGTAAAGCAAAACCCATTCTTAAAACCAAAACACTTAAACTATCTGCTTGGTATTGATAAGCTAATTTAACTACAATGGCTTTAGATGAAAATATTATTGCAGCAGAAAGTGCCAATAAATATCCAGCCGACTTTTTAGATAAATTTTGCATAAATACAAAACTATCTAAATATTAATAAATATATGAAATTTGAGAAATAAAAGGTTATAATTTTTCTTTACTTAACTGTTCCAAATGTTTACCACACTTGGTATTTAACAATTTATCTGCTTGTAACAAGCCTAAATGACTTGATTTTTTTAAATCCAAACAAGCATCATAAGTGTAAAAAAATCTGGCTTTTGATAAAGCACGATTGTAATAAATTATAGGTTGGTCTGGATCAATTTTTAATGCCTGGTTATAATCGTTAATTGCTTGAACATGTAAACCTAATTGAGCCCAATAAGCACCTCGATTGGTGTAGGCTCCAATATCTTTAGGATTGTCTTTAATTTGCTTAGTATAAACATCTATAATTGCCTTAGCTTGAGCACGTTCGGCTGGAGTTAAATCTAAATTATACAAATCATCCAATTGATAATCTACACTTGTATCAATATTTTTACTCGCCTCTTGTCCATCTTTACTTTCATCATGTTTATACTCCTTATTACCATGAACATACACCTTAGTTTGAGCATTTGCATAAAAAGATAAAATGAAAAAGAATACAAAATATTTAAACATAAGTAAAATCCTGATTTATTTTAATCTACAACAATATTACAACTTATTTACCTAAAAACACATAAATCATGTTTTTTTTGTACATCATGAGTTTAAATTTAGTTTCAAAAAAATATAAATAATTAAAATTTTATTCGAAAGGAGAAAAATGATGAATAATTAAAGTTTGATAAAAATCTTCAAACTGGTTGAAAAATAAATCTTTATTTGCCTCAAAAATTGGAATAGAATCCGAAAAAACTACAATATGCTTAATTCTTCCACTCATTTGATTCATAATATTTTGCATACCTTCTAAAGTTAAATAATCCATCAACCATTTTCTTTCAAAAATTAAATCTCCTAGAGCCAGCATTTCTGATGGCAAATCATTTCTTATCAAATCATAATCCATTTTTAAATCCATACAATATGAATTGTAGTTAATTTTTTTAGACAAAATTTTATTAGCTAAAAAAAAATCAAAGTACATATCAATAGCAATAGAAGTGAACTTACCTAAAACAGGCTGTAACAACTGTTTTTGATTAGAGAAATTTGGATAATTATCAATAAATTCATCCAATTTTCGGTGTAAAACTACTCCTTCAATTACCAAAGGATTAAAATTTTTAAAATTACTTCCTTTTATAGTATCTGCTAACATATTGCTACAACGAACAATACTATTTTGAGGAGAAAAAAAGCTATGCGCTAAAAAATTCAATTTGATTTTATTTTAAAAAGTTAAAAAAAATTTAAACTTAGTAAATAGTTAATAAGTGAGGAGTTTTTTTAATAAATACTCACATAAAACACCATTTAAGTTATGATTAATTCCTTATTTTTGCCCAAAAGAAAAAACTTAAATACTAAGATATAATAAACTTCGTTATACCCATTTAAGTTTTCATTAAATTTAATACACAATGTTACATAAAACTAGTATAATTTATAGTATAATTTGCATTTTTAGCTTACAGCAAGTTATAGCACAATCACAACAAAATATTGATGATCAATTAGAAAGAGTAAGAGGAGAAGGAAGATTAAATACAATTACTACGGCTGTTCCTTTTTTAATGATTAGTCCAGATTCAAGAGCTGGAGGTATGGGAGATGTAGGTGCAGCAACTACTGCGGATGCAAATTCATCACATTGGAACAATTCTAAATACGCATTTATAGAAAGTAATATGGGCTTGTCATTCTCATACGTTCCATGGCTTAAAAATTTAGTTCCTGATATCAACATGAGCTATTTAAGTGGTTACAAAAGAATTAATGATCAAATGGTAATGAGTGGCTCAATTAGATATTTTACATTAGGTGAAATTAATTTAACAGATGAAGGAGGAAACACTTTTCAAGTAATTAAACCTAATGAAACAGCCGCTGATGCTGGTATTGCTTATAAATTATCCGAAAAATTTTCGGGTGGTTTTAAATTGCGATATGTTCACTCTAATTTAACAGCAGGTGTTTCTACATTAAATGATACCAAACCAGCAAGAGCTGTTGCAGCAGATTTAAGTGGATTTTATACTACAGATATAAAAGTATCACAATACAATAGTAAGTTAAACTTTGGTTTTAACATTTCAAATATTGGTAATAAAGTTTCTTACTCAGAAGCTGCTCGTAGAGATTTTATTCCGATTAACATGCGTTTAGGATCTGGTTTAGTGATGGAGTTAGATGAATTTAACACATGGGGAATATATGCCGATGTAAATAAATTATTAGTACCCACTCCCCCAGTTTTACTTAGAGATGACAACAACAATGTTGTTATTGGAGATGATGGAGAACCTGCAATTTTAGCTGGAAAAAATCCTAACGTATCTGTTCCTGTAGGTATGATTAATTCGTTTTACGATGCTCCAGGAGGTTTTAGAGAAGAATTAAGCGAATATACACTATCGGTTGGTACAGAATATTGGTACGATAAACAATTTGCTATGCGTGCAGGATATTTTTACGAAAATCCTAACAAAGGTAATCGAAAGTATTTAACTGTTGGAGCAGGAATAAAATACGAAATGTTGTATATTGATTTTTCATATTTAGTTTCTCTAGATCAAAGAAATCCGTTGGAAAACACTGTTCGTTTTTCATTAAAATTAGATTTAGATCAATTAAAAAAGTCAAACGATAAAAATTAAAAATATGCAACCATTTAGAGTAGGATTTGGATTTGATGTTCATCAGTTAGCAGAAGGACATGATTTTTGGATAGGAGGTATTAAAGTTGAACATTATAAAGGTGCTCTAGGACACTCGGATGCAGATGTTTTAATCCATGCTATTTGTGATGCTTTATTGGGTGCAGCAGCTTTAGGAGATATTGGTGTACACTTCCCAGATACTTCTATGGAATTTAAAGGTATTGATAGTAAAATTTTATTAAAAAGAGTGGTAGATTTAATTCGTGAAAAAGGTTATGAAATAGGTAATATTGATGCTACAGTAAGTTTACAAAAACCCAAAATAAAACCTGTAATACCAACCATGCAAAAAGTGCTAGCAGAAGTAATGGGTATTGAAGTTGATTTGTTATCTATAAAAGCAACTACAACCGAAAAATTAGGTTATGTTGGAACTGAGGAAGGTGTAAACGCTCATGCAGTTGCTTTAATTTATAAAAATAACGCATAAAATTTAACTTATGGAAGAACTTTTACAAGTTAAAAACCTAGATCAATACATTGCTTTAGGAGAAAAATTTATTGTTAAATATGGCGTTAAACTTTTAATAGCCATTGGGATTTTATTTATTGGTTTATGGGTAATAAAAAAGTTGTTATTTGCCATAAATATCATTTTTGAGAAAAGAAATTTCGATACTTCTTTAAAAGGTTTTTTACGCAGTTTTATTGATATTATTCTTAAAGCCTTATTAATTATTACAATATTATCAACTTTAGGTGTAGAAATGACTAGTTTTATAGCAATACTTGGAGCTGCAGGTTTTGCTATTGGTATGGCTTTATCTGGTACTTTATCTAATTTTGCTGGTGGAGTGATCATTTTAATTTTAAAACCTTTTAGAGTTGGTGATGTTATTGAGGCTCAGGGTTATTTGGGTAACGTAAAGGAAATACAAATTTTCAACACCACTTTAAATACTTTTGATAATAAACGAATTATAATTCCTAATGGTGCTTTAGCTACTGGAAATTTAACCAACTACTCTATTGAAGAAACAAGAAGAGTGGATTGGACTTTTGGAATTTCATATGGAGATTCATTTGATAAAGCAAAAGAAATTATTTTTGATTTATTATCAAAAAATGAAAAAGTTTTAAGGAATCCTGAAATTTTTATCGCCTTACAATCTTTAGGTGATAGCGCCGTTAACATTGTTGTTAGAGCTTGGTGTAATACTCCAGATTATTGGGATATTTATTTTAGATTAAATGAAGAGGTTTACAAATCATTTTCCGAACAAGGTATTAGTATTCCTTATCCTCAAATGGATATACACATTAAAAAAGATTAGAAATTATCCTTTTACCAAGTGCCCAGCTATACTGTTTTTTTGCGCACCAGTATAACTATTGTAAATATTTATTTGATTATTTACTCTTAAGTATCCTAAAAAAGCAAAAATTAATGCTTCTTTAAAATCAACTGTTTCTTTACTAGGAACAAACCAATCTGTATTGGAATTAATTGTATTTAAACAATTTATAAAATGTTTATTATATGCTCCTCCACCCGTAATTAAAACTTTTCTAACTTTTGGCGCTATCAATTTATTAATTTGGAAGGCAACATGATGATTAAATGTACACAACTTATCTGCTAAAGAGATGGGAGAAGTGTGTATAAAAGAAAAATTTGCATCAATGTACTCTTTACCTAATGATTTAACTCCCTTTATAGAATAAAATGATACTTTATTCAATTGAGTTAACAAATCCTCATTAACAACACCTCTATTGGCTTCCTCTCCATCTTTATCCATTAACCAACCTAAGGAAGCTACCAATTGATTAATAACTAAATTAAAAGGTGCAACATCTAAAGCAAGTCTTTTCTGATTTTCTTTTAACGAAATATTGGCTATTCCACCTAAATTTAAACAGCAATCATATTCCGAAAACAATTTTTCATCTCCAATAGGAACCAATGGTGCACCTTGTCCACCTAATGCAACATCCATTGGTCTAAAATCACCTACTACATCACAATTTAAATGAGCTGCAATTTTATCTAAATTTCCAATTTGATAAGTAAATCCTAAATGGGGTTGATGAAAAACAGTATGGCCATGAGAAGAAATTAAATCATATTCATTTCTATCAAAATTATTTTGAATTGCATTTACCAAAAAATCAGTCCACTCTAAACTTAATTTAATCAAATCTAATCCAGATAAATGTATAGCTTCTTTTAATTTTTTTTGAAAATATAGAGGATAATCCACCATTAAAGCTTTATGTATTTTGTAGGTATAATTTTGTTCCTTAAAATCAAATGTTACCAAACATAAATCTAGTCCATCACAAGATGTACCCGACATAACACCAATAATTTTAATACTCATACAATTAAAAAAAATCGTTTTTAATTACCTTAACCAACTCAATTTTAGTATCACTAACTTTTTCAACAACAAAAGAATAATCTTCACTTTTTAAAACTTCTTTATCACTTGGAATTTTTCCAATTTGATTAAAAATCAAACCAGCTAAAGTTTCATAAGCATCACTGGTAGCAATATTTAAAGCATATTTTTCATTAACATAATCAATCTCTAATCTACCCGAAAACACAAAAGTATTCTCATCAATTTTTTCTTCAATATGTTCTTGAACGTCGTGTTCATCTTCAATTTCACCAAAAATTTCTTCCATCAAATCCTCAATAGTTAACATACCAGCTGTTCCTCCAAATTCATCAACTACAATAAAAACACTTTTACGCTGTTTTATAAAATTATTCATAGCATTTTGAGCACTCAAAGTTTGAGGAATATAACCTACTGGCAATAAAATTTCCTTAATAGAAGATGGATTTTTAAACAACTCATAAATATGAACAAAACCAACTATTTCATCTATAGAATCCTTATAAATAATAATTTTTGAATAGCCAGTTTCTATAAATATTTGTTTAATTTTTTCGATAGAAGTATCCATTTGCACAGCTTCAATTTCGTTTCTAGGCACCATACATTCTTTTACTTTAACCGATGAAAAATCTAAAGCATTTTTATATAAAACTACTTCATTATCTACCTCTTGTAAACTATCCAAATCCGTTCTAGTTTCTAAATACTCCTCCAATTCAATTCTACTAAAAATAGGCTTATCTTCTTCTATTTTTATTTTAAAAAACTTTTTAAGTATAAACTTTGATATTGAAACAAAAAAATTTACCAACCATTTACTTATCCAGTAAAAACTAAACATGGGAAAAGCAAAAATCGCTAAAACTTTATTTTTCAATATTCTAAACAAAGTTTTTGGTAAAAATTCGGCAAAAATTAAAATTAAAATTGTAGAAATAATCGTTTGAATAATTAGCATTAATATGCTATTAGATATAAATTCACCCAAAATTGGTGCAAGGGCCTTATCCATATAAATACCATAAATAACTAATGCTAAATTATTACCTATCAATAAAGTAGCAATAAAACGAGAAGGATTTTTTACAAATATGGATAAAATTTTATTTACTTTATCTTCGGGCTTATTACTATTCATTTCTATCAACATCTTATCCGATGTGATATAAGCAATTTCCAATCCTGAAAAAATTGCTGAGAATATAATCATGAAAATAATAATCCAAAAAGAAAGCATTATTTATCGGTTGTTTTTTTGTATTGTTTATATCTATTGTATCCAAAAAATATAGATAAAATAGTAATCAAGAGCATTTTATAAGCAGGATTCCATCCATCTTGATAAAATTTAACCACAAACATGGTTAAAAAAAATAGTGCTGCAAAAAACCAAAAATAAATTAATATTTTAACGAGCTTATTCTTGTCCATTGATTATAAATTCTCCTCTTGGGTTTGATAAAGTGTAATTTAAAAAATATTGATCAGAAATCATACTATCTCCATACAAAATTTGATCTTTTTTTGTAATTTTCACTGGTACAGGAGCCTTAATTTTTCCAGTTTTTTCGTACCAAATAATTTGTTCTGTATTTAATTTTTCACCGATTTCGTTAAACACAACTATGTTATTAAAAGCATGTAAATCACCCTCTTCACGATATCTAATAGCTTTATCAGCTTTCATTTGGCTCTTCACACTTCCATCAGCTCTGTATAAAATTAAATGAACATTACCAACCATTAAATCATGTGCTGGTTTAAAATCCTTTGCTTCATACTGTTTTAAAGTATCTCCAGTAATTTGAGAAGTTGCATAACCAGAATCCGAATAATTAATTTTAAAATTATAATATACAGATTCGGGAAAGTTTTCTCCTAGTTCAATTTTATCGTTATTTTTCAAATCGTTTTCACAAGCAAACGAAAAAAGCACAAGTAGTAAACTACATGTGCTTTGAACTATTTTTTTAGGTAAACTAAGTTGTTTCATTATTTTTTCGATCTAACTCTTGTACTTTGTCCAATCCAACATCCAACCTGATAACTATCACCATCATTTAAACTTTGTAAAAATAAATCTTTTTGTTCAGGAAAATAGGATGCATATTTATTAGCTTTTTGTTGAGCCGCAGATTTTATTTTTTCGTTATCTCCAGCAGCATTTGCGGCTCTTTGAAAATAATCTACAGCTACCCAATAAATTTCTTTTCCACCAAATTTTAAATCTTTACATGATGAAGCACTGTAAGCAATCGCATCACCAATAATCATTAAAGCTTGTGCATCGCCATTTAAAATAGTATTCGCTTTTTCTGCATTTCTTTTTGCCTCCTGAAACTGATTGTTACTCAAGTTAAACTTTGCTTTATCAATGTAATTACCAGCTAATTTATTTGAATCTTTTTCTAATTCAATTGCTTTATTTAAAAACATTTCTGCTTTGGATTTATTGGAAGCAACATAAAATTTACCTAAAGATGAAGCTGTTTCTGCATCTGGTTTAGAGTTAAATCTTTCTTCCATCAACATTACTAATGCTTTTCCAGAAGTACATTTTTTAGAATTCAAAACCTTAATACCTTTATCCACCCATGTTAAATCGGATTTTTTTGCAGAAAAATTAGCCACATAAACCGAATCTAAAATTTCACAATCCAAGCATTTTTCTGAATAATCGGTTATTTTTTCTAATGTTGATTCAAATTTAGCTTTGTTTTTTTCATCTTGATTAGCAGCCAAATCACTTATGATAAAATAATTCTCTAACATTTCATCACATTTAATTTTTTTAGTTTGTAACATAACTTTTGCATTATACATAAAAATTTGCAATTCGTATGTTGTAAATTCGTTTGGATAAGTGTTTAAAACTTCTTTAAGCATTTTATAAGCTTCTTCATATCTATCTTTAATCATATAATGACCTATTAAAGAACCCAATGAAGTTGTAATTTTTGCTTTTTCCTCTGGAGAATCAGCAAAATACTTTAGTCTATTGGTTAACAAAATTTCTAATGTATCCACATAACCTTGTTTTTTTGCTTCATTAGTTTCCGTTTTCAATAATTCACGGTAAACTTTTTCACCAATTATATAAAGGTTTCTGGTGGATTGCGGACAAATTTCTAAAACTTTTCTAACAGATGGCAAAGCATCCAAATAAGCTTTTTGTTTGTAGTAAGTGGACATTATAGAAATTTTCTCCTTACACAACTCTGGATTTTCTCCATAAAAACCTTCTTGAGCTTTTGAAGTAAAAACCGAGAATAAAAAAACCACAAAACTTAAACTAAATAAACGCATAATATAAAATTTAAAAATTAATTAAACTTACGTTGTATAAACCATTTATCGTTTAACACAACCGATAAGTTGAAATGAAAAATATTTTCGGCTATAACACTGTTTACACCTCTGTATCCATAACCTAAACCAAAATTTAAATACGAACCAAATAATTCTGTTTCATACTTCATTCGTTTCAACGGAGCACTAATACCAAAATTGATGCCATACTCCATTATTTGATTATTTTCGATTATATAAGGTGCTTGCCCTGCATAAAGTCCCATTCGATAATTCATTTTTCTCCAAAAACTACCATAACCGCCAGCATTTATATTGGGTAACCATTCTCCACCAAAAGAAATTTTCTGCGCTAAGCTTAAATAATTACGCGAATTATTCAAAGCAAAATTAGTCCAGTTTTCATTGTTGTACTGCAATGAAAATAAATAACTATTTTCCTTACTATAACTGATTCCAAAATCATATTTAGAAGGCAATAAAACTTGTTGAGTTGTTCTGGAATCATAATTATTAAATAGATTTACAGAATTGTCATGACGTTCAATTCTTACAACTTCACCATCAACAATTTGAGTGGCAATTAAATAATCATTTAACGTTTGATAATTAGTATTAAAAAAATAATCATAAACTCTAGCATTACCTCCAATTATCCATCTTTTTTCTTCATTAACTTTTAGTTCTATTTGAGCTCCTACATCTAAATTAAATCCACGAATAATGTTATTGTCTATTTTTCTAACATTTACAAAATTAATCGAACTATACTCGGCTTTGGAAATATTTTGTAGGTTTCCAAATAAAAATGAACCTCTAGCACCCACGGATAAAAACTTTAATTTTCCTCCAAAACCTAAAAATAAATCGGAAACATTACCTTTTCCTTCGGATTTTTTGGTTACCATCAAATCCCCATCTACACTTATTGTATTTTCGTAAGCATAATTTTTAGAGGAATATGGTAAAATTCCTGCAGCAAACCCCAAACCTCCACCTAAAGGAAAACCTATAATTGCTGATGTACTTGTGAAATTATTATAAACCGATGTAGCATTATTTTGAGTGTAATTATTTTGAGATATATGTAAACCAGTTTCTGCACCAGTGTAACGTAACCTGCTTAAACTTGCTGGATTATATGGGTTAATATATTTTGTAGATACGTAAGCACTTGAAATTCCTCCCATTGCAAAATTTGAACTTAAACCTACAGGATTTAAATTTCCTATGCCTAACTCCGACAGAGGCGATTTAATTTGAGGATATATCTTTAAAATAGTAAAGAAAAGAGCTAATGTTATGTAATATTTATTTTGCATTAAGTTGAATTAAACGATTTAAACCTTCTAAAAGTAAATTAGGTCGTGCAAATATCTTACTTTTTATATCATCTACAAAAAGAATTGCATCTCCGCCTGTTAAAAAAACTTTTAAATCGGGATTATTTTCTTGATAACGAGCAATAATATAATTTATTTCACCCAAAACACCATACCATGCTCCACTATGCATACAATTTTTAGTTGAATTACCTACTAAGTTAGGTTTCTCATTAAAATAATCCAACATAGGCAACTTAGATGTAAAATTATGCATTGCTTTTAAGCGCATTTGAAAACCTGGAGAAATTCCTCCACCAATAAAAGTATTTGTTTTATTTACATAATCATAAGTAATACATGTTCCTAAATCCAACACCAAAAAAGGATTACCTTTGGCAAAAAAATGCGCTGCAGACAAACCAATTATCCTATCTACACCCAATGTTTCTGGTGTTTGATACTGAATATCGAAAGGAAATTTTGATTGAATATTGATTTGTAAATTATAAGGAAAAATAGAATTTATGAGTTTTAAAAAATCAGGTTGAATAACAGATGAAATTGCACAATTTTGGATATTGTAATTAGATTTTAAATTGAATAATTCAAGTTCTAAATCAACCGTATAACTATATTTAAATACATTAATTAGCTTATCAGAATCAAAAACTCCAAATTTAACAAAAGTATTTCCTGCATCAACAACTAAATTCACTACTTAATTTTTTTTCAAAAGTAAGTTAATTATGTTAAGCTAGTATTAAAGTTTATTAGGATTTTAAAAAAACTTCTTGTAAAACACCAGATTCACATTTAAAAATTCTACCTGGATAATCTAAAATAATACCTGTATCATGCGTTGCCATTATTACAGTAGTACCTCCTAAAGAAATTTCCTTAAGTAAAGCCATAATTTCTTTAGTGGTTTGAGGATCTAAATTTCCTGTAGGTTCATCCGCTAAAATAATTTCAGGTGCGTTTACCAAAGCCCTAGCAATTACAACTCTTTGTTGCTCTCCCCCACTTAATTGATGAGGAAACTTTTGATTAACACCCTCTAAACCAACCTGTTTCAAAAGTTTATCCGCTTGATCTTTCATCATTTTTTTATCTCCCCAATTGGTAGAACTCATTACAAACATCAAATTATTTTCGATATTTCTATCAGGCAAAAGCTGAAAATCCTGAAAAACTATACCTAATTTTCTTCTTAAAAAAGGAACTTTACTCGATTTAATTTTTCTCAAATCAAAATCTAAAACATTTACCTCTCCTTCAGCAGCTTCTAATTCTTTATATAAAAGCTTTAAAATAGAACTTTTACCACTTCCCGTTTTACCTATGATATACACAAAATCACCCTTGTTAACTAAAAAATTAACTCCATTTAAAACAGGATTTTTTTTATGATATGCGGTTACATTTTGTAAACTTACTATTGGATTATTCATTTTAATAAATATTTACTTCGCGTTCTAATCTTATATTATACTTAGCCATTACCTCATTAATAATTTTTTCGGATAAATCTAAAATATCCTTTCCGTTTGCCCCACCATAATTTACCAAAACTAAAGCTTGATTTTTGTGTACACCATAATTACCAAAAGTTTTTCCTTTCCAACCTAAACTATCAATTAACCAACCTGCTGCAACCTTTGCTTCCTCTTCATTAATTGGATAATAAACCATATTAGGATAAAGAGTTAACAAATGATTTAAATGCTCTACACCAATCACTGGATTTTTAAAAAAACTTCCAGCATTTCCAATCTCATTCGGATTAGGGAGTTTGGATTGACGAATTTTTATAACTGCATCACTAATATTTTTAATTGTAGGATTTTCAACTCCCATTTTATTAAGCTCGTCCTCTATTGCTCCATAAGATGTATTTAAAACATGGTTATTTTTGGTTAACTTAAAAGTAACTCTTGTAATTAAATACTTATCTTTTAATTCGTTTTTAAATACACTTTCTCTATAACCAAATTTACAATCTTCATTTTTAAAGTAATGAATTTCACCAGTTTCCAAATGTAAAGCTTGCAATTCGTAAAAAACATCTTTTATTTCTACGCCATAAGCACCAATATTTTGCATCGGGCTTGCACCTACACTACCAGGAATTAAAGATAAATTTTCCACCCCACCCCAATTTTTTGCTATACAATATAAAACAAAATCGTGCCAACCAACTCCTGCTCCAACTTCTACAAATACTTCCTTTTCATTTTCGAATAAAATATACAAGCCCTCAATTTTATTTAGCAAAACCAAACCATTAAAATCATTTGTAAACAACACATTACTACCTCCTCCTAAAATAACAAAAGATTTATTTTTAAATTTCGAACTTAAAATAATTTTCCTAGCAATATCCTCATTGGTAATTTCGCACAACTCTGTGCATTTTACATTCATTCCAAAAGTATTATATGGAAGTAATGAAACATTGTTTTGATATTCGAAAAGCATATTAAAAATAATTTTTACCAAAGTAGGAAAATTGATTCATATCTAATCTCAATTTTTAAAATAGTTGTTAAATGGCATTTGTCAATTATCTTTTTATTTGGATTTTATTATATGATTTCACAATATAAATTTTAGACTATAAAAAA
>JACCEB011144639.1_pt1 | contig 44041 bp, 26 predicted proteins | sample 7454761 | NCBI WGS metagenome assembly JACCEB01 (sample SAMN15323454, study PRJNA562643) | freshwater metagenome | isolation source: river surface water | place: USA:Blue River Watershed | collected 2017-08-18
AATCAACCGTATGAATTTGGTCATCATCATCTAGAACACATTCAATAATATTATTTTTATGTTCTAGTTCTAGTTCGCATTCTTTCCAAATAATATCTTTATCTTCTTGTTCAATTTCTAAATCAATATTGAGTTGTTCATGTTCTAGGAAAGGTGTAGGTTCATCCATTTGAGATATTATTGTTTTATTAAATAAGATATACATATATATTTATTCAATTTTTCTTACAATAAAATAAAACAAAACAAAACAAACAAATGAAAGCAATAGGGTTTATTATACTTTTATGCATAATACTTCTTATGATTAGTTTTAAAAAAGAAAAATACATGAATGAGGATGATGTTGTCTTTTATCCTTCTAACATTAGAACGCGTGATTATCAGGATCTTATTGCTATAACTGAATCGCAAATTATAAAAACGACATAAAATTGAATCTATAAATTATTATTCTTTTTTTATTAACCTAATAAAATGAAATTAAACGAGGACCAACATCGTATTTTTAATGAATTGAATGATTTCATTTTTAACCTAGATAACAAAAACAAATTTTATCTGTTAACTGGTTTAGCTGGAACAGGTAAGACATTCCTGATTACATATCTTTTATCTTTACCAGCATTATATTCAAAAAAAATTGCAGTCACTGGTTGTACTAACAAAGCAGTAGGTGTTTTGCAAAGTACATTTTATAAAATTCAAAAACATCTAAGTGAAACAAATGTCATTTCGGCTGATGTTATGGACAACCGAAAATACAATTTAAACTTTCTAACAATTCATAAATTACTACAAATTAAGCGTAAAATCAATGCAAATGGTGAAGAGATTTTCGAGTCGATGATTGATGAGAATAATATTAAGATTAAGTCTAAATCTATCTTTTACTATCATCTGATTATCATCGATGAAGTATCAATGTTGAATAAGGATATTACCCTTCAACTTCTCCGATTACAAAAAAAGCTTAAAGGTAAAATTATTTTCCTAGGTGACAAAGCACAATTGCCTCCAGTTAGAGAATCTGAGAGTCATATTTTCGAACTATCAACCATGAATTTACCGAGTGGTAATCTGAATAAAATCATGCGTTCAGGTGATCAACTGATTTCTTTTGCTAACTCGGTACGACAATTGATTGATAATCCACTTCATAAGGTTCCTTTTAAGAAGTTGGCGAATGTAGCGGAAGGTGAATCTAGAATTGGTCTTTATCATAAACAAGAAGAATGGATTGAAAAATATTTAAAGGAAAGTAGTAACACAGACCAAATCATTCTATGTTATACGAACAAACGGGTTGATTATCTTAATCGTATGATTCGTAATATTTTGTATCATACTAGCACGAACAATTTCGTGGATGGCGAAAAGATTATTTTCAATAATACGTATAGTTTACCGATTAATCTTAATAAATATGATTCATCTCAGATGGTTCGTATTAGTTCATCATCGGAATCAACTATTAACATTCGTCAATTTAATTTGTATGATATTCTGAATATTCGTTTTTCGGTTTCTTTACTTGACCCGAATTGTTCAGCGGAGTTACGTAAAAAATGCAGAATTCCTGAATTATCGGTTGAAGCAGGGAGACTTGAAAAATCAAATATCAGAATGAATGAAAATAGATGTATGGTTTGTTATGATGACATTGGGGATTTTATGATTGAATATTGTAAATCTGGACATCATTTTTGCGAGAAATGTTTTGATACTTTTAAGAGTAAAGAGAATCATATAACTGAATGTCCTATTTGTATGTTTAAATTTCAAGAAGGTAGTATTATTGTAATGGATGATAGTAAATTGACATCAATGATTAATCAATTGCGTGATATTACGAAGGATAATAATTCTAAATATAAAACATGGCTTATTATGCTAGAGAATAACGATTTATTGAATGTAATTCATCATGATGACCTAGAAAAATATAATAATGTCATTGAGAAAATTAAGGCTCAATTACGTGATATTAATATGTATATTCAAACAAGATATCCAAATAATGATAATTTATTGCAAAAAGTGTTACTACAATTATGGGAGTTCTATTATTATTATTACATTGACCAATTTGCGGATATTAATTATGGTAATGCGATTACGACACATCGAAGCCAAGGGAGTACTTATCAACGTGTTTATGTTGATTTGATTGACATTATTACGTGTAACAATGTTAAGAAAGAGGCATTTCAGTGTTTGTATACGGCAGTTACAAGAGCATCTGATTATCTAGAAATTCTATATTAAACTAATTAATTCAGCATTTTAATAAAAATAATATTATGTGGTGTGAGTCTAATAATTCTATAAGATGAAAGATTAATCATTTTAGTATTTATAATTTATTTTTTCTTAAATGATATTTTTTCTTTATAAAAAGTATATTATATAAATAAATACAAATAAATGACCTCTAGAACAAATAAAAGATCAAAAAAACAAAAGAAAAGTGAGCCATTAGTGGTTAGATTATTAAAAGGTGGTAGTTGTGCTGCACCAGATGTTGTAAGTCATTATATTAGTCCACCTCATTCAAATATACCAGCTGGTTATGGTGGTGTTGAAAGTATATTTAGACGTGTTTTTTATTCACCAGGTCCAGCAGCAACTCAATCAGCCGGTGGTTTCATGGTTGACCCTGCTCTAACAATTGGTAAAGTCCCTGTTATACATCCATATGCACCTAGAGCAGAACCAGTTATCTTAAATGGTGAAGTTCATTTAAGTTGTCAATCACAATGTGGTGCGGGAAAAATTTCGTCTAGTAAAGTAAAAGGAAATAAAATGACACAACGCAAAACAAAACATACCAAGGTTTCTAAAAAGAAACTATCAGCTAGAAAGGGTAAAAAATCCCAACGTCGTCATCGTAGTCGTAATGCTAGAAGCAAAAAACAACACCAACGCGGTGGCAAAGAAGGTGAACCAGGTAATTTTAGCCCTGATATGATGACAAGAGATTTTTCAGGTAAACAACCTGATTGGAATCCTAACACAATCTAAAATCAATTATGATGTTTTTAATTATTAAATTTTTGTCATTACTTTTTGAGTATAAAAAAGTATTTATTAAATATAAAGGATAAGGAATGGGGTCAGTTATTAGTTTTATTATCGATGCTATAAAATCGGTGATAACAAAAGTTATTCCATCAATGGCTCAAATATTATTATATGTTATGTTTGTTGTATTAATTGTAACTTTCATTGCAAATATATCAGGTATTTTGGGATTCTTTATATTTATGATAATGTTGTATTATTATGTGAAAGGTATTATATATATAGAACCTGCATATATGAATAATGTAAAATAAAAATAAAATAAAATAAAATAAATTACATATATCTTTCTGGGTTGTTAACTGAAGGTTGACGACTATAGACCATTCTTCTTTTTGTCATATTGTTAAAGGCTTTTTCAGGTGGAACAGATTCACACACTTGAAGATTAAGATTAAATCCAGGACCAACTTCAAAATAATTGGGGAATGTTCCACATACATCAAATCCAGTTATAGAGCTAGGTTCTAATGGTTGTGTTTTGGGGTCAATACATTTTAAGGGACGATTGCAAGCACCACGGTAACTACCTTGTTGTTCTTTAATATAATCTTTAACGATGATATCTTTATGACGAAAGAGAGATGTTTTGGGTGACATGGGGTCAACTTTATAATTATTATCAAAACATTTGTCATCACGAAAATTAATTTGTTTTAATTCTGATTCAACGTCGATATTTCTAGCATAACCATAAAAGACATCACCACGTCCACCCATATTAACAAAATCAGGTTGTGTTACTTCTTCACTGGTGAATTCGTTGAATGTATCGGCAGGTGCTTGGGGGAATCTCCAAGTATGACTGGGTGAAATTTCGTACCCTAGATTTTCACCTCTAGTTATTTGTGCTCCTCCACGAACAAAGGCTTCTTTACGATTATCTAGGGTTGTATCGACGTAATTTCTTTTACTGAATTGGCAAAGATAGTATGGTGGGAATTCTTTTGGTAAATCGGGGAATAATGAAGCCATATTAACAGGTGGCATTTGTTGAACACTTAATGGTATGGACATGTTTACTTTTACTATTTATTATTTATAATTATTTTTTTTTAGATATATGTTCTCTAAAAGAATGAAAGAATATAAAAAATTAAAAACTAGATTTTAAACACCAGCATAAATGATGTAATTAATTACAATGTAAGGTGGTAAGTTATTAGTACCTGTACCAGTTGTGGAAGTTAAACCTACATCCGGAGTATTACCACCATTTGATGTTATTGTATAATTAAAACTATCTGAACCATTTTGTGTGAATGTAATAGGTGAATTTGTAGTTGAAAGGTTATTACTATATGCAATACTAGAACTATTACGTATAAATGAATAGTGATTATGTGCAGGTATTGCTTGACTACCTGCTGCTGAACCTAATGCATTATTTGCTGTTACACGACTAGCACCTGCATCGGGTGCTATGATAGTACGACCTCTACAATCTGGTAAATTAAAGTTTGCACCAGAACCTCCATATGTATAACCAATTGCGTTCCATAATGCACCATATGTTGTTGTAGATAGTGATTGACCTTGACATAATAACCATTTTGATGGTGCAGAAGAACCAGCAAATGAAACAATTGTACCAACCGGGGTAATTGGTGCATATGTCAGTGCAGCATTTGCTTGAGTCAGATATGTTGAAGCAGCATTTGTAATACTAAGATATGTTGATGCAGCATTTGTAATTGTAAGATAGGTAGAAGATGCAGCTGAAGTAGTAAGGTATGTAAGGGCTGCCGCTGCACTAGTCAGGTATGTCGAAGCAGCGTTTGTGATCGTAAGATATGTTGATGCAGCGGTTGTTGTGCTTAATTTTGTCGCGATTGAATTGGTAATTGTTGTGTAAAATGAAGCATCATTATTAATAGCACTTGCAATTTCAGAGAGAGTATTTAAGTTTGAAGGTGCACCATTGACAACTGCAGTAACAGCAGCTGCAGCAGTTCCTGCAGGGTCATATAAGCCAGTCATTGCTAGAACTGCTCTAGCATCAGTAAAATAAAGATTAGTTGTGCCTTCCACTACATCATCAGTTGTAATATTAGTTGCTAAATCATTGATTGCATTATCGGTGTATGTATTAGCGTTATTTTCTGCTTGTGATGCTGAACCAACTGGGTCATACAGACTACTTAGAATAAGTTTCCAGTTAACACCATTACTTTGTATTCCAATGTAATCTAGATTGGATGTAATGGTCATGTTTGTGCTATTATCAATTAATTCAGAACCATAGGGTTCAACGATAACTGAATTGGCTGCAGCGATTTTTTTAATTGTATAAATACGACCTTCTACACCAGATGCAGATGGTAGATTAACGATTACATTACCAGATGTAGTATCGACTAGAACAGTGCTTTCTTTATCGGATAAAATGATATCTGTAAATATGATTGTTTCACCATTAGTATGTCCGACAGCGGTTGTTGAGTCATAACCACGTACTAATTTAGTCAATGCATTTTTAGATTCATATGTCATAATTTCAGAACCAATTAAAACAGTTCCACTTGATGGGTATGATGTATTTGAATCCACCCCAATAATATAATCATCTATATCAACATTTTGAATGATGGTTGAACGAACAATTGTTGATGGAACTTTATAGACAATATCACCTGTTTGATGTGAAGCAGCTGTTGTTAAATATCTACCTCTTGTACAACCAGTTAGGGTTGCTCCGATGATTGAAGTATAATTGATAATTTCACTACCAATTATGATTTCACCACTACTGGCAAAACCAATAACACTATCTAGAATTATTTGAGTTGAAGATGCTACAATTGATGATGATAATGTTGTGTTGACAAGGGAAGTATTTGCGATAGTATCAATTAAATAAATATAATCATCGATGGTATGTGTTGTTGCAATTGTTGAGTTTGTTCCACGTGTAATATCAGCGATTGAATTATTTGATTGATATAATACTTTTTCATTGTCGATTAATACTACACCTGATTGAGGGAAAGTTGTAATATCAACTGTGCTATTAATTCTGACCCCTGAAGTTTCGTCGGATAAAAGGTATTTGTCACCACTAATGTCAACATCATAGATGATGATATTACCGTTACCATCTAATGGATATGAATCAATTTGTGAAACAATGTTAATTCCAGTATTGATTTCATGTAATGAATTAGTTGTTCCATCTTGTGCTCTAGTAAGAACATCTAAACTATTTTTGCTTTCCCAGATGAAAAATTCACCATCAAGTAAACCTACACCAGTTACCCCGAAGGCGGAATCATCACTTAATTGAAAAGGTATGCAATTTGTGGTGATACCAATGGCATATGAAAGGGAATCTCTAATAGTATTTTCTAATCCAGTTGTACCTGTAACAACTGATGTTTTAATGATATCATAGTTTGTCCCCGTGATGGATAATGTTTGTGTCAAATACATGTTTCTAATAAGTTGGTCGAATGTTTCTTTGCTGTTGACAGTCATTAATTCACTATCAACTAATACTACCCCATTATCTGTATAACTACTGTTTGTGCTGTTAAGACTAATTACTCTAGATGTAGTGGTCATTGCATTTGAAACTGTTCTATATGAAGTTGGTGTATTGATTAATAATAATGGTATTGATGGGTCAGCAGCATGGTCAGCTGCAATAGTACCATATTGAGCTCTGTCACCAATTATAAAATCAAATGAGTTTTTACTTTCATATTCCATCCACTCAGTGAAAATTAATGCTAGACCATTTGATGGGTAACTGCTTGCATTATTTAATGGAATGAATGAATGAAAACCATCAATATTTTGTCTAAGGGTTGAATAACCATTAACAGAAACACTTTCAGCCACTGATGAATATCCAGATCTAAATGTGAAAGTAGTAAATTTATTTCTGTTACCACTGATACCATTAAGACTATATCTAGATGTGATAGGCATAAATTCTTGGTCGATTAAAATATAATTGACATCATTAAATAGACTTGGGTATGATGCACCACTGACTAGGGTAATGTATTTATCGGTTGAGTTAATTCCTGTGGCTAAAGTTGATGGTGATGTAACAGATACTAGACTGTAAACAATAACTGATTGCGGTGGGACAGCATTAAATTCATAATCTCCTGTTGAAAATACATTTCTAGTAAGTCCATCTAAACTATATGCAGTTTTACTTGAATATTGTATGATTTCGCTTATATTTTGATTAGGTGAATATAAAAGAGCATAACCACTGCTTGGAAATCCGGATGCATCTTCAACGCCAAGAAAAAGTGTATCACCTGGGAACAATGTTGAATTTGCAAATGTATTACCTGTAAGAGTGATAATTCTAACTGCTGCTCCACTAGAGTGAGATGCTGCTGGTTTAGCAAAAGCACCTCTAAATGATGCATAAATAGTTTTATCTTTGCTTGTGTATTGTATAATTTCACGATCAACTTTAACATATCCACTTGATGCGAATGTATTTGAAGCAGTTAAAGAAATTGCATCGGTTTGTATTTCGTTATTAACAATTGAAGCTGTTTCGGAAACTACAACTGAATAGACTGTTGTTCCAGATGTATGTGATGAAGGTGCAGTTTGATATAAACCTCTTCCTTGACCAGCAGCAGGATTATTAATTACAAGAGTATTATTTTTACTAGAATAATTAATAATTTCTGAACCTAGAACAATATAACCTGATGAAGCATAATCGTTTAATGAAGATTGAACTGGGACAGCTAAATCAGTTGATGTAATTTTATATACACTGACTAAGTTGGGGTTTAATATGAATGATGTTATAGTAGAAATATCATAAACATTTGAACCAACGATGTGTGTTGCAGCTGTAGAACCACGATATCCTCTTTGACCGAGACCAAGACCATAATTTTTGAATGTGTATCTAAATAATTCATAACCTACTCTGATGGTATCAAAAGTTGTAAATTCACTAATACTACTGCTTGCTGAAATGGTTTTATCATTGGCTTCAACTGGATTTTTAAGTGCTACCTGTGTTGAATCAGTAATTCTGAAAATAACACCTAGATAGGTTAGGGTGTTTATAAGTTGATGTGCTTGAGGTGTAGAACCGTATGCTCCTCTTTGTGAGCAAACTAAACTTTTACCTTTATCTGCATATTGGATGATTTCTTTGACAATTTCGCCGCCAACTAGGGTTTGAATTTGAACTTTACCAGTAGAATCAAATTGTGATATATCACTAACAGGGATTGCATCTTCTCCGAATGAATTGATATAATCATCTGCTAACATAGTATGACTTAATTGTGAAATTGCATTAAGATGTGTCGTTAGAAATACATCCATTCCAATAAGATGAGATGTAGCTGACGACCCACTAAATCCTCTAATAATATTATCAAGTGTGTTTTTATTATGATAAGCAATGATTTCAGAATCAATTAAAACAATACCTTCACTACCATATAATGAATTGTCAACAATGGGGAGACCTGATTCATCGTTTTCTATATTAAGTGAAAGTATTGAATGAGATGGTGCTAGAAGAGGAATGTTATAGACTGTTGTATTAACATCATGAGAAACAGGAGTTGTTCCTGCAATACCACGAACAACATTGAGAAGACCAATACCATTGGAATAAGTGATTAATTCTTCGCCAATTAAAATGGTACCATTTGGTGTAAAATCACCGTAGTTTGTAATTGAAATATTAAGTGTAACATTATTAATTGTATATGTTAATGGTGAACTATCTATTAAATTGCTGAAATTAAAGCAAGTTATTCCAGATGAGTGATCATGAACATTCCCATATGTTCTAGAAATATTATTGAGAACCATATCATAATATTTAATAACTTCACTATCAATTTGAATGGTACCTTGTTTGGGGAAATCATTATGACCTGTTAAAAAATCTAGAATGTCTGCACTATCAGATAATAAATTGATTGTCCCTTGTGTGGTTAAACCAGTATTAATAAGGTAGACATTAGAACCGTATAAATGTGGGACAGCAATTGTTCCATTAACACCTCTAACAACATTTTCGAGATAGTTGGCTGTTTTACCAGTGTAAGTGATAATTTCAGCTTCAATTAAGATTGTTCCTGATGAGGGGAATGTAGCAGCATCATTTAGAATGATTGTATCAGGAGGCATGGCAGTAATACCAATAATACCAATTGTGTCGATAGCTTGATCTAAAAAGTTATAAACTAGGTCGGTTGTTCCTGTTGATATTAATCTAACAATTGAATCGACACCATGAAGTGCAGCAACCGTAGCATTTGTTCCTCTTTCTAGTTCTATGAGTGAAACATTGTCATATTCAATGATTTCGTCTTCAACAATAATGAAACCAGAACTACTAAATTGAGACATATTAGCAACTTGTATTTGTGTAGTGGACGATGTAATACCGTCTTCTAGTGTGGAGAATGTTAGAGCAGTAATTGAATCACTGACTAAAAAGACAGTGTCTAATGCAGTATGACTATTTGCAGTTGTTGAATTGGTTCCACGGACAACATCGAATAAATAAGGAGTATTATCAGGGTAATATATAATTTCTGAATCGATTATTAAATTTCCAGATGCAGGAAATCCAGATGGGTCCATTGAGATATTAGTTGTAATATCAGTCATACTATTGGTTAGAGGTGTATTTAACAAACCAGTGACTGATGTTGATATGTTATAAACTGTTGTACCAGCGGTATGGGTTGAGGATGTTGTTGATTGATAACCTCTATTTACTTGTCCCAATCCTTTGTTTTTACCATTAAATTGTATAATTTCAGAATCGATTACTAATAAACCAGTAACACCATCAACAACACTATCAGTTGAAACGAAAGAAATGATACCTGAATCGGGTACATTAATACTAAGATTTAAAACCTCTTTAATAGCACCAACTTCGAATAATTTTGTATTATCAATATGGTGTTCAAGTCCAGTATTATAAATATTTCTAGTAACATCATTTAATGCTAGACCAGTAATATCTTTTTCATTGTAAATGATGAATTCTGAATTAATTAGACCAACACCTTTATCACCAAAGTTGGGTAAATCTGTGAGATTGTTAATGTTATTTTTTAATTGAATTTGGGTATCTGTTTTATCGATATATTTAGGATATTGGTATGCTAAAACATTATTTTGTTGATATTTTACATAAAATCCATCAAAAGAACCATTATTATAAAATGGGTTTGTATATATGGTGCCATCTACATTAAGGGTTAATGATTCTGTAATAGCTGCAATTATATATATATTATATGATGCATCTATTAAAATGTCATATCCATAATCATAATTATATATTATATCTCCATAACCTACAATATATTTATAATTTAATACTTCCCCTTCAGATGTTAATTTAAAAAATACAATATCATAACCTGAGTTTTCAGATATTGGTTTAGGATATGATATTGAATCAATTGTAACATCCGTATCAGTTTGACCTACAAGGTAAAGATTATCCATATTATCAACATTAATAGCCATAATTTGTACAAAACTATCGGTAATCCATTTATACCATTCTAAATTATTACTTGAATTATATTTTATTATTAAAGCAGACTGTATTCCTGGTGGTTTTGTGAATATGTCAGTATCGATTGTAAATGTATTTGATCTGGTAAATAAAGATATATATAAATTATTGTTTGAATCTGTTTTTACATAAACTCCTTCATCTGACGAATTTCCATCTGCCCATTTAAACCAATCCACTGTTAAATTATTATTAAATTTAATAATAGGACATCCTATATCAGTAATACCTGTAGGTTTATTATATGTAATTGAGTCAATTAAAATTGAAATTTCCGATAAACCAATAATATATAAATTTTCAGATTTATCTAAAGTAATGTCCGATATAGGATAAAAACTGACATTTGACCAACCAATCCATTTTATATTTACAAAATTTTGATTGTTATCCAATTTTATTAAAACCTGAGCTATTTGATATGATGATTGAATATTTGATGGACAATTATATTCTATTCCATCAATTAAAATTGAAGTTCTACTATTTAAATTAACGCGTGCAGAAATATAACAATTATTATTATTTCCATGAACTGTAACTAATGGATTACCTCCAGTAATACCTGTAAATAATTTAACATTTTCTATATTACCTTGAAGATCGCATATTATTAAATATGAATCTGTAATGTATGGTGATACTGAGTATGGGATTCCATTAATTGAAAGAGTTGTTGAATTTGAAGAAATACCAATTGTATAGATTGTATTATTTACAATGGAAATATCATTAGTATAATCTGTATTTTGTCCATCTATCCATTTAACCCATTCAACTTGATTCATAGTATTAATTTTACATAAAAATCCTGTATATCCAGTTACAGTTGGAGAAAATGATTGTTCGGCAATCACAATTGGGTTTCCAGATGCATAACCAGTTAAATATAAATTACCATCATCATCAATTGCAGATCTAGATAAACCCGAATCAATTGCAGAATATATCCATGATAATCCTTGTGATGTAATTGTTACTACTTGATTATATTGTAGTGTTGTTGAGAATTGGGTAACTGTATCAATTGCTTTGGCGAAAGACCCTTTAACATCTAGTGTTGAATTAGGGTTCATAGTTAAAACACCTATTTTGTCCCCTTCTAGATCACCACCAATTAAAGGATTACTAGGTACACCTACATCACTATTATAAATAGCAAATTTATTTGATAATTGTGTGGCTGAATCTATTTCAGCGGAATTGGCTGTTTCTCTTTCATTACCAATTAAAATATTATTGCTTCCTTGATTAACTTGACCAACTCTATTACCGATATAAACATTGTTGCTAGCTGTTCCAGTTATACCAGCATATTGACCGGCTGCAAAACCAATCATTGTATTTTCACCATCACCTTGATTTGCATAATCAATGTAATAACCAGCTTTTGTTCCCAAAAGAAAGTTGCTTTCACTTTTAACATGGTAACCTGCATTTGTACCAATGGCTGTGTTATATTTTTCAGTTGTTATATTAACTAATGCATCATCACCAATTGCAATATTTTTAGCACCATAAGTCATCAGATTACCAGTGTTATTACCAATTAAAATATTTGTTGATGCTTTAGATGTATCTAATGTACCGACTTCATCAACTTTATTACGTGTTAGATAGATAAAATCACCTTCAACATATGTATTGACTAGCATATCATCAATATTAATTCTAGTTGTTCCAGATAAGGAAGATTCCACAACTGTACTGACAATATTGAAGATTTGGGTATTAGTTGAAGAAATAGATTGAATTGTAATTTTATCATTTGTGTTAAAAAGTGTATCTAATTCTGATTTAGGTGTTTTAACGATAAAGTATGAATTTCCTGATAATGAAGATTCAACGACTGAGCTATTTTGTCCATATAAAAGATGAACAGTATCAGTTACTAGATTAATATCTGCAGTTAAATTGGATGAAATTGTAGATTCTGTTAGCCCCGATTGTGTTACATAAACGACTTGAGGTTCATAAACTGAATTGTTATTGTAAATAATAACTAGATATTGACCTTTTTTAACCGACGTTGAACCAACACTAATTACATTATAACCTTCTTTGTTAACATTAGGGTTGCTGTATGGACCACCTGCAAAGGTAATAGTTGGTATGCTACCACCGAGTAATTGACCTGCATTTGTACCCATAACAATGTTATTTTGACCACCAATACCTTCACTAACTGCATTGGTACCCATCATAATACTACCTGTTGAAGAAAACCCTTGAAAGTTACTATTATAACCCATGACAATATTATTTTGAAACCCTGGATTTTTAATATTTCTAGATGAATTGATACCAATAATTGTATTGTTATCACCGATATCACCAGTTGAAGCGGCATTAGTACCCATAACCATGTTATTATCACCAAATTGATTACCAAAGAGTGAATAGTTACCAATTGCAATGTTTTGATTACCTACAGTGTTTAATTTTTGTGAACGATAACCAATAGCTAAATTGTTACTACCTGAAACATTACTATAACCTGATTGGTATCCTAAATATAAACTGTCACTACCAGTTTCATTATTGTAACCTGCTTCAAAACCAATAAACATCGAGTTTTTACCAGTTGTATTATTGAAACCAGATTGATATCCCATAAAGACGTTTCCACCACCAATAGTGGTATTATAACCCGATTGACTACCCATGAATAAGTTACCTTCAGCAGTTGTAACATTATAACCAGATTCATTACCTAAGAAAATGTTATTACTATTGGTTGCATTATAACCTGAACGAAACCCAACATAAATATTACGAGTACCACTAATATTATTTACACCAGCTTGTGTTCCAATTGCAATATTATTGCTAGTTGTTGTAAATTTACCTGCTTCAGTACCCATAAAGATGTTATTAATACCAACTGCATTATTTATACCTGCACTACCACCAAGGATAATATTATTAGTACCTACAGTATTGTTTTTACCTGCTTCTGCACCAATAAAAATATTGTCACTAGAAACGGTGTTATAACCAGCTTGTGCACCAATATTGATGTTATTATTACCGACTGAATTAGTATACCCTGATTGATAACCAATGTTAATGTTTCCATCACCTGTTGTATTTAATTTACCTGCCTCAGTACCAATTGATAAGAAATTGTCACTTTGATTATTTCTACCGGCTTCACTACCAATCAGGATACTATTGCGATAATTTGATAAACCTATTATACCTTGACCAGTTAAATAACCTAGAACAATATTTTTATCACCAGTATTATTATTTTCAGCGGCTGAATTACCAATGTAAATATTTTTTTCACCACTTAACATATTTAGACCAGATGATAAACCAAAGCAAATATTGTCTGATTCAGTTGATTTTTGACCAGCATTTGTACCAATAAATAAATTATTATTACCTGAAACATTTTCCTGACCTGAACCAGAACCAATAAAAACATTGTCATTAACATCTTCTGATTTTGAACCAATACTATCTGGACCAATGAAAATATTTCTTGCACCATCGCGAATTTTATTACCTGACTGATCACCAATCATAATATTACTTTGACCAAATCTCAAACCAGTACCTGATAATGAACCAATAAGAATGTTTTTACTTGCACCTCCTTCTGCATTATAACCAGCACGGAATCCAATAAAAACATTGGATGTAGCCGAAGCATTTAATAATTTGGTTGCATCAATACCACCACCACCAGCTTCATAACCAATGAATAAATTGTATGATGCTAATTGATTGGCAAAACCAGCACGATAACCAATTGAAACAACACCAGTTGAAGTATTTTGATAACCAGCTTGGGTACCAATTGCAACTGAACGTGATTGGGTGTTTGTATTATAACCAGATTGGTAACCAATAAATGTATTTTCACTTGATGTTGATGCATTGTAACCTGCGTCATTACCTAATAGAACGTTCATTTGACCAGATGTCATGCTATAACCTGCTTGATAACCCATCATACTGTTTAATCCACCTGAAATTAATGAATAACCCACTTTAGAACCAATCAAAGTATTACCATCAGATGTTGCAATTCTACCAGCTAGATAACCAATGGCTGTGTTATCATTTTGGTCAGTGATGGATGATAGGACACCTGCTGAACCAGTTGCTAAACCTCCACCAATCGCAACTGAACGACTACCATTTCTGACATTCCGACCTGAATGATGACCAATAAAAACATTACCAGTTGAAGTATTACCAAAAGAAGGTGAAATATTCTTTAATGATTCATAACCAATACCAATATTATATGTACCAGTTGAATTACGACCTGCATCTTTACCCATAAAAATAGATGTTGATGTATCAGAGTTTGAACCGCTATTATCACCAATCATGATATTATTACCAGTTGCATTGGTATTTAATTGACCAGCCATATTACCAATCATGACATTTCCACTTTGAGCGACAAGTGATTGACCACTCATATGACCAATTAAAACATTTTCGGCACCAGTTAAAAGGGTTGTACCTGCTTCAGTACCCATGATAATGTTTCTAGACCCATTAGTTAAACTTTTACCAGCTTTAGAACCAATAATAATATCATCATTACCAGTATTGAGTGAATAACCAGCTGCATCCAATCCTCCATAAGTTGATGCTGAACCCATGAGAATATTTCTAGAACCTGTAGTAAGAGAATAACCTGCTCTAGCACCGGCTATTAAATTGGCAGTACCAGTCGTAAGTGAATAACCTGTTTCAGTACCAAGGAGTGTATTATTTTCTCCTGTTGTATTATTATAACCAGCATCATAACCAACCATTGTTTGACCTCTTCCAGTTGTATTTTCATAACCTGCATGTGTACCAACAAAAGTATTATTTGAAACAGTATTTGAATTACCACTACTATGACCTACAGCAACAACATTATTTGCACTAATACCTAATCCTCCAGCATTATAACCCAATAAAACATTAGAAGACCCATCAACATTATTGTAACCAGATAACCCACCTAGAAAGGTATTTTGAACAGATGAGGTTGATGAATAACCTGATTGATGACCAATAAATGTATTGTCATCATTATTAATATTGTAACCAGCTTGTGAACCGATTGCGACATTATTATTACCTGATGTACCATCACGCATGGCTTCGAAACCATATCCTTCATTATTTGTACCAGTAATATTATTCATACCAGCTTCAAAACCTGTGAAAGTATTACTAGTACCAGTTGTTGTTTCTTTACCGGCTTGTGAACCTAGAAAGGTATTATCTGAACCAGATGTAACATTATTACCAGATTGGAAACCTAGGAAGGTTGAAGAATTAGCTGAAGTTAAACTACTACCAGATTGAACACCAATTGCTGTATTACTAAAACCACTAACTCCTAGATTACCTGCTTCGTCACCAATGAATAAATTACCATTAGTGGATGACATAGGGATACCGTCGCTACTAATAGGAAAATAAACGAGATTACCAGCTGTCATAACTGCACTCCAGCATGCATGTAATTTAAGGATTGATTTCATAAGAACATCTAGGTTATAATAGTTTTCACCAACCAAGTTAGAGCTACCACCAACAATTGATTGATGGTCACATGTATAAACTGCATAGCTATTATCACCAACAACTGTAATGTTACATGAAAAGAATTGGATAAAATAATTGGTTACAAGGTTAGTATTTTCAGTGAAAAGACCATAATTTTCAGTACCATCTTGATTGGTAATTTGGATTTTAGTACCAACCATATTAAAATTGCATTCTTCTGATGAAATACCTTTATTAGAGACGGCATTAGTATTAATCAGAATTTCACCACCTTGAATTTCTAGGTTAGAATTATATAATGAAAGACCTTTATTATAAGCATTTTCATTCATAGAGACTTTAAGGTCACTTAGGATAATTGCAGTATTGAGACCATTTGAATTTCTAAGAATCAGACCTTCATTGCTAGAATCAATACCACCATTGCAGTTTATTCCAACTTTTTTAAGACTAACATTAGAAACTGAATTACCATAGATAACTGAACGATTATCCGAACCATAATAAGTAAGGGTTTCATTTTGAAATGTAATGTCTGATATTTCAATATTTGATGTCATGATAACAGATGCACCATCGATTTGTGTTGCACCATGGGTATCAAAGTTGATAATTGTATTGTCTCTACCTGACCCAATAATGTTAACATACTCTTTCATTTCAATTTGTGCAGTTTCAGTATAGATACCTGATTTAACAATAATTACGTATCTACGATTTTCAGAATTATCAATAATTGAATCGAGTGCATCACTGATATTTTTGAAATCACCACCTTGAGAACTAACTACAATTGAACGATATGTTTGAAAAAAGATTAAACCATTGTTGGTGATTGTATCATTTATAGTACCGGAGAAGGTAGATTTTTCACCTAATATAGCGTAATTTCCGGCGACATTTTCATTTTTAAGTGAAGCGGAGGAACCTTGAATGAAACTGAAATCGATTTTCATGGTGTAATATTGTTTAATGGTTACATTTTGACCAATAGCTTCATTTTCTAAAAGATTATTACCTAGAACTAGTTGTGTGGATGAAGGGATACTTTCAATTAAAAAAGTTGAGTTATTTTTGGCAGATGCGGCACCTGAAACAATAATATAAGACCCAGTAGTAAATCCGGTGGTGCTAGGAAGGTTAATCACATCCTTTCCAGTGGGATTTGATACAAAACTGATTAATGAACTGTTTATGGTTTGTTGGAAATCAGTTGATTCATTGTAAATACCATATGCATCATCACCAATAGCAACCATGTTAGAACCATAAATATAAGGTGTTGAATTGACGTTATTCATGGCAATATTATTTGTGCTTCCTTGGACCATAACATAACATGAACGATATTCACCATTGCTATTATCTTCATGATAAAGACCATAACTATTGTTACTAGCGGTATTAATAGTCACTCTGGAATTGAAGACGATTGGTGATGTAGGGTCAAAATACATACCATAGACATTTCCAGTACCTTTGATAATATCAATAGTTACGTTATTGAGTATAGGTGAACCGGAATTAATGATATAAAGACCATAGACATTAACCCCCGCTGCTGTTGAGGATTCACCCATTGTAATTTTGATATCTTTAATAATAAGGTTTTGTTTAGAAGATGCATAAACAGCAACTGAATCTAAAGCACCCCCTTCATAATGTTGTAATTCAATGTTTTCTAGATGAGAACCTTCACCTAGGGTAACTATCGCAGATGATGAGACGGTTGTATTGCCGACTAATGAACGTATGATACTGATTCCTTGTCCTTCACCTTGGAGACTAACATAATCAGGTAATACGATATTTTCGACATAAATACCAGGTGAAACAATAATTTTAAAAGGATTATCGATAGTTGGTTTATTAGGGTCATTTGAAATTGTTAAATCGTTGATGAAATCAATGGCTCCTTGTATGGTCATATAATCAGCAGCACCTAATATGTATGAGACGGTGATAACATTTTGAAATAATCTGCTTTCACCTGCAGCAGTGGCTGAAAGGACACCACCGCTTGAGATAGTTAAATTACTACCGACTTTGATACCTCCTAGAGTTGTACTAGATGCAATATCAAGCATCAAACTTCTCCATGTTTCTCCAAGAGGTCCAGTTTCACCTGTATAACCTTCAAAAGTTTTTGTTGCAGTATTAAATCGCAGTGTTCCATCTATTTGTGTAGATGAATCTGTTAATCTTAAACCACCATTAAGAACATACAATGAATCTAGAATAGCATCTCTGGAATAAGACAATGACATATTTTATTTTAATATATATCAAGGTTTTGTTTTATTTATGTTTTAGAAAAAAGCATCCAATTCTTAAACTAATTTAATTATAAAAGTATTGGTATTTTATGAAAAGATGAAAACTAAATTTAAATTTTTAATTTTTGTAATTAGTAGCCCATGCTAAATCTGTTTGGGGATTTAATTGAAGAACCATATCAGGGTTTTCTTGGACTGGGTAATGATTGGCGAATGGATTAGTTAAAGGTTGAATACGGTTATACATATGTTTATCATTGACGATTTTGTATTGTTCAGGTTTGGTCATTTGAAGGACACCATAACCTCTAATATTACTCCATCCATGGTTATTTGTAGTTTCGAAATCTACTGTAGCATATAAATTATTATTCATTATGATTTTGATTTTATATCTTAAATGAGAAAAAATTATTTTAATTAAACACAAATGTACCTTGAACATGAAATAATACCGCATTACCAGATGTAAACACACCCTTTTCCAACCAATACCCTGCAATTGGTGGATTTGTTACAAAACCAGTTGATGGGACGTTATATATTTCTGAATTGCTTCCAATGAAACCGAATGACCCTACACCAGCAATTGTGTTTGATAATGAAACACCATAATCAAAACTGGTTGTTAGATCACCAATTTTAATCGTTGTAACACCTTCAGTACAGACTTCACATGTAAGACTACCATCACCTGCAACGGTTTCAAGTGCTATACCTAGAAAAGCTGCTCCTTCATGGCTTTCTTGGGATAATTCTTCATATGTATAAGGTTCAATAACTAAATATGTAGTATTTGGGTTATAGGTAGGATGTGAGTCTGGCGTACTTAAAGTGACTCTAACAGCTGTCCCAGCAACTACGTTTGAACCTGTTTTAACTCTCCATTTGCTAACTTTTCCAAAAGCCTTTAATTTTGATGCGGCGAGGGAACTTTTAAGAAATGAAATATTACTTAATTCAGGTGTACTAAAATCCCAAACATATGGTCTAGGTGTAGGTGTTAAAGTTAAATAATCATCACTTTTATCAATAGTTAAAGATTGGACTCCAGTTACACCTGCGTTTAAATCAAATGTTCCTGATGCTAGACTTCTAAGATAAATATCAGTTTCTGTTTTATCTTTGAAGATTTCTCCATTGACGGTGATACCTTCTGGTAAATTTATGAAATTGAAAAGTGTTGATGCACTAGCACCTGTCATACCTGGGTCGCCTTTTTCAGCATTAAATGTAACCCATTCTGCACCATTGAAACCTTGAAAAGTATTTGTTACATTGTTAAATCGAATTGCACCTTCCATCATGAGATTACTATCAGTGACTCTGAGTGTATTTGTGCTACTACCTCTTTCTTTATACCAACCAGCATAAAATGGAGTTGTTCCTAGAGGTCCTTCTGGTGTTCTAGGTATAAGGGTGACAACAGCATTAATAAGATGTGATACTGCTCCTTCGCTTCTTACACAATCAGTTAGGGTATTACCTGTTTTATTTGAAAATTTAATTAATTCTGTATCAATTTGAATAGTACCTTTAGTTGGAAAATTAGATGCGTTTAATATATTAATCTCAGTCGCTGATGCAGTAATATTATTAGTTAAATTAGAAATGAGTGTATATGTTGTACCTGGATCTGCAAAAAAATTTTTATTTGACATATTATGATTTCTTTAATTATATTACTTATTTTTATCTTTATTTTGTTTCTTCCTTAGTTTCTTTTTGTTCGGGTTCTATTTCTGTTTCTTGTTCGGGTTCTGTTTCTGTTTCTTGTTCTAGGTGTTGTTCTATTTCTTTTGGTTGTTCGTTTGCATCAACTAATTCTTGGAAGATTGTTCTAGCTTCTTGTATCATCTCCGAGTTATAACCATTCTTTTCTAGCATATCTAGAGCAAGATATTGTTTGCTAATACCTTCAGATATTTTGTAAGATTTGATAATTTCATCATTGACTTTTTCAACTTCAAATTTATAATTAATATAATTATTAGTTTTAGATAGTTTAGTAAGATAATTAAAGTGTGTTGTGATTAATGTCAGGCTATTTTTGATTTTTCCTAGTTCTTTACCAATAATGTAAGCACCTGCAACACCTTCTTCATAATTGGTTGAATTAAATATTTCATCCATCACAACTAGCGAGAATTCATGTTCTGATGGTGAAAGTTTATAAACCATATTGATATGGTCTCTAGCACGATACATTTCGGCTTCAAAGAGTGACTCCCTACCTTTGGCATCTGGAATATTAAGATAAGTATTAAGTAATTTGAATGGTGTTAATTGCATTTCGGTTGATGGAGCAATTGAAATAGTTTGAGCCATGAGAACACCTAGAACAACAGATTTAATGAAAGTTGATTTACCAGAAGCATTAGGTCCAGTAATTAAAATATTATTGGGTTTATCATCACCCATCTGGAAATCATTTTTAACAGCTTTGGATGGATTCAAAAATGGATTCCAACTTTCAGAACATTTAAGTAATGGTTCTGATTTATCAGTTAAATAAACTGGGAATGAATATGCTTTTGGACTATTCATATAAAGAGATGTAATTGAATTAATTGTATCAATAAAACCAGTTATTTGAAGTAATGGTATCAATTTATCTTTACCATTGTTAATTATGTAAAAAGTTCTCAGGATTTTACCTTTATCACTTAATAAATATGGTGTTTTTTCAAATAAATTATCCCATAATTCTAGATATGAAACCGTTAAAGGTTCTAATTGCCATATTGTTTTGACTTCTTGATATAATTCATAAGATGTTTTTATGAATCTAGAAAGGTTATTAACTTTTTCATGAATCATGTTTATTATTTTATTAAGGGTTGAAGCGGCTTTGAAGGAATTGTAGATACTGTATCCATACAAAAAGACAGTTAATGCTTGATACATATATTGCATTAAGGTAACCATTTTTGATTTCCCAAAAAGCATCGATGAAATAGACCCACCAAAGATAGTTTGTTTAATCAATGTATAGTATAAAGTGATAGGGATTTTAATACCAAAGACAAAGCGAACTATAATAAAGGGTACTACAAAAAAAATGATGGGTGCTAGAAGACCATAGAGTGGTATAAAGATGATTTGAAAATAGTTGTAAATCTTGAGGAACCATTCTGATGTATTAAAGGTTTGTAAATAAGGGTTGGTAAAATAAAGCATTTGTAAGATTTGTTTGAATTCTTGACTTTGTTCTTTCCAAATCCATAAACCATCATTTTGGTATTGATTTAGTTGTTCTAGTAATTTCATTATTTTTTGATGTTTTTCTGGGTTTTCAAGCAGACTTTTAATTTTTTGTTGACGATTAAGGAGAATAGTGGTATCTTTTGTGGGATTTGAAAGTAATTGTTGGTAATAATGGTCACCTAGTTTAGTTCTAGTATGGTTGATTTCTTTATAAACTGTATCATTGACATCATGATTATAACTGATAAAGATTTCTAGGTCCTCAAATAAATTATTATTCGATTGTATTTTATTTTTTTCGAAGTTTGAAGTTGCGTATTCAAGATTATTAAACCATTCATTTCTAGATATAATGTTTTTAGAAATCATATCAACTTCTTGAGGTGTTAATTTATTGAGATTTTCATCTAAAAGTTTGTTAATTTCTTTTTCATCAGACATAAAATAAGATATTATCTTGAATGAATATATTTTAATTATAAATATAACTCAAAATAAAAAATTTAAAAATAGTTTTCTGCATAGTTGGGTATCTAAATTACTAATCAGCATATAGTATCCCACCCATACCGCTCTCAATCTTGAAGACGTTATAATTCACACCATAGACCCGAATATTGGAATCAGAAATAGTTTGGTTATATGTCAGTCTAAGGTCAACAGTATTTAACATACTAAAATTTGCTGTTCCACTAGGTTGATGTTTTTCAGGTGCCATTGAGAAACTATATGTATAAATAAATGATGTTGGGCATCTAGTGTGATGATGGTATGGTTGAACAAGACGAAAGTATTTACCAATTCTTTCTTCGAATCTTTCAGTACCATTGAATAAAATAACTGCTTTTTCAATTGGGTCTGATTTAACAGTATTAGGGTCCATTGTATCACTGTAATTAAATAGATTGTTATCTTCAGTGTATCTAGCAAGTTGACTAACCCATATAATTTCTTTCATTGGTAAATTGAAATCAAGAGGGACTTTGAGGAATCTTTGACCTTTTTGATAGTTGGTATCTGAATCAAATTGCAATTGTTCAATCAGATATTCGTGTTTATTTTTAGCAAAATACGATCTTTCAAATGTATCTAAATAGATAAAATCAGCATATATTCTAGCATCTAACATGCTGTATGTTTGTATTGGTCTATCATCTGGTTTAATGTAAATATTTTGGGAAGATTGAGTACCACTTGAAGCAACTGTCACTTGTGAAGTGCTAACATATGTTTGAATAGTATCAGTTGAACCATCAGTCCAATAAATAATTTTACCAACATCACCAGCATTAAAAGGAATACCTACTGTTCTAGTAACAGTTGTACCTGTTTTAGATGCAGTATAATTGTTATTTGGTCCAAAAGTCCATAATTCATCGAAATTTCTGAATTTAATAATGATTTTAACATCATGATATTGGAGAGAGATTAAAGGAAGGGCTAAACCAGGGTTACGACAAAACCAAAATTGTAATGGGATAAAAATAGTTGTCGGTCCAGTTACAGTTGTAAATGATTCAAATTTAGAAACCATATTATTATAACCATCACGTTTTGAAGCATCTAGTGCTAATTCTGACCATATTTCTAACCATTCACCATAATGACGGTCAACCATGGATTCACCAATGTATAATTCTATTTTATCTATCATTGCATGTCCGATTGCATTAACCCAACTAATTGTATTCCCATTGAGGGATTCTATCTTGGGTAAATCTACCTCAACTACTATTTTATGTAATAAATCACCACTTCGACTGATTTTTGTTGTTACAGACTTCCCAAAATCAACTTCTCCATCGAACGTTTGTCTGACAGATTCAATTGAAAAGTTTGTATGACGTCTATATACTACTTTGAATAATGAAACTTCGGGATTACCAGTTAAATATAAATCTTGTACACCGATTGCAACTAATTGTAATAAACCACCTGTCATTTATTTATTATTATTATTATTATTTATGTTTATTATCTTATTATTATTAAAGAATTTTTATTGGTATTTTATTCATACACAATTAAATATTTAAGAAAAAAGGTCTAAGTAAAAAGTATAAATAATAAATAAAAATAAAATATGCCTGCAAACTTAATTCAAGGGAATTTTACCACATTGTTATCTTCTAGTGTCAGAGAAGATAATGGGATAACCAAAGGTGGTTTAATTGACCAAAACTATGATGGTAAAATAGAATTATACGGACAAAGACTATTCATGAATTTTCGTGAAGGTATTGATATTAGAAACGATGGTGATTTTAATATTTCTTTATCAGAAGGTGATTTAACAATTCAAGCCGAAACTGGTCATCTTAATTTATTATCAGGTGCCGAAGGTGCAACTGCAATTTATATTAATACAACCAATCCAGCTGGTGGTTTGACCATGGAAACCGGAACCGCTGGAACTAATATGACTACAACAGGTATTTTTACAATTAAATCACTCGGAAATGACATTAATATCGGTTATGCTGACGAAGACTTTGGTGATTTTGACCCAGCAACTGAAACTCAAAATGTCAATATCGAAGCACAACAAACAGTTTCGATTAATGCAACTGATTTTCAAGTTGTTGCTTCCGATGCAATTACATTCATTGCTAGTGAAATTAATTTTGGTCCAACACCATTAAATCCTTTTCTCAGAATCGTTGATGATTGTCTTTTAATCGATTCAACTGCACCAACTGGTCTCAGAAAAGTAATGATTGATTTCGATAATGATAGTTTAGATAAACCAGGTTATAACGGTATCCTTCTAGAATCTATTTATAAACCAGCTTTGCCAAATAATCTATCAACTGAAATTACCCTAAAATCATACAATGATATTAATCTTTCTCTAGGTATTGAAGCGGTCAATTCATTAAATGGTCTTAATGAACAATATATTGCCTATAAAGTAGGTACTAAAATCATACCCTTACAAGCACCTAAAGACTTTTCTATCAATGATATAGGTCAATTATTTTATTGGACTGTTGATGAAGTTGCTGAAGAAATAACAGGTATTAGCACATATATTACACCTTCTTCAACTGCATCAATATTTAACTTAACAACTGGGGGTACTTATACCGGAACAACAACAAAATACTATAAAGTTGAGATGGATTCGACATCAACTTTTAAATGGTCAAATAATGGTGGTCACACATTTCAAAATGAATTAGTAGCTGCATCAACATCGCCTATTACACTCGAAGAAGGTATTACAATTACATTTGATTCTGCAACTGGATTTGTGGCTGGTGTTTATTGGACCTTTACAGCTATGGTTGTTGCAGAAACTGCTGATAATACCAATAGAACATCGCAAATGGCTAGAACAGTTAAAAAGGGTATCTCTTATCTTACAGTCAAAGAAACAAATGACTTTCAGATTAAAACTAGCGACCAAGAACGTCTTCGTATTACTGACAATGGGCAAATTGGGGTTGGGATTGGACGACCAGATGCAACATTCGAAGTCACTAATAAGGTTGGTCAACGTATTATACTTAATACTGATTATGAAAACCAACAAATCAATTCAGTGGTTGCTGGTCTAAGTAATGGTGGTTGGGTTGCAGTTTGGGAAAGTTACATTGATGCGACAAATAAATACGATATATATGGTCAAATTTTTTATCCTGATGGAACTAGAAATGGTGTTCAATTCAAAATTAACAGTTCAGCAGATTCTTTAAGAAATCAATCTTTCCCATCAGTTGCCGCAACTAAAGCCCCTAATTCAGGTCGCTTTATAGTTGTTTGGAGTTCTGATGCACTCTCTATAGGTATTTACAATATTAAAGGTCAAATTTATGATGCAGATTTGCCAGATGGAAGTCGTAAAGTAGGTATTGAAATTCCAATCAATACAACTGCTACAAACTCAAATAAATATCCTAGAGCATGTGGTATTAATAAACCTTCACAACAGTATCCATATGCTATTGTCTGGTCTAGTAACTATCCATCTGGCGGTGTTAATACTGAATGTTATCTGAAAATCCTTTCATTCAATGGTAACACATTAATTGAAGACACCCAAGTCAATACTACAACTTCTTTAGCTCAAAGTTACCCAGATGTTTCAGCATTTGAACCAACTGACCCAATAGTTCCAAGTGGTTTAGTCATTGCATTTATGAATGAATATGACACTGGAGTCAGTGATATTAGATATCAATTATGTGTATTTGATAGTTCAACCGTAACAAAAGTTGGAAATGAAGTAGTTGTTTCTAAGACAGAATCTAATATTTCACTTAATCCATCTAAAACATTTGGACGAGTTTCTGTTATGACATTAAGAGAACAAGGTTTTATTATTTCATACAATCGTTCGTATAATGGTGATAGTTCTAAATTAACAATTGGTGATACAATCACCGGTTTAACTTCTGGAGGAGTCGTTTCTTTATTAGCAGTTGATCCTGATTATCCAACTAAAATTAAAGTTCAGATTTTATCAGGGCAACTCTTAACAGGTGAAGAATTTACAACGAATCTAAGTAATCGTATTGAAAAGATTGAGGCGATTTCAACTACTACTAGTGTTCCTAGTTTTCTACCAATGGCTGTCGATGAAATTGAAATAACCCTTTCTAGAGATGTTAAAGTCATCCAAGCTAATCGCTATAGTACTTCATCTGAAACTGCGTTGTATACCATTTCATCTGTTAATACAACACCATATGTAGATGATATTGAATTACAACAAGAAAACCCACCGGAATGGATTAGAGACAATACAATCTTTAATTATTACTATAATTTACCAGTTATTGCACAAACTGATGATGATAACTTTGTTATTTCATGGTCAAACGGTAGTGTACCTTCTATATATTATCAAAAGTTTAACCTAGAAGATGGTTCTAAATTAGGTAATGAAATAATGATTCAAAAAGAAGAATTAGGAGTCAAACAAAGAAATCCAGCAATTGCATCAATTATAAATAAAAATAATAAAGCCCAAGGGTTTGTGATTGTATACGATGCTGAAACATTTGATACTTCACGTCATGGGGTTTATGCTGAACTGGTTAATAATGATAATCCACTTATGAAAGTCTGGAATGGTAATGGTTCAATGAATTTTACTAACTATGGTTCTCTAGGTTTAGGTATCACTATTCCAGAAGGTTCCATTCATGTTAAAAATGATGACCCTAGTATTATTTTACAAAATACCAATCCTAGTATAGGACCAGGTCTAGGTAGTAGTAGTATTTTCTTTAGAGACGCAAATAATACAAACTTTTTAGAAATTAAAGGTGCTTACACAACTAGTTATGAATCTAGAAATCCTCAATTTAATAACCTTGTTAGATGGTTTAAATTTAATGAAACACGTGGAGATACCTTTGTTCTAGATAGTGCTAAATATCAAACAAATCCAACCATGTATGAATTTGATATTTACAACGATTGGGTTCCTGGTAAAGTTGATAATGCTCTTAAATTTAATGGTTCTAGCTATCTAGATTGTGGTAATAATGCAGATATTTCTGAAATTGCTCAAGGTGGTTTCACTATTTCTGTATGGGTTAAGATATTTGAAGGTGGTTCGACTGGTCTGAATAATACTATTATTTCGACTGCTGGAACGGCAAGTGGACATTATAAAATGGTTGTCAATGGAACTTCCAATTTAGTAGGTACATTATATACCTCAAGTGGATTTGAAACTGTAACTAGTACTGTTACCGTAGCAGATGGTAATTGGCATAACCTAATTATGCTTTATGATACAACAGATATTAAACTCTATATTGATGGTGTGTTTGATAACTCGACAACAATTGTTGGGACTGTTGATATCCCAGTTGACATTACTAATATTTATCTAGGTACACATAATGCAGGTATTGATTTCTTTATTGGTATGATGGATGATTTCCGTATCTATAATATACCATTATCAGAAGGTGATGTTACAGTTTTATATCAAAATATTTCATTGATTCGTGGTAAATTAGTCTTTAAAACAAATAATGGCGAGGGTATTCCAGAAAGTGATTATATTCGTAACTTTACAATTGATGCAGATGGGTTTATTGAAAATTTAAGAACTCGCTCATTACCTGATACAACTTTATCAGGAACCATAACACCAATTGGTACATCAATTAATGGTACGAATGGAACTAAATTTTTATCAGAATTAAATATTGGTGATACAATTACACTTAATAACTATGCACGTGTTATTACAAGTATTACAAGTGATATTCTTGCTGAAGTTAATGACACATATACTGGATTTGCATCAGGTCCATTTAATAATGTTCAACGTAAACCTGCGGTTTTATCTGGTCTCGATGCAGACTCTAATCTCAGAATTTTATTAACTGCTGAAGGTCGTTTATCAATTGGTCGTGCAGATACAGGTGCAAAATTAGTTATTTCAGGTACCGAAGACCCTGAAGATTATCCCAATTTATTCTTCAAGAATTCTTCAACTAGTGGGTCAACTAATATGATAGAATTCTATGGTAAAGATGCATTAGATGTTCCTTATCAAATTGGTAAAATCCAAACTGATGCTGTTTCAACTGAAGGATTGTTTAGATTCTTTCTTAATAGAAGTAGTAATAGTCGACAGGGTATGGTTCTAGATTCAAATGGTTATTTGGGTCTTGGTGGGTCATCAACCTTTAATCCTTCATATAATTTGGAAATCAGAGATTATGATACAAATGAAGTAAATCTATTAATGGAAAGTGGTAGTAGTAGTTTAGCAATTGGAGGTGGTGCATCAAATATTAAATTTAAATCAAATGCTGCTCTAGATTCATATGCAACTATTAAAGGTTCTTCTGATAGTATTGTTAATGATAGCAAAGGTCGTTTAGATTTCATCACAAATGATGGTTCGGTTGATGTTAGTCGTTTTACAATTAAATCAAATAATGGAATTAGTTTCTATTTACCTGAACCAGTTAATCTATTTCATATTAGTCCACCATACACATCTTTCTTATCTGGAACAGTAACACTTTCTGGAACAACAGTTACCGGTATTAGTACAACTTTTAATACAGATTACATTGGTAATATTATTTATTTCATTGATGATAAAATAAGTAGAGTAATTACCGATTGTTCAAACACTGTTACATTAACTGTTTCTGTACCTGGAACAGTCTCAAACCCTCAATCATATTATATTTACAAACCAGGGTTTAATATGAACTCAGACGGTTTTGTTGGTATGGGAACTGTTCAACAGACATCAAGTCTTCATTTACAAGGTTCTCTTGCATCTGGAACAATTAAAATCACATATGCTGATACTTCATTGGGTCAATATGATATGACAGATAAGAATTATCATACTTTCTTAGTTGATGCAACAGGTGGTCAAATAACCATGTTATTACCTCCTGTTTCAGATATTAAAGGACGTATTTATAATTTTAAGAAAATTGGTTCTTCATCTAACATTGTTGTTCTCAATGGACATTCATCTGAATTAATTGACCAAGTTGCACAATATAACATGACAATCCCTTATCAATGTTTAATTATCCAAAGTGATTATGAATCAGTTAACCCTCAATGGCATGTTATCTCAGCCGCTTCAGTGAATACAACAACTATTGCAAATACTGATTATTTACCAGAAGGTTCTACTAATTTATATTTTTCAAATGATAAAGTCTTAACTTACATTGAAAATAATATTACATCAGACCAAATCATAGAGGGCATAACCAATCTTTATTTTAGTGATGCTAGAGCTCAGGCAGCAGTAGCAGATTTATATACTGCGATTGATACCCTTTCATCAGCTTTTGACCCAATTGGTTCTGCGGCAAATGTTCAAACTAACGTCTTATCTACAATTGGTGCTTTAACAACTGATGATATTATGGAAGGTGTAACCAATTTGTATTTTACTGATGCTAGAGTAGCAACAGCAATTGCGACTAGTATGACAACCCAAGATTTGACTGTTACATTAGATATTTATCGAACAGTTAGTAGCGTCACACAAACAACCAGTCTAAATAATTCTGTAACAATCAACCAAAGTAATGGTCTAATAACAACTGTCCAAATATCTTTAGCCCCCGATTCAGCGGATGAATTTGTAGTTAATAATTCATATGTTACAACAAGCGATTTAGTCTTTGCAATGATTAATGGTAAAGGTGGTTCACCTCAATCAGGTTTATTAGTCCCAATTGTTTCGATTTACGATGTCACCATAGGTTCATTTAAGGTGATTGTAAGAAACCCAAGTTCTAGCACAACATGTACCGGAACTTATGATATTGCATATCAAATAATAAAAAAAATCTAATATAAAATAATGTCGATATTATTTAATTAATTAAATCATGTTTGCTAAACCATCAGCTTATAAAAGTGTAAATAGCAGTCAAATGCAATATAATATTAATCCTAATCCTAACCCTCTACCATCTGAATCTAATAAAAAGATAACTAAACAATAACTAAAATTACTTTGAATTTTCTTTTATGAAAAAGCCTTTAACAATTTTTGATGGTTCTTCATCAAATCTTCCATGTACTAGATGTTCATTATGTTGTCGACAGAATTCTGTATTTTCTGTAATTTTTCGATGACATTGGTCACCATATTGATTTTTATCCATGTATCCTCCTGACCATACACGTGCCTTACATCTTACTTCATCTGGAATTTCAACTTCTGGTTTTGGTTGTGGTTTAGGTGTTTTATGATATCTGAATTCAAGTTTATGACTTTTGTAAAAATTCATTAAATCTTCTTGGTCAAATGAATAGTTTTTTCCGTATTTCTTTGAAATTTTATGAAATAATCGATTCAATTCATTTTCAAAAGATAATTTTAGACCTTTATAGAGATGATAGTCGATTTCAATTTCATTTTCACTTTCACTATCATTATTATCACTCATTTTGATATTTATGATTAAATTTATAATTTTTAAAATTCAATTTTTCTTTTTATCTCAGATGTTATATAAAAGGATAAAAAGAATCAAATGGTTGCTAGAACAAAATCAAGAAAATCCAAAACTACCAGAAGAACTAGAAGACACCGTGGGGGTGCTTTTGGAAATACTGGATATACATTTAACCAATCTGATGTAATGGGTGGTCAAATGGCTAGAGTAGGTTATTCACACTGTGATACACCCGAATACTTTAATAAATTCCAAGTCTATGATGTTCCTGAAATGGTATCAACTGGTACACCTGCCCCACAAGTTGGTGGTAAAAGAAGTAAAAGAAGCAAAAGAACAATGAAATCTAAGAAAAGTAAGAAAAGCAAAAAACACTCATCTAGAAAATAAATGATTTATGATTTATAAGTTTTAATTTTTATAATAAAAATCTATTAAAATAATAATAATAAATTTATAATGGATACTTCGGCTATTAATTACAATCAATATGATAATTTTATTGAACAATATGATTTATATATTTTTGACTTTGACATGACTATTTTAAAAATACATTCATATGCCCAAAATATGACACCTTCGAAAGTTGAAAGTATGGGTTGGCGTAAATTAATGGACCAATTTGCAGACCCTATATTTTTTAGGGATCTTATTAATTATCTTGTTAGTAATGGGAAAAAAGTAGCGATTGCTAGTTTTGGTAAATATCCTGTCATAAAAGCCTACCTAGATAGATTGTTTGATAAACCTGATATTTTTGATTCACATAATATTATTACACCAACTAGAAATATTAGACCAAATGATGACAAGAATGAATATTTAGTTAGTTTAATAAGAGAACTGAATATTGATTATAAGAAAGTTATATTCTTTGATGATGATGTTAATAATGTTACTAAGTCTAGAGAATTAGGATTAACAGCTATTCAGATTGACCCTAGAAATGGATTTAACAGAAATGTTTGGAATGGACTACAACAACCAAAAGCAAAACCAAAAAAAACACCAATCAATAAAAATAAAAATGAAAATGAATCAAATAATACTATTGAAACATTTGAAAATCAAGAAAAAAAAGAAAAACCAATTATTGTGGTCAAGGAAGAAGACGATTTCATGTCTTATTATATCAATTGGCTTAATATGTTTGTAGTAATTTTCATAGGAATTTATTGGATTATTACAAAGTATTTTTAAATATTTGGTACTTGTTGATGTGACTAAATTACTTATGATCTTGAAAAAAAGCTAGGTTCTGTGACAGATTCAGCATGACGTTTTGCAAACATTTCATCAACCTTTTTCCAATGTGCTTCTTTTTGAGTTGTTTTTTCAGCTGTTCTTGCAGCTTTTGCAGCTGCTTTTGCTTCTTTTGATTGAAAAAGTCCTTTTGGACCCATTTTAAAAAAGCTTCTACCTTCATCTACTTTTTTAGCTGCATCCCTACCTGCTTTTTTAACTAATTCTTCCGGAGTCAGTATGGAAGTTTTAAATTTTTCAAAATCCTTCAGCTTTTCAGGCATAAATGTTTTCATAAATGTCTTTGCTCCAGGAGTTCTCGCAAATCTTTCTGCCCATTTATGAGCATTTGGACTTATTTCTTTAAGTAATTCAGGTGATAATTCTTTATTTAAACCATATCCGGTTCTAACTATGCTAGAATGGTTTAATAAAGCACTTTTTTCGGATATTATAGATTCTGGTGATGCCCCACTTTCTTCTAATAAATTAATTTTTTCTGTCATGTCTCGATTTAATTTGCTACCAATAAGACCTTTTTGAACAACTGTATTACTATTAATATAACCTTGAGCTTTTGGTGATGAAAAATCTTTTACACCTGATCCTGGTATAATATCTTGTCCTGATAATTGACGTGTTCTTGCTTTCGATAATACTTCTATTTTAGCTCTATTAGTATTAGCAGAACGTAATGCTTTACCGTAAGCTAATGTTTGCGAAGAAGTATTAATTGATTTTTGTAAGTCAGAACCATGTTTTGAAATACGTGCAATTTCTCTGAGGTGTCTTCCACGTTTAAATCTTCTGATAAAGTGTTTATTTGCTAACTTAGTCATAGTACCTGTAACATCACCTTGTTTTAAATCAATTGGAAGACCCATTGCTGAAGATTCCGTGTTAATACAACCTGTCATAGCTTTCATATCTAATCCATGACCTTGACCTTTGCATTTTTCAAATGCTTCTAAACAACCAATTGCAGATTTACCTTTCTTTGCTAGATTTCTGCAAGTTTTTGTAAAGCCTTTATCTAATCTCTTTTGAGATTTATATATTTTTTTCTGCATAAGTGCTTGATATTTTTTTTGTTTAGGTCCATATGTATTAAGTTTTTTTTGTAAATTTGCTTGTGCTTTAGCAATTTTTTTTTCTGCATTAAGTGTTTCTTTAGCATGAGAACTAACGATTGATTTTTGTTTATTTTCTAATTTTTTTAATTTTGATTTTGCCTCGTTTAACTCTGATTTTATTTGTTTAGCTTGTTTTTTAGTTAAATTTCCAGCTTCTTTTAATTTTTCTAATTCAGCAATTCTTGATTGTTTACCTGAAATTCTTCGTGAATATTCATTTATTCTTGTTTTTGCAATACCTTGACTTTCTTTTAATTTTGCAGCATAACCTTCTATTTTTTGAGTTTTACCTGAAATTCTTTCATTCATAAAGTTTAATCTATTTTTAAGACTTTTTGATGATCTATTTCGAAGTCCAAAAAATGTGAATTGTTTACCTCTTGCACCTCTAGAAAAAGATTTAAAAGCACCTGTAGATGTTCTGATTCTCTTGAGACCAAATGGTCTAACTAATCCTTTACTTAAAGAACTAAAAAACCCACTACCATCCTGATTATATTGTTTCCTATTTTTAAGCTTAGTGTATTTATACATCTTTATATATATTTACAGATTTTTTCAAAAACCAAGATAAGATTGATTTGATTAATTATTAATCTATTAGACTAAAACATCTGGAAAATCGGGTTCGGGACTTATTGCAATATACCCATGACCTTCATCTGCACTCGTAAGTAAAGATGAATTATTTGGGTTGGGATTTACAGTTTCATTTCCGTGTGCTCTTTGAGCAGCTAATTTTTCAGCTTCTTCTGCATTTTTAGCAGCCTTAGCAGCCTTACGTGAGTTACTTATTTGTTTAAGTTTAGTTGCTCTAGTTGTATTCACGGAAGGTAATCCTTGTCGACCAGGACCTAGATTAAAAACTTGTCCTTGTTGACCTTGAGGACCTAGATTAAAAACTTGTCCTTGTTGACCTGGGGGTCCTAGATGTGCAGCTATTTGAGCTTTTTGTGCAGCTTCTTTTTCTAATTGACCAATGTTTTTACCGATTTCGTCACTAATAACGCCACTAGTTGACAATTTAGACTTGTCTCTTAATTGATCCATGGTTACTCCTTCTGAAGGTGACCCCAACCTATTTAATTCGGATTTTTGTATTTTATAAATTTCATCTGTACGTTTTGTTAATTGTTCTGGTGTAATATTAGGATGTTCTTTTCTTAATCTAGATGCAATTTCACCTTTATCAAACTGTTCAAATGTTTTCTTTTCTATTTCTTCAGCAGTCATTTTAGGGTTACTCTTGGCTATATTTTTATAAATAACTCTTTCTTTGGAATATTGACCTAATTTATTAAATCCAGCTTGATCCGTGATTTCATGTTCTTTCAGTTTTTCACCGTATTTAATGGTTGCAGATGATTCTTTAACTGATTGTTCTAATGTATCACCGTGTTTTGTGATACGTTTAATTTCGCGAAGGTGTCGTCTACGTTTTAATCTTCTTAAAAAGTGACTATCAGCTAGTTTGGTCATTGTTTGTGTGACATCACCTTCTTTCAAATTAGATGGAACACCCATTGTTTCAGATTCAAGATTGATACATTTTGTCATTTTACCTAAATCTAAACTAGGGGTAGTTTCTTTACATTTTTCAAAGGCGTCTAAGCAACCAATTGCAGATTTACCTGTTTTTTTAAGGTTTCGACAAGTTTTTGTAAAACCCTTATCTAATCTCTTTTGAGATTTATATATTTTTTTCTGCATAAGTGCTTGGTATTTTTTTTGTTTTGGTCCATATGTTTTAAGTTTTTTAGTTAAATTCTTTCTAGCTTTTTCAACTTTTTGTGTCATTTTTGCGAATTTTTTTTCTAATTTAGGTTCAAGTTTTTCTAGTTTTTCATTGATTTTATTCCATTTTTTAGAATTTTCTGGATATAATTTTAGTCTATCTTGTAAATTTTTCCTTTTAGAAGCTGATAAAAGTTGTGCTTCTTTTAATTTAGCAGCATAACTTTCGATTTTTTGAGTTTTACCTGCAATTCTTTCATTCATATAGTTTAATCGATTTTTAAGACTTTTTGATGATCTAGTATGAAGTCCAAAAAATCGAAATTCTTTACCTCTAGCACTTCTAGAAAATGTTTTAAAAGCACCTGTTGATGTTCTGATTTTTTTGAAACCAGCTGGTCTAACTAATTTTTTACTCATATAACGAAAGAATCTACCTGCTTTTCCACTCCCTACATGTTTATGTTTACTTTTAGACATCTTTATATATACGCTAGATTTTTTCAAAAATAAGCTTCTAATAATTTTCTAAAATGAAGGTCTGCAATATCATCATATTCACCATCCAATAAAAGTAATTCTTGCATTTTTTCATCATTACTAAAATCATTAAAGAAATCAATGAATCGATATAATCTTTTTTTAAGAGTTGTCCAATATTTAGAATCGTAATCAACTGGTATAATAACTGTATCATTTGTAATATGTTCAACCAAATGAGCCTGTTTAAACTTAGTTAATTTCATATAAGCTTGAATCTGAGGTTTTTCATAGTCTTTGAGGTGATTAAATAATGTATTAACACGATTTTTGATTTCAATAAGTGTTTTTTGACCATTCGTGTTATTGACGGCAATACCATCTATTTTACCAATTAAATGCCATTCGATAGTTTTATCCTTAGCTTTAATTTGTGTAGTTTTGATGAAAGAAATAATTTTTTTTTGTTGGTCAATGACAATTGTATTGGTTAAGCTAGAATAGATATTTATGGCTGAATTTTCGTTATATTGACCATAACCACAATTAGTAATATTATTAACCAATTTTGATAATAATTTTTTCTTTTCATTAATTTGTTCTTGTTCTTGTTCTTGTTGTTCAATATTATGTTTAGTTGGTTTGACTTTTTGAATGGTATCCATAATGGCACTTTTATTTTCTTTTAAAGTATTATTATTTTCGTTTTGGATTGTTTTTTTAGTTTTATCTACTAAATCATTTAAGCCTAATTCATTGGATAAAATTTGAATCTTCTCCCATTCATCAATCATTTGATATGATTTTTTATGTTTCTGTTCTAGTTCAAATAATTTCTTACTATATCCTTCAAAATCAGTTTTCATCCATAGTTTAAGCATGATTTGAGTTAAAGACCCATATTTACTCAAACCAGTTATGATTGCTAGTTGACTAATTGGTAAAAAAACCTTAGTTGACATTATATAATATATATTATACCGTATAATAATCTTATATAAAAAATAAAAAATAAAAAACAAAATAAAAATAGAAACCAAGTAAAAGTTATTTAATCGGTGCAAATTGAATCACCGCTATCGCAGCATTTTAATGAATCAAGTGCATATACTAAGCCTGGTATATAAAAACACATGGTAAGGAAGAAGCAATTGATAATTTCGTTGAGACCTTCAATGACTTTGGTGAGGGTACCCCAATGAATATATGGGAATTCTTTTAAGAAATCCATTTTTGAGAGTATAAGACCGAATGGTGGGAAAATAACGGTTAGAATAATATCAAATAAGTGGGTGGGTAAACAAACATTACCATATCCTAATCCACCATATACTAATTTATCATAAAATGTCCATTCATTATTATCTATTTTCTCGTTTAATTGTTGATTTGTAGGCATTTTTGTCTTTTGCTAATTATTAAGAAAAAATAAAAAGGAATTGAATCATTTGATGTTAGATAAATTTGGAGATGGCACGTGCTTTCATTGTGTCTTTAAATTCATTGCTAACAAGACCTTTCATAGTTTGTCCTTTTTCTAAACCAATATGTTTATTTACAAGATTGCCTACATTATTTAATGGATTACCGATTACGGATTGTAATGGATTACTACTAATACTAATATAAACCGCTAACATAGTTATAAGAATTGCACCAATGAACATTAATAATGGTGTATATTCAATCTCAATATCAGAGCGTTTTTTATTTTCTTCGGCTTTTGATTTAGCTAGTTTATCCCGTTTCATTTCTTGATATCTTTTGGAATATGGTGCACTTTGCATAATAATTAAAGCATAAATTAATCCAGGGAAATATTTGATAAAACATAATAAACCACAGATAAGAATATTATACCATCCAGAAATACCTCTTGATAGAAAGATACCCATTGGTGGTAACATGAGAGTCATAAAATATCTAAAAAAAGTATATTCGAAACAGGTACCTTTTTTGGATTTTAATTTTCCTGCAAGAAATCCTTTGAAATCTCCGAAAAATGTATTTTGAACAAATGAAAAAACGTCTTCGAAAACGCTTACTAATTGATTGTAAAATCCTTTAATTAATTTTTCGAATAGCACTTGTTCTAGAAAATATATAATAAGTTTGGCGATTGGACCGGAGCCTGATATAAGTCTTTTTCTTTTATCTTCTTTGTCTTTATTTTTTTTTGATAATCTATCTAGAAATCGATTACTTTGTTCTTGTTCTGGTTCTGCATCAGACATTTATATTTATTATCTTATTATCTTCAAAGAAAAATTATTTTGAATATTTAACAATATAATATGATTAAGGCGTAAATTAATCCAGGGAAGTAATAAAAGAGTGTTAGAATTGAACATAGTAGTAAGTTCATCCATCCTTTTAAACCTAATTCCATGAAAAGACCCATTGGTGGTAAAATGATGGTTGATATGATAACAGGAAAAGCGACTTTTGATTGTGGTTGTTTAAAGCATCTTTTCCCTGCTGCACATTTTGCGGCTTGTGATTTATCATCTGGTGCAAATTCATTTTTATTAGGTGTATAACCCCAGAATCCTGAGACAATTGGTTCAAATATTAAATTGACGACGAATTTAAGGATACCTGACATTGCATCTAGAACAACTAGAATTATCATTCTTAAGACTACTAAGATACCTTTTGCTAAATCTTGTAAAATATAAAATGGGTTTAAGAAATCTGATACTAACCAACCTAATAAATCGACAAAAAGCCATACCATAATATCAGGTATTTTAAGTAAAACATCAAACAAAAAACCCGCTTTTATAAAGACACCAATAACCGACTTAAAGAATTTACTTAAAGCATCACCACCATTTACTTTATAATGAATTTTATAGTATATTTCTTGATTTTGATTAAAATCCCAATCAGTTGTTACTAATCTAGAATTGGTTGTGATATAGTATTCTGATGGTAATATGTTATATGTTTGTTTTATTTCTTTTGTTAAATCATCATATGTATTCAAATAATGATATGTTTTATATGTTCCTGAATCTATTTGAATATGTTTCATTATTTATTATTTATTATTTATCGATACTTTTTTTACACCTTTATTTATTTAAAACTTCGATTTAAAAATAAAAAATTGAATTTAAGTTTTTAATATATTATTTAAAAAAAACCTACAATGGAAGATACCGAATCTATTAACTATGCTGTTGAACTCCCTGATGTCACTTATGTGTCTGGTCTAGATGACGCGAATATTAAGATTTACAAATTTGATTCATCAAAGGATATTTATGATATTATTTCTTATTTTCTAGAAATTAAATCGTCGAATGATCATTTCTATGTGGTTGATATTAACCAGATTATTCGTCAATATCACCTTTGGAAAAAGGAACTCCCTTTTATCCGTCCCTTCTATGCTATTAAAAGTAACCCAGACCCAATGATTATTAAAATTCTAACTTCTCTAGGTTGTGGGGCTGATTGTGCTAGTAAAACAGAGATTGTTTCTGCAATGGATTGTCTTCCACCAGCTGATATTATTTATGCTAATCCTTGTAAGGAAATCACACATATTCAATTTGCTCGTTCACATGATGTTGATCTTTTGACTTTTGATTCTGAAACGGAACTTCATAAAATTAAGATTCATCATCCTAAGGCGAAACTGATTCTGCGTATTAAAGTTGATGATAGTTCATCTCGTTGTAAGTTTAGTGTTAAATTTGGTTGTGAGATTGAAACAATTGAAACAATGTTGAATCTGATTAAAGTGCTAGAACTCAATCTAGTTGGTGTTTCGTTTCATGTAGGTAGTAATTGTACCTCAGTGGGTTATTTCAAAAAGGCAATTGCTGATGCTCGTAAAGTCTTTGATATGAGTCTAGAAAAGAATGGTAAGAAACTATCTATTCTAGATATCGGTGGTGGTTTTCCTGGTTTTGATAACGAAGCAGGTATTACATTTCAGGATATTTGTCAAGAAATTCGCGATAGTTACCAAGAAAGTTTTGGTGATATTCGCGATGAAGTGACAGTAATTGCTGAACCTGGTCGGTTCTTTTCGACTAAATCGCATACACTAGTCTTTAATATTATTGGTATTAAGAAAAAGATTGATAAGGAAACCAAAGATGTTAAATATCAATATACAATCAATGAGGGTATTTATGGTAGTTTTAGTTCAGTAATGTTTGATTATGCGAAGCCTATTATTAAACCGTTTAATGAACGTGATGAAGAAGCTCTATATCAATCAACGGTCTTTGGTCCTACATGTGATTCTCTAGATAAAATTACGGAAGATGCAATGCTTCCTGAGATGGCGGTTGGTGATTGGTGTTTCGTTGAAAATTTTGGTGCTTATACGCGTGCATCTTCAACAAGTTTTAATGGGTTTCGTCCTGGTCAAGTTTATTACATCCAACATACTTTTTAAAAAAAAGTATTAGCAAAAAAAATTAAATAGTTTAGAAATTTTAGATTATATTTTTTTAAATAATATTTAATTTAAATTTATTTTTAATGATTATATGATTATAATTAAGTAAAATAAAAAATGTTCAAAACAAAACTACAATCTGGTACAGAATATGAAATATTTATTCAATCCATTATTAAATCTAGATATAAAAATTGTTGGTTATGGAATCAAATCCCTAAAGATACCCTTTTACAAATTGGGTGTATTAATACTATAGATGATACATGTGATGATATTGGATGTGATATAGTATGTCAATTAGAAGATGATTCATATGAGTTTATTCAATGTAAAAATTATTCTACAACAGGGTATGATAATACAATAAATATTTGTGACTTATCTGGTTTTTACAATTTTATTGCTGAAACTGGTTTTAAAGGAATAGTTTATTATTCTGGTAAGTTATCTCAACAAATAATATGTCGTAGAAAGAAAATTAAATACATTAATGTACCTCATATTAAAGACAACCTAATATTAGATTTTACACCTAGAGACTATCAAATAGAAGCTTATAATGTTCTTAAAAATAATAAAAGAAGTGTTCTGAGTATGCCTTGTGGAACAGGTAAGACATTTGTTTCATTTCTTTTGTCACTTGATTATAGAAACATTATTATTTTAACTCCTTTAATATCTACAACAGAACAGATATTAACCCATTATAAAAATTATTATAATAAGTATGAAAATGTTAATTACACTTTAATTAACTGTAAAGCAACTAGAAAAACAAAAGATATTGTATTTAATGATAAAAATATAATAGCATCAACATATGATTCAATTGATATTATACATGAACTATTAAAAAATGATAATATGACTCTAGAGAACACCTTAATTATAATAGATGAGTTTCATAATCTGTCTGATAATATGATGATTGACACTAGTAACTTAATGAATAAAGTATTAATAAGTGATTATAATATTTTATTTATTAGTGCAACACCTAAAATATATAACAGTTCATTAGAATGTATTTTTGGAAATGTTATTTATGAATTAAAATGGGATGATGCTATTAAAAATAAATACATTTGCGATTATAATTTTTATTATCCTAATAATGATAAAATAATAGAAAAAATAGATGAAATTAAATTTGATAAAAGTTTAGTTGAAAAAACTATTTTAATAAACAAATCTTATTTTTTATTAGAATCTTTAAAATTAACAAATGTGAAACGTTGCATAGTTTACTTAAAATCTATTAATGAATCAGAACAATTCATAAGAGTATTAAAAACAATAAATTTATATTTTAATATGAATATTAAAGTGTATGAAATTAATTATAAAACTAGTAAGGGTAATAGATTAAAGTATTTAAATAAATTTAAATTTGATGATTCTAGTATTAATATAATTTGTAATGTTCATATTTTAGATGAAGGTATAGATATTCCTGAATGTGATAGTATCTTTTTAACACATCCGAATAATGATCCTTCAAATTTAATTCAAAGAATTTCAAGAGCAAATCGAATTGATAAAAATAATATTAATAAACTCGTAAAAATTTTTGTATGGTCAAAAGATAAATTAAAGTTAGAAAGCATTTTTAGTAAAATAAATAAAGTTTTTGAAATAAAATATGGTATTGAAAATAATGATTTTATAAATAATATAAAAAATATTGAAATAATTAGTAATAATAGTTATAATTATGTAAAAAGTTCACTTATAGAATTACTTGAAAAATACACTGACATTGATAAAACTTTTATCAATACTTTTTTTTCAAAATTTATAATTGGTAATCAATTAAAATTTGATATTAAAGATTCAACAATTACAAATTATTTAGGAATTACATTACATAATTTAAGACAAAGATTATCAAATCGATTTACAAAAACTAAAGTTTATATTGAAAACATAGATTTTATTAAAGTTAATACAGGGGTCACCTCAGGTGTTACATATATGGTAAATTATCAATGTTTTGAAAAATTAGCAATGAGTGGTGACAGTGCAAAATCAGAATCAGTTCGTATGTATTTTATTAAATTACGTGAATTTCTTGTCAAAAATCATAAACCATATATTATTATCGGGAAAGATTTAGAATGAATGATAAAAAGTCTATGCATTTGTAGATTAATTTTCAATATCGTTTTTAATTAAGTAAGGGGGTAATCAGATGGACAACAAAAGGGTCGAGCGGGGCTATTAGCAAGATATTGCAGTATTCCGTCCTGAAAGGACAATGATTTGCGAGGTATTTGCTAATCGTTCCCTCAACCTCCAACATATCATTAACCACAAATTAGATGTCTTAAAATGTACGATTTAGTTGATTATAATCATATGGCTTTTTTTCTTTTTATAAAAGTAAATATTTATAATTATATGGTTAAAAACACTAAGAAAAATATTAAATGTGCAATTGTAAAACAATCAAAACCTAAAATATCGGTAAAGAATATGAAGATTCATAAAAAATATTTAGGTTGTATGAATACTAAATGTAAAAAATTTTTAGATAAAGAAATTAAAATTAATGAAACATGTCTTGATAAAACTAAACATTTAAATTTGCATGATGAAAAAAGAGCAGATTGTTTTATGGGAAATAATGCATCAAAAAATTTTGATGATCAAATGAATTGTAGAAATACAAAATGTTTAATAGAATTAAATAAATATAATAAAATTCCTAAGAAACAACAGAAGATTGATGCATCAGAGTTTTCTTTTTACGATAAAGAAAAAAAAAGATTACGTGACAAGGAATTTCAAATTTATCCAGTATTAGAAAAAATATCAAACTTATATAAAGATATAGATTCACTAGAATACACTATGTCAAAATGTAAAGATGAATCTGAAAAAAATAAATTAAACAACAAAAGACTAAAACTTCTTAAGATGCTTGCAAAAATTCAAAGCACATAACATATTTTTTGTTTTTTGTTTTTTTTTTATTTTTATTTTTCTTTTTCTTCATATTATTATAAACTAATATGGCTAAAACTACTAAAAAACATGTTAAATGTCTTATTGTAAAACCATCTGACATTAAAATATCTGTTAAAAATTTGAGTATTCAAAAAAAATATTTAGATTGTATAAATTCTAAATGTACTAATTTTTTAAAGAAAGATATTAAAATTACTGAAAAATGTTTTGATAAAACTGGTCATATGAAATTATATGGTACGAAAAAAATGGATTGTTATAATAAAAATGGTTTTGTTAAAAATTCAATTAATAAAATGAATTGTGAAAAAGCAAAATGTTCAAAAGAACGTAATAATTATGGTGAAATTGAACCTAGTCAAAAACTAGCTTTAACTAGTATGGATGAATTATCAAAGTTTTCTTTTTATCATAAAGAAAAAAAAAGATTACGTGAAAAAGAAGCACAAGCTTATCCCATAGTAGAAAAAATATCTAAAATATCTAAAGAAATAGATATTATAAACCTGACTATGCAAACATGTAAAGATGAATCTGAAAAAAAGAAATTAGAAAAAAAAATGGATAGACTTTTAAAAAAAATGGATCAGATTAACATACAAAATACATAATAAAATATTTTTGATTTTATTTTTTCTTCATATTAGTTTATAATAATATGCTTAAAACTATTAAAAAATCTGTTAAATGTCATGTTATGAAACCTCAACCTCCTAAAATATCTACAAAGAATAAGATGATTCACAAAAATTTTTTAGATTGTATGAATACTAAATGTACAAATTTTTTAGAGAAAGACATAAAAATTACTGAAAAATGTTTTGATCATACTAGTCATATGAAGTTTTTTTCTAAAAAAAAATTAAATATTATTGATGATTGTTATAAAAAAAATGGATTCTTAAATAATACCGTTAAAAAAATAAATTGTCTTAAAACCAAGTGTGCAAAAGAATCAAATAAATATGATGCTATTTACCCGAATCAAAAACTTATGTTAGAAAGTAGAGATTTATCAGAATTGTCCGCTTTTCATAAAGAAATACAAAGATTTAAAGAAAAAGAAAAACAAATTTATCCAGTATCCGTAAAATTAGAAAAAATCTCTAATGAGATAGACTTAATAAGAGATACTATGATAAAATGTAAAGATGAGTCTGAAAAGACAAAATTACGAAATAAAATTACAAGACTTAATAAATTATATGATAAAATTAAAAATACTTAGTCGTTAAAATTTAATTTTTTTGGTAACGCTTTTTCCTAAAAAAGTGTAAAGTATTTTTTGGTAACGCTTTTTTCCTAAAAAAGTGTAAAGTGTAAAAAATTGAAATAAGAAAAAGAAATAAGAGATAAAATAAATAATAAACAAAATGGAAACAGATAAGATTTCAGTTCAATTACTTAATACTAATCCTTCTAAGTTTTGGAAATTTTTGGTTGCAAAATTCCTTCTTACTTTAACTGATCGTGAAAGAAGCAATTTCGAC